>Ga0181554_1000598_pt1 | contig 35906 bp, 24 predicted proteins | sample 011ome_16_FD_145602 | JGI IMG/M metagenome (GOLD analysis project Ga0181554, IMG submission 145602) | Coastal salt marsh microbial communities from the Groves Creek Marsh, Skidaway Island, Georgia - 011503CT metaG (spades assembly) | ecosystem: Environmental > Aquatic > Marine > Intertidal zone... | reverse complement strand
CGGGGGGGAGGGGGGCGACGACGGGGGTGACCAGGGTGGGGGTGGACCGCGCGGCGGAGCCGATCGTCGTCGTCGTCGTCGTCGTCTTCGGCACGCGTTCATAAGCGTTGGGGGATACGGAGGATACGAGGGCGCGCGGTTTGAGGATGCGTCTGCGCGCGAGAGGAGTAGCGCGCGAGGGGGGCGACGCGTGGGGCGACGCGGCGACGATGTTTACGGTCAACGAATGGTACGACGTGAATGTGCTTTGGGTGGCAAGGTGGATGATGATGTGGGTGAATGGTGCACGCAAGAGGGTGAGGTGACGACCACGCCGGCTGATCACGTCGCGGGTACGTGGGCGACGCCGCGCGAGGGAGCTGGATTTGGGATTTCCGACGACGTCGAGGTTGGTTCTGAGGGCGCGATGGTGGAAGTGGTTGCGAATCCTCTGTCAACGAAGCCGATGGAGCCGATGGAGCCGACGAATAAAAGTCTGGGCGAGTTCGCTGCGCTGCGCGGGCGACGTAAACGCAAGAGCATTTTTCCCGTCGACGCGCGCGATTTTGGGTTGGAGCGATTGACGCATATGTTGATGCTACCCGCGGATGAGGCGGCGGCAAAACTTGGGGTGAGCGCGACGACTTTTAAACACAGGTACGGTGTGATTCGTATGCGCGGATATTGTTTAAACTCTGTTGCGCGAGCGCGGCGCCTCGCGCGTGGACGACGTAATTTGACGAATGGTTGCGTGTTTTTTCATCGGTGATATGATACAGGTGTCGAGAGCTTGGTGTGCTCAGATGGCCTCACCGTAGGCTGCGTAGTATCGAAGAACTTTATTCGTACGTCGCCGATGTCTTGGAGGTGCGTTGTCTATACTTCTGTGTATTTTTGTCTCAAGCGAGCGTACTAACCGCTTCTTCTTTTTGTACGCGGCGCAGAAAGTCATATTGACCAACTTTAAGCAAATAAAAGAGCCTAGAAGCACGAACATGCTTCAGCTAGATAAGGATGTGGAGAATCTTCATCTCGATCTGGCAGCACTCAAAGCGCACGCGCGCGACTTGGTGCGTAATAATGGAGCGAGTTTGTTTGTATTTTTTCATCTGACGCGTTTTGCTTTTTTAGGAGTGTGACTTCGTAAGGAAAGGATCCGTCGAATCCGTCGATGAATCGCAAGAAATTGCAAAGATCCGAGGTCGAGTGTATAGACATCGCTCCGCTGTACTACTGTACGCACGCGACATCAAGCTTCCTACTACAAACCGAGACGAGCGCGCGCCACACGCGAACAATGTTCGCACTCTATCTTGAGTTCATTGAACGAGTCGTTTCAAAACGACAAAACGGGCGAAGACTCGAACAAAACAAACAAAACAAAACAAAACATGAAAGCTACCATCATCGTGTTTCGATAGCACTAGATAGCGTTAGCCATTCATTCTTTCATTCTTATATATAAAAACAATTGAAATCTTCATCACCTCAGTCAAAGTTTTAGAGCCCGCTCATCTCATCTAATCCGAGCGCGAGATTCATGTTTTGTACAGCCGCTCCTGATGCGCCTTTGCCCAAATTGTCTAAGCGCGCAACCAACACGGCCGTCTGCTTCTTGTCGTTGGCATAGACGCTCAATTCAAGCTTGTTGGTGTTTGCGAGGGCATCCGGGCGCATAAAGGCGCCGCGTTCAAGGTCATCCATCTTGTTCAATCCACGAACTGAAACAAAAAGGCTACCGGCGTAGCGTTCTGTGAGACACTTGTGCAAACGCTCAGCGCTTCGTCCGGAGACAGTGAGTTGGTCATAGTGCAGCGGAACGCTCACCACCATTCCTTGCGCAAACGACGCCACCGCGGGCATAAAGATGGGCTCGCGTCCGAGCATACTCCACTTTGCCATTTCAGGCAAGTGTTTGTGTTCGAGGTTAAAACCATACGCACCCCAAGGTTCATGGTCCTCTTCTTCGTAAACCTTGATGAGCGCCTTGCCACCACCCGTGTAGCCGCTCACCGCGTTCACCGTTAACGCGCTTCCAGGGGCGATGATTCCTGCGTCAACCAAAGGACGAGTGAGAGCGATAAAACCCGTCGGATAACACCCAGGGTTAGAAATACGCTTCGATTTAATAACCTTATCTTTATGCCCCGGCGCGAGCTCGGCGAACCCATACGTCCATCCATCAGCGACTCGAAATGCCGTCGACGCGTCGATAACCACGACGTTGGCGTTCGTCACCAACTTCACCGCCTCGATAGCCGCGTCATCTGGAAGACACAAAATCGCCGCATCACACGTATTCAGCGCCTCACGGCGTGCCTCTAAATCCTTTCTCTTATCATTCGGCAACTGAATCAATTCCACATCCGCGCGCGTCGCCAACCGTTCGCGCACTTGCAACCCAGTCGTCCCCGCCTCGCCGTCGATAAACACCTTCTTCTTCGTCGCCCCGCACGTCACATCACGTCGTCCACGCGTGCGTACACCCATAACCACCCTTCTCGACTCCGCCGCGTGACATCGCGTCGTCTTCAACCCCGTCATCGCACCCAGCGCACCCATCGTCGTCAGCGTCATCCTCCCTTCTCCTCCTCCTCTCTTTCAGTCCCGTGTGCGATGCTCACCTCACGCGTCCCTCACGCGTCGTCGTCGTCGTCGTATCAAAGCACAGAAAACACGCGTACGTAGTCACGCTTCGCAACACGCGCTGTGACGTGCGCGCGCGGGTGCGATGCCCTCGACCTCGACCTCGACCTCGACCTCGACCTCGACCTCGACGCCACCAATGTATCACACGACACAAAGGTACGTCGCCCGCGCGTGCGACGTCTCGCGCGACGCGACGACGGGTGCGCGCACACACGCGCGCGCGCGCGCACACACGCACGCACACATCGTGTCCCGAGCCCCGTTCGTTCGTTCGTTCGTTCGTTCGAGTCGACGCCAAAGCCGTGGCTCGATCGCCGATCACGATGGCGTGGGTTCCCGATCCCGCGGGTGCGGCGCAAATCGTGGCGCTGATCACGGATTACATGAACCCGATGGCGAATCAACGGGAGATGTTGAATAAACTCGAACAGTGCGCGAGATTTCCTGATTTTAACAATTATCTCACGCACGTGTTGACGAGCGATGAGGACGCGCAGAGGAGGGAGGATGTGCGACAGAGCGCGGGATTGTTGCTGAAGAATAATCTCAAGTCGTCGTGGACGACGACGATGACGGAGGATTCGAGGGTGTATGTGAAGATGACGTTGATGAAGGCGCTGGGACATCATTCGAGGTTGATTCGAACGACGGCGGGCACGTGCGTGGCGCTTATTGTGCGCTCAGGTGGGGTTGAGAGTTGGGGTGAATTGTACGCGGCGTTGGCGCAAGCGCTCGAGGGTGGGGACGAGACGACTCGAGATGGTGCGTTGGATGCGTTGTACAAGACGTGCGAGGAAGTTAATGGTCGCTTGGATGTCACTGTTCCGGGTTTACCGGATTCACCCGCGGGTATTTTGATTCCAAAGCTTTTCGCGTTGTTTCAGGCGCCGAGCGCCAAGGTGCGTCAGCAATCCGTAGGCGTGGTGAACATGATTGCCCCTTGCTGGCCTGAAAACCACTACGCACTGTTGGATACGTACTTGCAAGGTTTGTTTGCGTTGGCGAATGACTCAGACAACGACGTGCGGCGTTTGGTGTGCTCTGGTTTGGTCATGTTGATCCATATTTGCCCGGAAAAGTTGGCGCCAAATTTACGCGAAATCATCACCTACATGCTCGATCGGCAAGGGGATGAAGACAAGGATGTCGCCATGGAGTCGTGCGAGTTCTGGGGTGCCTTTTGCGAAGCCGATCTCGGCGATGACTACGTGCAAATCTTACGTGAATACACCCCTCGTCTCATTCCAGTGTTGTTGACCAACATGGCATACCAAGAGGATGACGAAGAGGTGATTCAAGCCGAAGACGATGAAGTCAACGCAAACAGACCTGACAGAGATCAAGATATCAAGCCTACGTTCCGCGATACCAAGGACAAAGGCGCGCAAGAGCAAGAGGAAGATGGACAAGATGATGAAGACGATTTTGTATGGAACTTGCGTAAGAGTTCAGCGAATGGATTGGACATATTGTCCAACGTGTTTGGCGACGAACTTCTCCCGCTCATGTTACCGGTGGTCGAAGCTCGTCTGGCTCAAAGTCGATGGGAAATTCGCGAGAGCGCAATTTTGGCGCTCGGCGCGATTGCCGAAGGCTGCACCACTGGGTTGCTACCGTATTTACCACAGTTGATTGGTTTCTTGATGCCAATGCTGGACGACGCTCGTCCTTTGGTTCGATCAACGACGTGCTGGACACTCAGTCGCTACTCACGCTGGGTCGTTCAATGTGCTCGCCCTTCGCGAGATGGTGAAACTACGATGGCACAACAACAAGGCATGGATCAACTCAACTCGATTACCACTGCCCTGTGCCGCAAGTGCTTGGACCACAACAAACACGTCCAAGCCGCGGCGTGCGGCGCTGTGGCGACTCTTCTGTCCGAAGCTCATGATACCTTGGCACCTTGGACAGAAACTGTGGTGCAAACTCTCTCACAAGCGTTGAAAATGTATCAGCGTAAGAATCTTCGTAACCTGTACGATGCGCTGCAGATGCTTGCCGAGAACATCGGTCCTTCTCTTGAAGATGCGCGCCACGCCGCGGCGCTGTTGCCTCTGATGTTGCAAAGGTGGGAGACAGCAAACGAGGCCGATCCTGAATTGTTTCATTTGCTCGAATGCATCACCGCTGTCGTCATCGGTCTTGGTCATGCTTCAAAAGACTTTGCAGCGGGTATCTTCTCCAAGTGCATCGCCGCTCTGACGACGATGCTTCAGCGCCGAACGCAAGTTGAGCGTGGTGAAATTCCCGCTGAAGAATATGCCATTGATGTCGTGATTTGCGCATTGGATTTGATCTCCGGTCTCTGCGAAGGGTTGGGAACGTCCATCGAACCGCTTGTGGCGCAAGCACCGCTTCGTGATATTGTGCTCGCCGCGTGCGTGGATTCAGCTCCAGGCGTGCGCCGAAGCGCATTCGCGCTTTTGGGTGATCTCTCGAGATCTTGCCCGAACCAAGTCATGCCATCTTTGCAGCAATTCATGGATTTGATCGTCGCGCAGTTACAACCACAGAATATCATCTCGATCAACATGTCAGTATGCAACAACGCAAGCTGGGCCGCGGGAGAACTGGCTGTTCGCACTCCAGCGCAAGCGCTTCAACCATTTGTTGCTCCGCTTGCGCAGTGCATGGTGCAAATTCTTGACATGCGCATGGTCAATAGATCACTGGGCGAAAACGCGGCGATTACGCTTGGTCGACTTGCGATGGTATGCCCTGATCATCTTCAAGGAGGGTTGTCGCACATGATGACGTCGTGGTGCGGAGCGTTGCGCCGTCTCAGAGATGGCGTTGAAAAGGAAGACGGATTCAAGGGCTTGGTTGCTCTCGTACAGAAAAACCCGAATGCAGGTGTTGGCGCTTTAGCCAGCCTGTTGGAGGCTATTGCTTCATGGAGAGGATGCAGGAATGAAGAATTAGCGCGACAAATGGGCGAGCTCGTCGTCGGTTACAAGCAACACGTTGGTGGTGATGCTTGGATTAAAACCTTGCAGCACGAGCTTGAGCCTGGTGTCGCGCGCAAGCTTTCTGAAACATATGGCGTTTAGATTGAAAAGAAACAAGAAACAAAGATGGAAAGGGAAGAGGAAGAGGAAGAGGAAGAGGAAGAGGAAGAGGAAGAGGAAGAGGAAGAGGAAGAGGAAGAGGAAGAGGAAGAGGAAGAGGAAGAGGAAGAGGAAGAGGGAAGAGGGAAGAGGGAAGAGGGAAGAGGGAAGAGGGAAAGTAGGTAGGAACATAGGGGGTTGGAACGTTTTTTGTGCGAAGGGGCGCACAAAGCGATAGACGGGATTGGAAGTTGATTTTTAATGTGTGAAGGAAAAACACAACAAACGCTACGCTTTACCTCGCGCCTTAATTTTGCTCATCAATCGAAAGAATTTCGTAGTCCTTGTCCGATGCTGGTTCGACGACATCATCAATGACAAAAACCACGCCGTTGCGTGCAAAAAGTAAATCTTGCACTGCAACCTTGATAGAATTCAAAGGTTTTGCGACAGTACCACTTGTCATAACACGCGATCGCTCCACGACGAGATTCGTCGGAAGCTTGCTTGGCACACTGTGCACTTTTGACATAATTTTTGAATTATGTCGGCGACGGAAAATCTTGTCAAACGTACGCGTCAACCAATTCCGCGAATCAATGTACGGTTGAAGAAACTTTGCATCAGCATAAGAGAGTGTTAGTGCATCCAAATTTCTCACATGTGTTCGCGTCTGCATCGTTGACGCAAATGTTGTAAATGTTTTGCTTTCGTATTCGTATCGTCCAAATGAACCATCAACGATGAGCGTTTTCAGGGCGTCTGACATGTTCCCCGAGTTGATTGCGCTCGTGAGATTGGACTCCATCAGACGAAAACGAGCAAAATTCTCGATTGCAGCATTTGTTGGAACAAAAAGTGTTCCAACCGCATCTGAGTCTTGGTTCCAATTGAGGTTGGAAACGACGTCTCCAAAATCGGTGTTGGTTGAAACGATGAGAGAAAACAGTGATAGGTCTTTTCGTGATGAAAACGCCTCTGTAACTGAATCAAACGGAAGTATATCGTTGTATGGCGTCAAAGTTTCAAGGAGTGGATTGCACGCTCGCAAGAATGCACCAGGATACCGCGTAGATGGCGATACACCTTGGCAACCATTGGCTTCGGCATCTGAGACATAGCAGTGGTACGGCTCACTATCAAGCATCGGCGAGTAAAAGCAACCTCGGCCCTCATTACTGACGTCAATTCCAGATGAAAAGCCAGAGTAAGAGCATTTGCATTTCGTTGAGAAGGTCGTTGACGAGGTCGAGGTGGTATTGGCCACGGTGGTATTGGAATTTGCTCTCTCTCTTTTCGCATCAACGATGGAAAGCGAATGAGCAACAAACACTCCGAGTGCTATGACACGCATTTTATCGCATAACTTGCTGTGCATCCGTTTTCCTGAGCGCATGAGTGCGTGCAAATTTGCGTGCAAATTTGTGAAGTATTGAGCATCGCGTGATGTGTATTTATACGATCAATTTATATGCGCAGCTACTGCATGTTACTATTGGCGCTGCCAAATGCTAATTTTACCGGACGAATATCCAATGGCTAAGTGCGAGCCCTCATGTGACCATACAGAGACAGTCGCGACATCAATAGATTCTTCACTATTGGTTTCGAAGTCATCTGTGAATTGCGTCGCCTGAACCGGCGCACCTGGGGTACTTGGCAAAAGATAAATTGCTGTACGATTACCTCGAGATGCCGATACGAGCGGCAGCTCCAACATTTGACCTGGCGCGAAAGAAATCACCCCACCCCCATCTTGAGGTCTCGATGCAATTCGGCAAGTTGTAAAGAGGTGTAGTTCTTTGAATGGCGTTCCTTCAGCGCGAAATATGCGAATTTCACCATTCGCATAGAATGCGAATAACGTTGGGCCACCCATGGATTCAGGATACGTGCAGTATCGCATACGCATAAGTTCACACGGTTCTTTCGGACCGTTCATTGCGCCTAACGCTCTTAATTTGTAACCCATTCTGATTTCACCAATGTGTGGACGAGGAACGATATGTTTTGCTGTCGCAAACATACTTTTGAACTTCGAACGCAATTTAGAGGTTGAAGATGTCTCCTCTTCACCAGTCATACTCGTACCCATACCGCGTTGAGTACCGATTGCGTCTATTCTTTCCGATTGGCTCACTGAGCGCTCGGCAATGACGCGATGCAGTGGATTTTCAACCGCAGCTTCTCTCTCTGGGTTCAGTGATAATATCTTCTTCATTCGAGGCTCAAAACTCGCTATATTTATCCGACCTTCATCATCCCCTACAAATAAAATCATCCCGCTTGTGGTAAAGTCAAAGCAACTCGGGATATTTTTCGTCGCGAGCCGTTCTATGACCATCCCAAGAGAGGCATCAATGATGACCACTTGACGCGATTTCAAGCCCACAAAAGCCAAGTCTACGTGCACAGGATGGAACATTACCGTCGTCACTTCATTTACGACATCCACTTCGCTGTCCATCTCAATTGACATTGTTGACTTGGATGTGTGACTTACGTTCCAGATTTTCACTTGACCCGTTACGCTTCCACTGATGAGTCGACTCCCGTTCAAATTCCAATCCACTCTCGTGACTCGCCCGAAGTGCGCTTTATCTACATATGCACTTGCCGCTTCCATGTCACTAGACGCGCTTCGAGTCACCATGATCCCTCCAGAAATATCCCCGACGGCTAAGTTCCGCGCGCCTACTTTCGAGTATCGCATTGCGCTCGGTGCGCCCCGTCCGACAATCTTCTCCACCTCTTTATACGACGAAACTACGTCATCACCATCTTCACCCGTTCCTCCATTCGTCACCGACGTTCGAGCGCGAACCCACTCACCATCCATCGCATCAGGCGGTTCCGCTCTCTCGCCGCGCACTCGAAGCGCATCCAACGTCGCGCGCATCGCAGCGTACGGCGACACCCCATCTTCATCGACATCCATCGCCGCACGGAACTGACTCGGAGAAAGTACATCTCCCAATGTATCCGCGCTCGTTTCTTCCGCGATCGTCGCCATCTTCTCCGTCGACGCTGGCGTTAGTTCTTCGCCAGTGTCAGAATCCGAAAAAGTTCCGCTCGTTCCGCTCGCACCACTCGCCACGAGAACCGTCGCGCGCGCGCGCGCGGGCGGTAAGTCCTCGATGGACTGTTCAGGATCCATCGAGTGTTGCGTGTCGTTCGCGCGCGTCGTTCGCGCGTATGGTTTCTGCCGAGACGCCCGACCCCGTCGCGTGACGCTGCACGCTACAGAGTGACGACACTGCTCCAGTCAACGACGCGTCCGTCACCCTCGACGACGCCGCGCACGAGCGCGCGCACGACTAACCACCGCGTAGGATGATTCCTGTCGTCTCGGCGCCGTCGTCCACGACCGCGGGGTCGCTGGTGCGGCGAGCGCCGGCGTGCGCGCCAACGCGACGTCATCACAGTCAGCATCGGTGGCATCTTATTCCGCGTCGGACGACGCGAATCGCGGCTGGTGGGGAATTCACGAGCGACGATGGTGAGAAAGTCAAGTATGAAATCGCGCTCGCGGACGTGTCGCGCGGTAAGAAGATTGGGAGCGGGTCGTTTGGGGATGTGTTTGAAGGCAGAGCGAACGGCGCTTCCGCGGTCTTAAAAGAACGTAAGAATACAGCCGCTGGTAGTCGATTTTTTCGTGCTGAAGCCGAAGTAAATCGACGATTGAAGGGGTGTAATTCCGTCGCATCGTTTTTGGGCGTCGCTGGTGCGAATGCGTTCCTGGTGTGGAAGGATGAGGGCCGGTTGACGCTCGAGGACGCGTTGGGACGGTCGTTCGCGAGCTCGATGGGTTGCTTGAGCGACGAACAGGCTGCGAGAAAGGTTGCCAAAGGAGTGTTACAGTGCGTAAAAGGTTTACACGGACGTGGCGTCATTCATCGTGACGTCAAGCCGAATAATCTGTTAATCACGAAGGGTGGCGTCTTGAAGCTTATCGACTTGGGTGGCGCCGCCGACTTGCGCACAGGGACAAATTTCGACGAAGCCGAGACGGTTTTTGATCCCGTTTACGGGCCACCGGAACGTTATATTACCGGTAAGTTCGGTGGCTTATTCGGCGGTCTCGCGTGGGGTAAAAGCAAGCCGGATTTGTTTGATGCGTTCTCGTGCGGTATGGTGATAATGCAAGTCTCGTGCCCATCTATGCGTAAAAAGAATGGTATGGCGGGCGTGCGACGTGAGTTAAAAATATGGGCGTATGATTTGCCAATGTGGCGCGCGAGCCTTCCGGATCGACGCCAGGGCGATTTCGCTATTTTAGACGCTAATAACGAGGCTGGATGGAAATTGGTGTGTGGACTGTGCGCACAAAAAGACAAACGCATGAGCGTTAGTCAAGCACTTGGGTCTCCGTTCTGTAGATAAAATTCGTGTTCTATTTATTACTATTTCTATCGCTCTATAATGTCTATCATCGTCAACGCACACACTATTCGCTACGCGCTCCTGGGATCTCCGCAGTGCTTATGGCACGTCGCCGAGCCAGAAATGGGAACGCCGCGCTCAGCCAAGCGGTCGAGCACGAGCGCGCCCACTGGATTCTTAGTCCTCCCTCGTACCAGCGCATCGGCGAGTTGAGCATGTAAGCACTTAATTTTCTTCCAAGTCTTCGTCTGTGGTAAACTTTCCAACGATACACCTATGAGCCCGGACTTGTTCACGATGAAGTCTGTTTTCGCATCCATCCTGACAGCCGCCGCCGCGACGTCGCCAATCAAAAAGTTTCGCAACCTAGGCGTATCCTCGTGCACTCGCTCGAGTGCTCGCTCAATATCACCACCCTCTATCTCACTCGCGATGGCGTGTATTCCACCCTCACGTTCGAGCGCATCCACGGCGCGCGCCAACGCCGGGCAGGACAACCAACACGTCGCGTGCTCCGCGCGCCACGCCACGCCCGCGTCTCCATCCACCGCCGACGTTCCATCTTCCCTCAGCGGTGCATACAAATACGCCTGCGCGTGCCCGTGCACGCACCGCTTACCCGCCCCGATGACTTGCGCGCACGGGTGCCCCAGCTGCGCGGGAGCCGTGTGCGTGACGTCGCGCTCGTCGAGTGACGCCACTGCGTCGGCGTCGTCGAACAGCGTCTCCGCGATCGCGCGATTGACGCCAGAGGCGAGAGATGGAAACGCGCGCGGAACGTACGCGCGCGCGACTTTTGACATCGCCGTCGCCGCCGACGCCGACCGGCGCTCGCCACAGTGTGACGCATCTGCGAGTGTCATCATGATGACAAAGACAATCACGACGTTCACGACGACGACGCCGCAGGCGCCGCGAGTGCACGCACCGACGCGCCGCACGCACGCTTCGCGCGCCGCGCGCGTCGTCACGCGCGTCGTCGACACCCAGGTCGCCTACGCGGTGGCGCAACAAAACGTGGGCTTTGCGCTGTGCGTCGCGCTCGATGCGCTGTCGTCGCAAGAAAGCATCCCGAGTGGTACGCCCGGGAGGCCAAACTTGGCGTTCGTGCTCCCGGCATGCGGCGCCCTCGTGGGTTCGTTCGCGTTGATTCAAAGCGACGGCGATGCGACGACGCCGGCGGGGTTGGCGCTCGGGACGTTGACGTGCTTGGCGTTGCTCAAGCAGTACGTCGATAGGTTTGACCAGACGCCGCGTAACGAGAGAGAGTGGCCTGGGCCGAGGTTGATGCCGACGATCGGGATCTTGTTTTCGATCTTCGCGCTCTTGGCGAACGTCGAGGCGATTCCGAAGATTCTCAATCCTTTGGTCGTGTGAGCGCGCGACGCGGCGGGTGTGGATAACTTGAGAAAAGATTACATTAGACAACATTTAATAATTTAGAACATTTGATGATGCGCACGCGAGCGTGTGATGCGATGCCATGACATTGAAGTTTGAGATTACATGCGCCGGTGCTTACTACTCATCGCCTAACAGTTCTAACACGCCCTCTTGAATTAATGGCTGGGCTTCCTCTCGCCACAACAAGTGCACGGTGTTTCTTCGCAAGTCAACCGTACCATCGCGAGTGAATAACTCACCGTAATCTTCTAAGCACTTGACTTGAATCTTGTAGTGCTGGGGAGGGACTAAATCTAAGGTTAAGTTCAAATCCACTTCTCGCATGTAGTCATTCAACACGGAGGAATACTTTGTGAAGAAGTGACGTTCGCTATGGGACAAGTTGTGCGACACGTCTTCGGGCAAACCGGCGCCAATCTTCCAACGCAAATCTTTCACACGGTTCATGCGCTCGTTCAAATATACTAATAATGCGCGCTTGTTTCTCAAAATCGCCTGTGTTTGTCGTCGACGACGTTTCGAGTGTGGTTAGTCGCGTTGTTTGTTCGCGCTTTGCTTTTTGAAAACACGTTTTTGAAAGAACACGCTCTTCAACGCATCGACACGCGCGTCGACGTACCTGGTTATGCGCCAGAAGGGATACCTTGAACGCATCCGCGTACTCTGCATCGGCTTCTTCGCCTTGACTCTCGCGCTCATGCTTCGCTTGGATCAAGTTTTCTATCGCTCGCACGTGGTCTTGACACTGCTCGGTGATCGTGCGCACCAAGTCTTGGTTGTAAGACGGTAACGCCCCGGCTTCGCTTTCGGCGATCTCACGCACGAGTTCAGACGCTTTCTTACCGAACGAAGTGCTCGTCATGTCGAGTTCGATGCCGAAGCGACGCGATGTGACGTACAAAGTCACGGCGAGTCGCGTTGGCGTTGAAGCGTTGAGGAGACGCCCAACCTTATGAAACTATGGGAAACTTCTTACATACAGGTTCAAACTATGCTCATATCTAACTTAAGGATGCTAACGTAAAGATGCGTTAAAGTAGCGTCTTCTTCTCCTCGGCGCTGCGACGTTCTTCTAAGATCTCCTCCTCCTTGGCTTTGATTTTGGCGACGTTATATCCAGTGAAACCAACCAACGCGATGCTGTAACCGACAATTTGAATCGGTTGAACGACGTCATGGTAGAAAATAACACCGAAAATAATGATAATAATCGAGCGCACTTGCGCCAGCACTTTCAGTGTTAACGAACCGATGAACTTGATGACGCCCAAGGAGCAAAAGTTTACGACAAAGCCGAGGAAACCGGCGGCGAGAAACAACTCTGGGTGTTCAGCCATCATTCCCCAAGCGTTCTTCTCCGCCATGTCTTTGAATTCAAACAACGCCGCCGCGGTGAGAAGGAAAATAAGCGATGCAGGGGAGATGAAGAACATTCCCTCCCACATGCTGAACTTTTTGTTTGCCAATAAAAATTGCATCGCCGCATTCTTGAACGCCTCCGTGAGCTCGGCGCCCAAAATCAGCGCGAAACCAATCCAGGTGAACTGCATTTCACCCAAAGACGAGACAAGAGTCCCGCCAATAATCACTGCAACAGCAACGGCCACCTTGGTGTGCCACTTGTCCAGACCGGCAAAGTAAAGAATAGTAAACAACACTGCCGGCGATAAGGCTTTCATCATTTGCAAAAACGAAAGCGTCAAGTGAAAGTACGCCATATTCCTAAACGTGCGTCAATACAAAACGACCGCGTTAGTATACAGAATCACACAAGAAACGCATTCACACACGAGCTATCACATCGCGCTCCACGCGCTCCACGCTCGCGAGCTTCACGCACCCTAACATCAACGTAGTGCCTTGAAAGAATCCGATCGGCAACACATTCTGCGCCCAAAACTTAAACGTAATATCCTTATGGTTGGCCATATCCACGCGCTTCGTATACACCATGAATATGCTCGTCAACCATCCGCACACGACGCCTAAAGAGCTCAACACGATTGGGTACTTAAACGCAGTCACGCTCAACATGTACTTGTTCAACATGATGATGGCGGTCGCGGCGGTGATGTACGCCGCTCCGTACGCCATCGCGGTGAAGAACAGCGACATGGAGAGTTCATGCGCAGTTTTCGTTTCATCTGCGTTCGGTGTAGCCATGGTGACCTTCGCCGCGAGGGGAGAATAGTGACGTTGAGGTCTCATCTTGCCCGCTCTTTGGGTGTTAGACTGCGTTGAAGGTTGGCCACCGCCGGGACGCGTTTCAATGCCGCGTCTCGCGCGTGCGGGTGCGCGAGACGGGCCGAATGGCCATCATCATCATAAAACGATATGATATGAATACTGCATGATGATATACACGTGCCGAGCACGCGGCACGGCTAAAATGGTCTAGAGAAACTATTATGTCTAAATTTGGCGCAACGCGTCGCGCAACGACGCAATTTTATACACCTTGGTAGCACATCACGGTTCGTTCGCACGTTCGAGCTGATATTCTAACGCTTGAATCTTTGCATCTTTCAATCGCACGAGCTGCTCGAGTTTCATAACCTTGGTGGCGAGTATTTCATTCGTCTCTTCGAGTTCTTCGACGCGCGCGTCCCGTCGCGCGAGAAGCTCTGGATACTTTGTCGCGGGAACTCTCGCGAAATTTTCCGTACTTGGCGTCACGCTCGACTCCTGTTCTTCGGGCACTCGTCGTTTCTGCTGCTGGCGCTCTTCTTCATCACCATCCACATCAATACCACCGTCCCGCGTACCGACGCGTCCGCCCGTCGTGGCGGTCAACGCCCGTCTCAACCGTCCCAAAAAGTTCTCAATTGCCCCAGGCACACCCACGCTGATCGCCTCCATCTCTTCCCTACCGAGTGGTACTTTCAACTTTCTCAACACTTTGTGCTCGAGCGCGGTCCAATTCCCCATCTTGCGCGCTAAATTACTCGCCGCGTTGTAGTTGTGCAAGTCCACGCATTGTCCAAATGGTTTGACTTGGGCGATAATCTCAGCCACGAGCACGCCGTCGGCGAAATCGCGCGCGATCGAGCGTTTGGGTCTCGACAACGCAAACGTATCGACCCACTTGAACGTGTCCATGGCGTCTCGTTCGGCGGCATTCATCGCGGCGACACACACGCAAGCCAGCGAGGCGCACAGTGACGCGCTCCGCAGTCGTTGGCGCACTTTTAAAAGCACGCGTCGACATGGACCCCGTGGTGTTCACCGCGGACGTCTCCAAGGACGTGAAATCGCTCGTGGGTAAAGACGACGCCGCGATTCGCGAGTTGGCGGCGCGAGCAATTCGCGTCGCGCTCGAGGGTGAGGGTGAGCTCGCGACGAGCGCGGGACAAGATGTTTCAAACGAAGTCGCTTCGAGTCGCGGGCTATCGACGACGGATGACGAACGTCGAGGCGTGCGTGCGTTGGCATGGGTGTTTATGGAATCTCTTCGCGCGTGCTTGACGCGGGAGACGTTTGAGAAGAAGTGCGCGGGGTTTGGGTTTGCGAGCGACGCGAGCGCGGTGTTGGGCGAGACGTACTCGAGCGCGGCGTTTAAAGATGCGTTTACGCGCGCAATGTCGAACGCGAACGCGACGAATCGAGGGATGCGATACGATGGATTGAATTGGCGTTTGGATGTGCGCGTGGCATCGAGATCTCTTCATGTGGAGGCGGATCCAAAGTATTTGCTCAAGTTGGGACGTCGTCAAGTCGACGGTCTCGGCGGCGTCGCCGAAACAGCGTCTACGTTTGTTGAGACGGATTATCAAACATTAAATGCGATGCGTGAAGAGTGTGAGAAGGCATTGGCGGCATGTTCTAGCGCACATGCGAGTAGATTAGCGCGTTACGTTCGTCGACCAAAGACGTAAGTAACGTTGTTGTATATGTGAGAATATCTCATTGTTGTTACATGTTTCTTCCTAAGGAAAGTCCGAGAGCACGGTGTAGTGCAACGTCTTGACAATGATGTACGATACCGTGAAAGCGACGAAGTACCGCGAGCAGAAGGTGTCGAAAATCTCCAAAACCTTCCTAGTCTGCGAGCTGACGGTGCCGTAAACGTTGAGTGGTACGGCGATGCCGCCGGCAATTTTTCTAAAGTTACTCATCCCACTCTCTGCGTCCCTATCTGCTCGCTCATCTTGCGCCTCACGAATCGCCTCGAGCTTCGCGGCGTACTTGTCGTTAATCTGTTGCGTTTTTTCTTCGCGCTTGCCTTTGCCTAGCGTCCAGTTGGACATGACTTTTTTCAGCTCAACCATTTGCTCATCCATGACTTTGTTGAGTTCTTGTTCGCGTTTCTCTTGTTGGTTCCCCGGACCAATCACCCCGAGAGCCTTCCCTGCCAATCGCGTGGCTAAACCAAGCGTAATATCATGATAGATGGCGATGATGGCGACGACTTTTGTGCTTCCAAGCAAGATAAAGTTCGCCCCCAACATAAATACAACGCCGGCGAGATACGTCTCGCTCGTCTCGTGCGCGGGAAGCACCCAACCAACACCCTTCTCGCGCACGAACGGGATCGCCGTCTCACGCACAAATGATTCCAACACACACAACTCCGTTCTCACGCGAATCAACACATCATTAATCAACGGTCGATAGTTTTCAATGTTTTCATCCCCAGCGAGCCCGATCGCCGCGCGTTGCCCGACGCGAAACACCCCATCACTCGCCGGACACACCGGACTAAACGCATAAAACGGATCAATCAACGCCTGTGAGGCGTATGCCGCATCATCTGTCGATACCACACTCAGCGTCGTCGCACCGAGTGCGAGTAATCCCATCCTTTGCGCTTCGCGTCCAGCGTCATCTTTATCGACCACGTCGTCGGTAGCCACGACGTCGTGCACCGAATCCGCGTCGCGTCGCGCCGCGCGCACGCCGCGCACGCCGCGCACGCATCTGCCTCGACGGTTCGCACGCACCGTCGCGCGCGCCCCCGTCGTCGTCGTCGTCAAGCGCGTCGCGAACATGGCGAGGCGCGCGCTCCACTGTGTGACGCATCCAACGATGGATGCGTCGGCGCGACATCGCGACATCGCCGACGCGTACGCCATCGAAGACGCCGAGCGACACAAGAGCACATCGAGCGCCGGCACACGAGTCGCGCACGTCCATGAGGGCGCGACGTTTACCTTTGTCGATGTTTCTTACGGCGTCGTGTCGCCAAAGACAAAGGTAGTGAAGCCCATCTTGAAGGGCGTCACTGGCGCGGCGCAGCCAGGGGAGGTGCTGGCGCTTCTCGGGCCGTCGGGAAGCGGTAAAACATCGCTGCTGAACGTGCTCGCCGGCCGCACGCCCGTCGGTGGCGTGCTTAGTGGGGAAATCTTGGTGAATGGCAAGCCGCGGGATGAGCGGTTCATGCGCGAAAAGACGGCGTACGTGATGCAAGAGGAGCTGTTGTTTCCGTTTCTGACCGTTACGGAGACGTTAAAGCTGCATTGTAAACTTCGTCGAGGGACTTTGAGCGAGGACGAGATTGAGAGCGCGGTGGGCGCGCTCGTGGCCGAGCTTGGATTGAGCAAAGTGGCGCACTCCGTCGTCGGGCGGGCGGGCGGCTTGCCGAGGGGCGTTTCTGGCGGCGAGCGAAAGCGAGTAAATATCGCTGTAGAAATGGTGAGCGACCCGGAGGCGCTGTTTTTGGATGAGCCCACGAGCGGATTGGATTCGTTTCAGGCGTTGAGATGTATGGCGGCGTTGAATCAGCTCGCGCGCGCTGGAAGAACCATCATTACGACGATTCATCAGCCACGAAGTTCAATTTTTGCAATGTTTTCGCAACTGTTGTTGATTTCAGAAGGCAGGTTATTGTACATTGGCGACGCGAAAGATGCAGTGGAGTATTTCGCATCGCTTTCGTTTGACTGTCCGAATTTGACAAATCCCGCGGACTTCTACATGGACATCACGTCGATTGATATGCGGCACGAATCTAGGGAGAAATCCTCTCGCGCGCGGATCGAATTTTTTGCTGACGAAGCTCTCGCGCGCGGATTGGGTAAAAGATGCGTCGAGCGCGCGTTAGAGGCTATTCATGGCCCGCAAGACATCGAGGTGTACGACACCAAGCACGCGGGGTGGACGACGCAGTTTTCTTTGTTGTTTAGACGTTCGCTCGTCAACCAGCGTCGAGACGCAGTCGGCGTCGGTGTCCAGGTGACGATAGAACTCGTCTATGCGCTCATCGTGAGTGCACTATTTAGAGGTGTAGGTACGGACCAAAAGGGCGTGCAAGACCGAATCGGATGCTTGTTCTTCGTCGTCTTGAATGTCGCGTACACAGCGGCACTCCCCGCGATAAATCTGTTTGCCTCAGAACGAGGCATCGTCATTCGCGAGCGAGCCTCGGGGGCATACTGCTGGTCTTCCTATTATCTATCCAAGTACGTCGGCGAGCTTCCAAAATTACTGCCGCGACTGTTGTTTTGCACGTTAGTGTACTGGATTGTTGGCTTGCGTGATTCCGTCGCGAGTTTCTGGGTGTTTGTCGCCATCATCGTTACTGAGGCAATGTCACTCATGGCGCTGGGCTTATTAATGGCGTCTTCCATGCCAATTGGCGCCGCACTGGCGCTCGGACCTGCGTGCATAACAATTTTCACGCTTTTCGGTGGAATTTATCTCAATATCGATTCCATTCCTGATGGAGCGAAGTGGATCCGCTTCATTGACCCCATTTATTACGCGTATTCGGCACTCGTGGCCAACGAATTTGGAGGAGGTAATATCACGTTTACGTGTGACAACGACAATAGTGCGCGCTGTTTGGAGAGTGGACAAGCCGTGCTCGAGCTATACGCGTTTCAAGACATCAAAGTGGGCATACAAATCATGGCGCAGATGATTTTGCAGGGCGGTATTCATGTCATCGCGTTTCTGGCGTTGCGGCGGACGTCTGCGCAATACATGCCTCTGTTGTGTTCAACACGAGCGAGTGATGAAAACGTTTGCGCCGATGAGACGAAAGCGAAGGAGTTCCAAACGGTATAGATTCAACAGATTCGAGATTCATTCATTTTTTTCATTTTTTCACCGCGTTTGCATTATAAATAACACACGTGTGTACTGTACTAAATTCTATCGCACCACGCATCTCACCCGCCTCCAATTTGTCGCTTGAGTTGCATCATTGCGTTGATTGCTTCGCGTGTCTCCTTCGCGTCATCGCCGAGCACTTGACGTGCAATATTGATCGCCTGCGCCGTAACTTTCTCAGAGTCCGCTGGTTGACCTAATTCAAATAAGCATCGGCCCAAGAACAAGAGCGAGCTCACGCCCTGTTGCGCTCCAGGTTTCGTGCACCTGCCGTCGCCAACCTTGCACTCTGCGGCTATCGCGAACGCTTCCGCAGCTTTTCTAGTGATCTCTTGCGCATCAGATTGAGCGGTTTTAGCGCGATGGAAATACGATGCACCCAACAAGTGCAACGCCACGCCTTGCATCTCCAAGTCATGCTGTAACATTCCAGACGCCGTGAGCAACGGACGTTCTGCCTCCTTATATTCTTGCGTAACGAAGAGTTGATTACCCAAGGTGAGCAACATTTGCCCGACATCATTTGCGCCCTTCGTTACTTCAGGACCATTTTTGCCCTTCTTGATGCTCCATCTGTCGCCAACGCGGAGTAAAAGCTGAATAATTTGTTCGTCATCTTCTGTCACTTTGCTCGGGTCAATCGGTACGACGCTGACGTCGCTCAAGTCGCCGTCCTCTGCTTTGGACTTGTACGAGCCCAAGAGAGACGGATGCCACGCAAGTTCAGACCAGTCCTTGGCGTCCTCGCCGCGCTGCACGCCAATGGGTGTGAATCTATCAGCGTACGACACCGTACGCGCCGTCGCTGCGACTGCCTTGCGTAAGTATCGAATAGCCACCTTTGGCTCTTTCGCGCGCAAGTAAAGCGCAGCAACTGAGTCATATACGTTGTAAATTGCCGTCTCACCTTTGGGTCGTAAGCCATGCGCCTGCAATCGCGTCAAACACTCGACGAATTTCCCCGCGCGCAACTCTGCGGCTTCGACAAATTTGCCAGCATCAGACAACCCGCTCGCTCGTTCCTGCAACGCAATACCCGTCGCAGACAACAGCGCCGTCGTACACTCATCACCATCGCTCGCCGCCTTCCGTATACCATCCTCCCATGCATCACAGAGTTGCGCGTGACGTTCAAAATCCTTTCGAAATCGACACAACATCACCCGATGCGCAAATTTATCCGCGTACGTCGCCACGCCTTCATCCTCCACCGCTTTCGCCGCCGCCTTATAATGCCCCTCCGCATCCGCAGCCTTACCAAGCTTGTTCTCGCACGTCCCCAACCACGTGTACGCATCACCCAACTCCATGTTCTCCCCCTCAAGCACCGCTCTCAAGTAATCTGGTTCCGTCGCATCCCCGCGCTTCGCCATGGCGACCGCCTGTTGAAAAATCTGTTCCGCCACCGCAATCGCCTGCTCGTGCTGCAACTTGAACAACGCCGCGCCGGCTTGCATCAGATATCTCGACGCCTCTTTCCCCTTACCGCTTCGCCGACAGCTCTCGGCGCGTCCGATGACTTCGCACACCGCTTGACGGTCGATCGCGTTGGCTGGGATCTGCGTCATCACCGCGCGGGCGAGCGCCTCCATCGCGAGACGCGTGCGTCGCGCGCACCTATGGGCGATTCACGCGACCGCGCGTGCGTGCGTGCGTGCGTGCGCGTGCGTGCGTGCGCGTGCGCGGGTTCTCGCGTCGCGCTCTGTCGTGGCGCGGTGTCTCAGCGCTCAAACGTGTCACGCGCTCGATCGCCAAACGCGCACGCGCGCGCCGCACGTTCGCGAAGCGCGGTGCGCGACGCGAGACAGTTGCGCGTTTCATTCGCGTCGCGCTCGGCGCGCGACGGTCGACGCGTCGCGACGCTCGCGGCACCGCGCGGGGTGTGGGTTGATTTAAAATCACGCAGCCGCGGGGTCGAATGGGCGACGGGCGACGCGCGATGGGCGCGGATGTCGCTCGTGGGCGCGCGAAAAGGCGTGCGGTGGTGGTGTTCATCGCGGCGATCGCGGCAGCGTGCGTGTCGTGGTCGCACGGGGTGACGGTGCAGCCGCCGAGCGCATCGTTTGCGACGAGCGACAGACGCTTCGCGGAGGGCGACGGGGCGCTGGCGCTGGCGACGGCGCAGTTTACGATTGCGCAGGGCATACCTGCGAGGGCGATTGTTCAAGCTAAGTTGCGAATCGTCAACGCCGAGGATGGTGCGGTTGAGGCGTTGGCGGTGACGGTGCCGTATTCGTACGCGTCTCGGGTGACGTCGACGTACGACGCGTCGACGTCGACGCTGACGATTGCAAGTCCAGAGCTCGTTGGCGATGCAGTGGATAATGATGGAAATGAATTAGCGACCGTATCAATGTTAGAGACGTTGAAGACAGTGAAGTATACGAATACTGGGACGAACATAGCACTGACGTCTCGAGGCGTGACGCTGACAGTTACGGATGCCGAGGGGCGCGAAAGCGCGCCCACGGCAGTGCTCATCAAAATGTCGCGGACTAACATTGGGCCAGTTTTAGATTTAAATGGCGTACGCACGGGCACGACGTACACGGTATCCATGTCGGAGAAGGAGCGGATGGTTGGTGTTAGAATTAGCGACGTCGACTTTTTGTGCTCAGACGTTGACGACAAAATAATGCAAGAGGCGTTAGTGCGTCACACTGATTCTAATCCATTTCCAGACGGTGTGGGCGAATACATTTCCGCCGATACCTCAGGAACGAGCATAGTTGCGACGTGGAATGCGAATGATAGGAGAATGAGTTTGACGGGATTTGATACGGTGGAAAATTACTGCAAAGTCATCGGTACTCTTCGATATCAAAATCGAGGTGTCGTTGACACTGTTACTGGTACACAGAATCAAGTATCAAACGATTTACAGTTCACGGCAGGGGATAGATCGTTTGCCGTGACGGTTACTGATCCTAGTGGTGCGCAAGCAGAGTCGACTGTAACCATTTCTGTCGTCGCGATTACTCGTCAGGGCGACGCTCAACGTGATGAACTTATTGTTGATCCAGCGTATTGCAATGGAAAGGGTACACGTGCAGTTGTTTCGGGATTATCAACATGTACGTGCAACGATGGTTACTCTGGAGATGAGTGCGAGACGCATGTGTGCTCAGAACAAGGTATTTATGATTCTGGCACCGGGCTATGCGCGTGCATCGACGGCTTTTCTGGCGATGGATGCGCGACAGTGTGCTCTTCTCGCGGCTCTTATAACGCCACCACATTAATTTGTGACTGCAACGTTGGGTTCACAGGTAGAGATTGTAGCGTCTCTTGCGGTGATTGTTCAGCTGAAAAAGGTACGTGTTCGCTCACAACTGTTTCAGAAGCCTCATGGGATGCGGCGACTCAAACGTACTTGACCCAAGAAGCGCAATGTACGTGTCTTGAAGGATGGGCTGGCGCTGACTGTACGTCCGAGTGTCCGTGTGCGCAAGAGCCTCTTGGGCAGCGCGGTACATGTGGTGCGGACGAAAATGGCTTGGGCGTATGTATTTGTGATGATGGTTATACGGGTGCCGATTGTACCATATTTTGTACGACGCCGTGTGGTCTATATGGCAAATGCTATGCCCCCGCCGAAGTCGCGGGCGGAATTAAAGATGAGTTACTTGCCATTATGGCGAATACTACTATTGGCGATATAGATGCGCGCACACTTGCGGCGATGACTTACCAAACGAGCATTACTACGCTGTGTGAGTGCTTGCCTGGCAGCGATGGTAAACTTGTATTTTCGGGACCTCAGTGCCGAGACGCGTGCGCTGATTGTGTGCATGGTCTATGCGATGAGAATGCTGCGTGTGCCTGCTTCGATGGCTACACGGGAGCTGATTGTTCAGCCGAATGTGCGGGACATGGGGTACTTACATATCTATCGTCAACTGAGATCACAACTCTTACCGATAGATTTCCTGCCGCCGCATCGACGGGGATTCTCAATACTACGGCGTTGTATGGCTATAATCAAGTCAGCGGCAGCATTGTGTCCGAATTAGCGTATTGTGATTGCGAACCAGGTTGGACTGGTGACTACTGTGACGTCCGTTGCGATGACTGCTCACAGTTTGGCTCATGCTCTTTTAACGGAACGTCAGGCGTTTGCAAGTGTCAAGACGGTTATACCGGTCCCGATTGCGCTACACCTTGTGTACCATGTTCAAATGGTGTTTGCGGATCAACGGAAGGGGTCTATGGTAGTTGCATTTGCGAGGCAGGTTGGGCAGGATATGACTGCTCGGTGGAGTGTGGCGACGAAACTGTCGGTTCGCAAGGTAAAAGGAATTTGGTTGGCGCCACAGAAGGCTTGGGTTTACTCGGTTCTACCGTTACTTGCGATTGTAACATCGGATTTGCTGGTCCCATGTGCCAGTACGAATGTCCATATCCGTTCAATTCAGATAACGGAGTTTGCGTCATCAAGGATAGAGCTGATGCCGATTTTGCGCTACCATGGGTCACAGAGATCGTCTGTAAACCTGGCTGGACTGGCTTACCTTCTAACGCGAATCGTCTAGCAGCTGATAGTGTCAGTCGCGGGCGCGACTGTAATTTGGCGTGCGATACATGCATCTATGGCACGTGTCAAGACGACGGTGAGTGTGTATGCGATTATGGATATATTTGGCAGCCAGCGACACGAAGCTCATCTAGCGCTGGCTCACAAAGAGCCACTGTTCCATACCCTTGGTGGGAACAAAGTCCAGTCCCGGTATTAGAAGCATCCACTGTCGGTGGCACAGCGTCTGTGTTCTATGATGCCAACTATCACACCTGTGCGGTGCCGCACCCATGCAGTATGAATGGCGAATATATCAATGCAACGTGCGCGCCTGGTTTTAGTTTCGTTGCAGGAACAGGGAGCGCATGGCAAGATATCGACCCGAACGCGAGAGGGGGGTATGGATGTTTAGGCGCGATTGACGCGCAAGGCGCTTGCGTCGGTTCCGAGTTCAAAATGGCAATGCCGTATGTGACTGTTAGAACAGATGGCTCACTCGTGCGCGATGACTCGGCGTTGACATCGCACGAGTCATGGGGTGTCATCACTGGCGGTGTGTGCGTACCCGATGATCCAGCAAACGCCGCCAATATGCCAATATCTGGTGGGTACTGTTTGTGTGATGCGATCTCCCTTGGTCGTGTTGAGTTTCCAAGTTCGCAGTCAATCTCAGGTGGAGTGTACGATTCATATTGGCAAGGATGGGCAGGCGCTTCTTGTGATATTCCTTGCGAACCATGCTCTCAGAATGGTGTGTGTGATTCAACGACAGGCAAATGTACGTGCAAAGATGGCTGGACTGGATATCGATGCTTGACACCGTGTGAAACGTGCGTTCATGGGACTTGCCAATATGATGGCAGTTGCCTTTGCGATGGAACGCGCCGCCTTCGTGATCACTCTTTCGCTTTACGCTTGGATCGTGACCCTTACTACGCCACCAAAGGCATCTTAGAGGACGGGACTTATATACACCCTCAGTACATGAGCGCGCTTAGTGTGGAGGATTACATTTGGGGAGTGGAGAATGCGTGTGAAAATCGCCCAGAATGTAGCGGTCGAACTTTGGACACGCAGTTGCCATTTCGACCAAACGAAACATATTTTCGATACGCAGTGACAACTTCGCAGTCCTCTTCATCGAATAGCTCCGCGTATGAAGCACTTATACAGAAATATCAGGAAGATATTGTCAGCATTCCAGAATCAATGCAAAATGACACAATTTGTACCACATTAGATTACGGTATGCATGAACAAGTTGGCACATGTTACAGTCTGCTGACGAGTTCAAATTGTGGCGATGACTGGGATGCCGCAAACCCGTGGGATTGCGACGATATATTGAAGGCCCACTTTCTGCAGAATCGTAAAATGCTCATCGGAGAAGCGCGAATCAATCTCAAAATTGCTACAGATTCCTCCGACGCAGAGCGTTGGTACCAAAATGCAAAAAATGAACGACAGCGCCTCTTGAATGTATTTCTTCCAGGTCGATACAACCCTTCTTCAGGAGTGTACGAAATAACTCGTACATCTGGTGCCGATTCAAAGATGCTATGGGTCGTGAACCAACTGATTCATGGCGTGAATTCGGGTCTTACAGGAGCCTACACTGGCGAAACATGCAACGTAGCTTGCAATGCGTGTGACCCCGATCATGGAACGTGTCAGTTAGATGGTTCGTGTGAGTGCGAAAGTGGCTGGTATGGAGAAAAGTGTGACATACCATGCAACTGCTACAAAGAGTACACAACAAATGCAGATGGAAGTTTGGCTGAAGTAGTGAAAACAACCGCGCATGGCGTGTTGATTAAATCTTGGGGTACTTGCGCGCGTGATGGTTCATGTTTGTGCGGAACAGATGATGGTGGCGTGCAGTATTCTGGTGAAGATTGTTTCACGCCTTGCGCACCTTGCCACAACGGCTTGTGTCAGCCCGATAGTAGTTGTCTGTGTGACAAAGGCTGGTTGGGCGCAACGTGCGACGTCAGAAATTTTACGGAGTGCATGCCATGCAACTACGATCGCGGGTCGTGTTTATCCGACGGAACCTGTAAATGTGACGTTGGTTGGACTGGATTGCGTTGCGACATAGAGTGCAATCCATGTGTAAATGGCTACTGCCAAATGGACGGGTCCTGCTCTTGCAAGCCTGGGTGGTCATTCATAGATTGTTCGCAAGCAAATCCGACAGAGTTCATCGTTAAATCAGATTTTACCGACGGCCCCGAGGGCTGGACAGTTTACAATAATTCATGCCCGGGGACTTTTGCATCATCGATATTTGACACCAATAAGTATGATTCTTTCGCAGTACATTCAGAATTGCTGATGCGTGGAGAGTGCAACAACGCGTTTAGTGGCGGCGATAGTGGTTTACTTTGGGAAGGTATAAGTGGGCATTTACATCTCACTGATAAGCTACCGGGAGACGGGTTGAGCGAGCTCGCATATTTACGGGCACCTGCGAAATTCACCGGCGACTTGCTCATGCAAAATGCGTATGGCGCATCGATTACGTATTCACTACACCTGGTGGCGCCTGTTGCGAACGCAGCGTCAAACGCGGGATCACAACACGTCGAAGATGCCCAAACATCAGCTTATGATATAATTCTGATGGGAGGTCGACCCAGATATCGTCTCGATGTACCCGTGTGGGGAACTAAAGAACAAGTTTACGAATGGAGTCGTGAGTATTTTCCAGAGCTTGGATTGAACTTGAACATGGCGCGCACGCAACTGATTGCCATCGTAGAACAGTATCTGAGCACGCCGCAAGTGTTTTTGGGGTACAAAGTCAGTTCAAGCACGAAGGGCTATCCTCCAAGTGCGTGTTCATCCGGAACGTGTGGCTTGAATTTTAAAGTCGACATCACCGAGGTCGGAGGTGCGTGGAAGAATATTCCACCGATGTTGTCTGGCTTTAAGTGGTCAAACGACCCGGCAGTGCACTATCTTGACGGCACCGTGTACTCGGATAGAACTGATGGGTTTCCATACGATCCCTTCCAGGGCTTCACTTCGACCAACTTTGATGTGAATAACATCAACATTAACAACGCAACAATCGGTCGAAGCGATGGTGGAACAGTGCAATTAGAGTCAAACGTGCGCGTTCTTGATCAAGACAGATTGACATTCGACGTGTATCCGGAAGTCTACGCTGCAATCGTCGCAAATCGTCGATCGAGAACCAACCAAGTTGCAAGTTTCAGTGAAATCATTTGGTGCTTATCTTCAATGGCTGAAATTCTCGTTCGGGCGGATTACTACGTTCAAGAGGCGGCGGATCCCTCCGTCAAAGTTGTTGGTGAGTCGATTCGTTTTGATTCCTTCGGCATCGGCACGTACACAGAGTCAGAGAACGCTGGAATGAATGCCATGATTGAGTTATTCAATTATTACAGACAGTACAAGGATGATTACAATGTTGCATATCTTGAGGAGGTGTACGCAAATATGCGGCCAACTGTTTGCCTTGGTAAATGGTATCGCACCGGTGATCCAGATCCGGTTCTCGGCGACGCATGTCAGCAGGACTTGACTACGTTGCGCGCGACGTGCGCTGGGGCTTTCGACACGATTACGAGCGAACTGGGCGATTATTGTGTCATTTCATGTCCCGGTTACAATTCAACCGCAGGTACGACGTGTTCTGGTTTCGGAACATGCAATCTTGACGATTCTGATGAACCAGCGTGCACGTGCCAAACCGGTCATTCAGGAATGGATTGTTCCGTGTCAAGTTAGGGCTTTTTAGCAAATATAGAATCGGTGTAAAATATCTTTTAGTCTAGTCTATTTTCGTTTTCGTCTACTCGTCTAGTCTATTTGCGTTTTCATCTTCGCATTCCAAACTCGCAGCGTATGCTACTTCCATCTTTGTTGCACGGGCCGCCATTTGTGAAACCTTTTGTTTTGTGCGAAGTAATTCTCGACGAACTTCGAGTAGAGCGCCTTGACTTTCGGCGAGCGCAACTTTTGACGTCACTAGCTCGATGACATGCGAGTCGAGTACTTTCCTGACATCCGCAAGTTCTTCACTTGTCGCGGTCAGGTCGCATCGGGCGATGGCGGCTTCCGCAAGTGCGGCGTTCAATTTAGTCTCATGAGCCTCATTGGCTGCTCTTTTCAACGACGTCGTCAGCATGGTCGTTTCAGCAATTACACTTTGAAGGTGTTGGCGGAGTTCCTCGCATTCTTGGTTTTTATCGTCCAGTTCTTCTTGGAGCAATTCCTCTGAAGCAGCGCGCGCTTTTGCCTGAAGCTGCAGTTCACCTTCAAGCACCTTGGTCTTTTTCTTGTACTCGAGAGAAAGTTTTGCTAATTGTGTATCTGACGCGTCCAACTGAAGCCGATAACGATCTATTTCTTTTGCGTGCTCAATTCGCTCACGTTCGAGTTCGACTTCGAAACTCGGCGTACTTGCTGTTTCAGGTGCGGTGGCGGCATTTTTGACAAGGCGAGCAATGTCTGAATCGCGCTCTCTTAGCGTCCTCTCCAAATTTTGCACTTGCAACTCGAGATTATTCCTCTCTTTCTCTATGCTTTTCTTCTCATTTTCAATGGCGTTCATATCGTCGATAACGTGTGTGATGGCTGTATCCTTAGCCTCTTTTTCCGATTGCGCTTGCGCTCTCGCAGTTTCACTCTCACACATGGCTCTTTTAAGTTCCACACTCAGTTCCTTCTTCTCATCCATCAGCAGACGAATAGTTCTCCCGGTCTCTTCTTTGGTTTCTTCAAGTAGAACCTCCAGCTGAGCGACTTTTCTCCGCTCGTTATCGAGCGCTTCACGAGCGATGGATTCTCGTCGTTCAATTTGTCGAACGACGATGGGTGACACGCTTTCAGCCACCGGCGAAAGTAGTACTTGCAAAGGACTACCTGGAATGCCCGGGAAACCGCTAAGATCCTGTTCGCTCGAACTCTCAGGAGGTGTTGCATCGGTTTTCACGCTCGCTGACCAATTACTTTCGATGCCCGACACGAGCGAAAGGTCCGTGAGCGCGTCCATGTCGGGGACAAAGTTTTTCAGCCACACGACGCGTGCTTCAACCGTAAGCGTCAACGTTTTCGCACCCGCCAACGCGGCAACGGCGGAGCTTTTCACATCGAGTGATATTTTCCGAGTCTCCATCGGTCCATCCACGCTGGCAAACGCGGCGATGTCCACCGCGCCTTTGGCGACGGTGACATATTTTGTCATACCATCCTTGGGATCGGCGTCGACGCGTTGAAGCTTCACGCAATACTCTTTCGGTTCGAACGCCAAGCCACCGGATATATCACTCGCCCCGACAGTCGGTAAAAATGCTTCCTCCGCGGCTGTTGCTGACGACGACGCAGACGTCGTATTCCGCTTGAAGAGTGTCGCTATCGAAGAAGACGTCGCGGCGGCGTCATCCGTAGCCCACGTCGCGATCGTCCCAGCCGCGACATCGCTCGTGGACGCTCGCGACACTTGCACCTTTGCCCCGCGAGACCAACGCAGCACGTACGTCGTCGTCGTCGTCGTCGTCGTCAGCGCCGCAGTCGAAGACTCCACGCGCACCGGCTTGACATCCAATCGAAACTTCACCCCAGCCCCGCGTCGCGTCGGGCGCGCCAACCTCGACGTCGCGCCCGATGTCGCCCTCTTCAATCGCCCAAACATCTATTCCACCCGTCGCCGCGCGCGCGACGACGACGTCCGCGACAGAATCTGCCGTGACAGCTGGCGTTTGCGTTTGAATGTCCTCCGCATTCCGCGTCGCGAGTTTGAATGTCCTCCGCCGACGCCGACGCGCCGACAACCGCGGCATTCGACGCCCCCGATGCCGATACCCGCGACTTTTACGACGACGACGTCGATTTCGATGGCGGCGACGGCGCCGAGGCGTGCGAATGGGTCCCGTTCGATGCGCCATCGTTGGCGCGCATCGACGACGCGGATGACGCTGACGCTGACGCTAACGCCGCCGATGACGCCTCCGACGACAGTCTCATCTCCCTCGGCACATCGTCGCCGACGCCTTTGGATAAAGCTCGCGCGGAAAATGCGCGGTTGCGCGAGAGATTAGCATCGGAAGAGGCGAACGCGCTGCGGGCGACGTCGGCGCTCGACGTCGAACGCGCGGCTCGCGCCGAGGAGCGCGCGCGGTTCCTCGCTCTCGTGCGCGCCGCCGCGCCAGAGGATGATAGATACGATATCGACTCGTCATCTCGCGCGACGTCGGTGGTGTTTGCGTACACGAGCGCGGAGAAGACACCGACGCAAAGGGCCATCGAGCGCTTTGTCGCCCGAGGCGCGAGCGGCGCTTCGAGTCATCGGGACGGTGGTTTGCGCATGACGTTTGCCGAAGCCGAGGCTGTGTGCGAGGATTTCGCAGCACAGGATGCTATTTTACACGCTGCGCGACGCGAGGCGTTGAGAAGAGATGCGATGCTGGCGCAGTATCAAGCAGAGGTGGAATCGTGCGCGCGCAAGGCGCGGGATCACGATGAGGCGCACGCGCTCCTCGTCGCCGAAGTTGAAGATTTACGCGCGGCTTTGGCGCAATCGAAGAGCGAAGCGAACGCGCTGGCGAGTGAAGTGACGACGGCGAATGAGGCGCTGGCGAATACCGCATATGAAGCTGAGGAATGGAAACGTACCGCGGCGGCGTTGAAAGGTTTGGAGCGTGAGAGCGACGATTTCGACGCCGTCGGCGCGCGGGACGGGGCGTCGAATCACATTTTAGTTTTAGAGCTCGAATGCGCGTTGGAAGCGTTGACGACGACGCGTTCTGAATTGGATGACGTCAAGTTTCGTCTTCAAGAGACGACGAGTAGGGCAGAGCGCGCAGAAAAGCTTGAAGCAGTCGCTGCGGCGGCGCTCGAAGCGAGCCAAGCCGACGCGACGTCGGGCGCGCGTCAAACGCTCCGCGTGGCGACGAGCGAATCTTCGCGCGAATTACGCGAGCGATTGGACCGCGCTGAAGTCCGAGTGGCGCAACTCACAAAACGACTGGAAGCCATCGATGATGACCATGCGATAGAAATGGAGCGATTACGCAACGAACACGAACGATTGTGCTTAAATTTGAAGATGATGCACCTGTCAAACGACGACGCGACGGAGATGATGCGTTTGGAAATTGAAGAAGCAAAGCGCGACGTCGCCGAGCGAGTCACGATGGAAAGAGACGAGTTCTGGCAGCGCACTATGAAGGAGATTCAGCAAGTGCATCTCAATCAACTTGACTCGCTCAAGTCTAAAGCTGGTGATGAACTACTCGTCAAAGAAAAGAATTTAGCCAAAATGAAGACGCAGCTCGTGCGTTTACTTGAAGAGGTTGGAACGTCGTAAAGGTAGTAAAATAAAGTTTGTACTGTACATTAACAATAACCGATGATTTGCGACGCCTCCCACGAATTTCCCGCCTGTACGACCACACCTTGCACGTTGGCGACTTCAACGCACACCATACTGTGGTATTCTTCGTCGCCGAAATCACCCATTTTCTTCGCCTTTTCAATCCACGGATTCCACACCACAGCGTCGGGAAGCGTCGGTGTCTTCTCTATCGTAAATTTTCTTCCCTTGACGTCGTCTTCGATGACGAGCGTGTTCACAGTAGATTTATAAATTCTATCCACCTCGAAATTAAACCGCACGCACTCGTCGTCGTCTCGTTTCGCGACTCTGTCGTCTAAATTGTCCAAATACGTCGCGCCCCGCAACCCGCGCACGGAACTTTGCGAACATTCCGCCACGGCAAAATACGTGTGTAGAGCCGTGGTGAACTCTAAAGGCGCATCACCACTGGCGTTGTTTTCCACGCGCAGACTCGTGCGCAATCGCTCGCCTTCTAAAGTCACGGTGTATTCCAACGCGTACGTCCCAGAGAAGCCCGCGCTTGCTTTGGCGCTCACGTCTCGAGACTCTAACTTCATCGTCACCGATGTCGCCGCGAGCGCCGTCACAACCCACTGCGTGTTGCGCGCAAATCCATGCTGCGCCTCGCACGGCCCCATGTCGCTAAACTGCGGGAAACAGATTGGAATACCGCCGCGAATGGCTTTCACACCATCGAACACGGCTTCACTCGAGCAAAACAACAACTCTTCCTGCGTCGCGTTCACGCGCCACGACGCGACGTGGGCGCCGTGCTGATACACCTCACATGTGTGCGTGTCGTTAGACAGCCGCACGGCGGGTAGGTTGTTTTTTAACGCGATAGTTGTCATGCGTGAAAGTGAAGTCGGTCTCGTCGCGCAACGTCGATGTGCGTATTACAAGTACGAATTACGCGCTTGGTTTGTGCAAATACACCGTGGGATTATATGCCGGCGCCGCTACGAGCACTTTTGGCTTTTTACGTGCATGTGCGTCATTGGCGTTGTTGTCGTCGTCGCATGTCTCGTCGTCGCTCGCCTCCTGGTCGTCGTCGTCGTCATCGAAACACGCGCGCACGAGCGCCGCGCTCAAAAGTGACAGCTCCTGCGCGCGCAATAAATACGCCGCGGACAATCCGCACACGCCTCCACCGACTGCGAAAGATCCTGGGGATGATTCGCTGCTCGCGAGACACGCGCGAACGTCATCTAACATAGACACGAGCAATTCTGACGGCCCTGCGGATGAAATCTCATCCCCGCAATAATATTGAAATCTTTCGGCGAACAACGTGAAGAGCAGCTCTGGTTTGATTTCTGCCAATAATTCAGAAGTACTCGTTGCTTCTTCATCCATGCATTCGCTGACGCAACTGCGAAAACGACCCTCTTTAAGTTGTTGTTCTTCTGTTTTCGCCTCTTCGTCTTCTTCGCTACTCGAGTCGTCGGCTTCTGGTTCGTACTCGAGCCACTCGTCGTCGTCTTTGGACGCCATGCACAACGCCGTTAAAAGTCCGCGAGATAGACCGCCGTCCTCATCGATTTCAAACTCTATTCCGCCATAATTTTCATTCAACCATTCGTAAAAGCACGCAATCGCATGGAAATCCGTCGCCGTCGACGGATTCGAGGCGTTCCAAAAATCATCTGGAAACTGAATTGAGCGCACAACGTTCGTGCGTTCCGCAAACCCGTACTTGTAAAGCAACATTGCATTATCGTGATCGTCTCCGAAAGAATTATACACTTCATCACCTGCCGGTATTTCTCGGCAGCTCTCGAGCCTGATTGCGTCCTCCTCGGCGTTTGTCTTTGTCTTTGTCTTTGTCGATGCGCCGACGACGTGAAAATGCGCCCCATCGCTCAAATGATTAAACAAGTCAGCAAACGGCATCAATCCCTGCCCGAGTTGCTCATCTACAAAAAACGCACGACTCGCCACCACACTCGCCGCGTCTCTAAACGCGTCAAACGTCAACCACGACGACGCGTTCAACGTTTCAACCGCTTCCATCCAATCGCTCTCCATGCGAGCCACGTCTTCTTCGAGCAAAATTTCCACGCTCGTCCCACGCAACACCTTCCGCCGTGCGTCGTCTTCATCGACCCACCAGAACTGCGGTAAATTCTCTCTCTGAGGAATCATCGCAAAGTACGCCGAAAACGCCGACGACCCATCCTCGACGAACTGTCGCTCGTACGCCACGGCGCACACCACACCAACCTCCCCGAGCGCATCCAAAACGCCATCTCCAACGTCCCGTCGCAATCGCGACGTCGCCGTGGTAAACACAGCCGCCTTAGGAATCACCGCCAGCGTCGTCCGCGCGTCGATGCGCGTCTTCGCGACGACGCGGAAGCACCCGGTGACGTCGTCCACGTCATCGAGCGCATCCTCGTCAGCAGCACTTTTCGAAACGCATTCAATCCCGACGATGCCGCGGTCGACGACGATCCCGAACGCGTCGCACCAGCGCTCGAAACGCTCGATAATGGCATCGCGCGCGCGCATTCGCGCCCGGCGTCGGCGTCGACGACTGCCGATGCGGATGCGAGCGATGTCCCCGTCGCCACTGTGTGCCTCGCGCGCGCGCCATGCCTCACGCCGCCGTCGCGCCTTCGCCGTCGACGACGCCGCGTTGGCGCGCGCAACACCGCGCGCGCGTTCGCCGCGTTGGTGCGCGCGCCGCGCCGACGCCCATCGACGTCGTCACCGTTGACGAATACGCCGAAAAGCTCAAACCGTTGGCGCAATCGGCGGCGCTCGTGGGTGCGTTTTACGACTCTCGAGTCAATGTCATCGCGCGCGGCGCGCTGCAGGCGTGCGCGATCCCGCTCCTCGATCGCGGGTTTCATCGTGGGCATGGCGTGTTCGATGCGTGCGCGATCCGAGGTGGAGGCGCGCACGAGCTCAGGGCGCACGTGGAGCGTTTGGTGTCGTCGGCGCGCGAGGCGAGGATTGATTTCATTCGAGACGTGGATGAAATCGAGGCGATTGTGATGGCGACGATCCGTGCGAGCGGCGTACGGGATGGGCAAGTGCGAATGTATGTTACGAGCGGTGTGGCGCGGTCGTTTGCGTTGACGGATATGGGTGATACAGCGTCGTTTTATGTTGCGTGCTACGCCAAGGCGCCGGATGTGGATGGAGACGCGCGCGCGATGCGGGACGGTTGGCGCGCGGTGAGTTCGCCGATTCCGATCAAACCACCAAAGTATGCGAGGTTGAAGTCGACGAATTACATGCCAAATGTGCATTGCGCCATGGATGCGAGCGAGCGCGGGGCAGATGTTGGGTGTTTTTTAACGACGGATGGCTTCATTGGGGAAGGGCCTGGCGCAAACGTCGCGTTTTTAACGCCCGACGGGACGTTACGGACGCCACCGGCGACTGAAGTACTCGGTGGGATTACCATTCGTCGTATTAAAGAGCTCATTGAGATGCCAGCAAATGCAAAGGCTCTGCGTAAGGTGGGTGTCAAAAAGTTTGACGACTCTCAGCCGCTCTCCGCGTTTGTCGTCATCGGCGCCGAAGAAGCCATGTTGATTGGAAGCGCGTGCGACGTTAAACCAATCGTCCAATGGGATGGTAAACTCATAGGTGACGGCACCGTCGGCGCGGCGACGAAACTACTCGCTGAATTATTAGCGCATGATATGCTTCACGGTGACTCGCGCGTCGATGTCGACGCAATTTGAATGATTTCTCTAGCAATTAGTAATGTGTACTTTTACAATGCGAGCGACGCTCGTCGATTAGCATACGTTTGAGCAGCATCGCGTTTGATGCCGCGCTTTCAGATTTGTTTCACACATCGCACCCGGCGCGCCACCTGCGCTGGGACGAATAACGCGCCCTTCGACGCCGTTTACGTCGCATCGTGTCAACGTCCACGCAAAATCCGTCTTTGTCCCAGGACACGTCGGGTCCTTCATCGACGTCGACACCGCGTTCCCGCGACATAAATACCCACCCTCGGCGACGCACTTTGCCTTGGACTCGTCGTAGGTGTGCGTGTGGCATCCCACGGGTGCCGAGCCGCACACGAATGGAAAGCGAATTTGATTGTCGCGTCTCCAGTCGGGTAAATTTGCGCAGCACTTCATGTGGGGCAAGTTGCAAATTTTTGGACGCACCCAGGCGTCGGCGTCGGGCACCTTTAAGCCGTTTTCAGCAGCGAACGCTTGCGCAGATTGAAGCGCGGTGTTTTCTAGAGAACCCAATTCATCGTACAGGCTGAAATTTGTCTTGGATCCGGGATTGACGCAATCTGAAGAAGTCTCGTCGACTGGGGACGCAGACGCGGACGACGTCGACGTGGGATAGAATGGGGACGAGGAGGACGTCGACGCGGGATAGAATGGGGACGAGGAGGACGACGACGCATGCTCGACTGGAGCTGTCGAATCTTGCGCGTCGGCGCAATCCGAACCGGTACACCCATCATAAAATGGAACGCCGTTCGTGTTGATCACGACATCCACGTTGACGTTGATGTTATACGTCTTCGCGGCGTCTCCACTCGGCGACGTTGATGATGGAACGGGCGTCGGCGTGGGCGCGACGCTCGGCGCAGATGAATCGCCACTCGATGGATAGGCGGAGTCGCTCGACGGACTGTAGACTTGCACCACGGGATCCAGTATGGTTTGCGTGGTTTCTACTGGTAAACCGGCGTTTTGCAAATCAGCCGCCAGCGCGTCGTTCCAACCATTCAACACGTCAATCACCTCTTGCGCTTTCACGTCGGTGGTCACGCGAATGGTGACGTAAAAACTGAGCGTGCCTGATGTCGCGAGTAATCGACGATGCGATGCACTCACGGTTTCGATGGTGGTGAAACGAATGTCCGTAGGGGACACGTGCAAGAGTTGACCCATGACTTGTCGAAACGACGCTTGCGCTTGGGCGTCAAACGTCTCCAACGTGTAGTCGCTCTTAACTTCGACTTGCGTGAACACCTCTCGTATCCATACGGTGGCGTTCGTTGGAATAGTTTCCACAGCTTCCTCGCGATCCTCGATGAGCGGAACATCGCCGACATAGACGGTGCTCGTCTTGGTGCAACCCATGAGGTTCATGATGTCGACGAGTTGCGTGTTCTTGGTGAATTTGGCATCCGTCATGCTCTTGAGCGTTTGACTAATGTCGTTCGCTTGGGACTCATCTTCGGCGGTGATGTCAAAATGTACGAGAACATCGATGATGTTGTCTTTGACTGCTGGCGCTTCGAGTTTCACCACGGCGACAGTGTCGTCAGGAATATTGAAGAGCTGCGCCATGCTTTCGGTGAACGCGTTTGATTGCTGGAAACCAAACGTGCTGACGACGTAGCCCGTGACCACCATCTTGTCCGTGACGTGCCATTCTCGTTTGGGCGGCACCGTGGATTCCGGCGTCGTCGACTCTGGTCCTTGGCTTGGCACCGTGGATTCCGGCGTCGTCGACTCTGGTCCTTGGCTCGGCACCGTGGATTCCGGCGTCGTCGACTCTGGTCCTTGGCTCGGCA
>Ga0181554_1000585_pt1 | contig 36251 bp, 33 predicted proteins | sample 011ome_16_FD_145602 | JGI IMG/M metagenome (GOLD analysis project Ga0181554, IMG submission 145602) | Coastal salt marsh microbial communities from the Groves Creek Marsh, Skidaway Island, Georgia - 011503CT metaG (spades assembly) | ecosystem: Environmental > Aquatic > Marine > Intertidal zone... | reverse complement strand
GGCTGGGTGGGGGGTACCTTTGGGAGCGGAAGCCTTGGACGGCCATGGCGCGGGCGCTTTTGGAGCTCATCGCCTACGGCCTTAGGGTTCTTCTCTCCCTTCTCCCGCCCCCTCCGGGGTACAAGGCAATTTACTAGGCAAGCCCAAGTCTTCTTGACACGCCTTTGGGGGTCGGGATATTATATTTTTCCTAAGGGAGGCATAAATATGGGGAAGCTTAACCGCCGCGATGTGATCAAAGGCCTGGGGATGGCTGCAGCCAGCCTTGCTGCCGCCCAGCGGGGCCTTCAGGCTCGCGCCGCTCCCTCCAGGATAGTGTGGTCCCCCTACGTGGTCTTTCTTAACGCCAACGCCAAGGCCTTCATCGTGGACACACGCACCGACCAGGTGGTGGCCAGCCTGGACACCGCTCGAGGGGCTACTTTGGGCAGCATGACCCCGGACGCCAAGAAGGTGTACGTGAGCGGGGCGGGGGAAGGGGAAACCCGGGTGGTGATCCTTGACCTGGAGAACCTGCGCGTGGCCAAGGTGCTAGAGACCGGAAACCGCCCCAAGCACGGCCTCGTGAGCCCCGACGGCCGCAGGGTGGGCGTGGATCACTGGGCTTTGAGCGGGGGTAAGCTTCGCCTGACCTTCATCCGAACCGAGGACGACACGATTGAAAAGGTTCTAGATATACCGGTTACCAACCAGCCCAAGGGCGTTACCTCCATGCACAACGCCTGGAGCTGGGACAGCCGGTACTTCTTCAGCGTGGACCGGGTGGACGACAGGCTAGTGGTGGTGGACACCGCCGACTGGTCGGTGCGGACCTTTTCCGCTCCCAGCGTTCCCCACTACCCCGTGGTAAGCCCGGACGGCAAGGAGCTTTGGCTCGTCCACGAGGGCAACGATCGGGTCCGCCCGGGTATCGCGGTCTACGACCTCACACGGCCCGACCTTCCCATCGTTGCCCAGGTGGAGATGCCCCTCATCGGGGAAGATGCCGTAGAGGCGCACCACGGGAACTTCACCCAGGACGGCCGTTACTTCATGGCTTTGAACCGGGGTCCTGGGAACAACCTGCGCGGCCGGGAGGTGGCCTTTTTCAGCCCCCGTACCAAGCGGTTGGTCCACCGCCTTACCTGCGCCAGCACCGGGGTGGGGCACGCCTACAACTCTCCCGACGGACGCCGGGTCATTGCCACTAACTATGGCAACAACGTTATCACCGTTATTGACCTCCTGGGTTTGCGCACCCTTAAGGACCTGGTCATCGGCAAGGGGCGCATGGGACATGTGGTCTTCACGCCCGACGGCCGCTTCGCTTACCTTTCCAATGCGGACGGCAATCTCTACAAGCTGGACATGCGCTCCCTAACGGTGGTCAAGGTCATAGAAACGGGCCAAACCAACGGGGGAGGGCAGGTACTCAACGTCTGGACCAACGTTTTTGAGGAGCTACCCCGGGGCTAGGAGGGGCTAAAGAGGGTGCCTCCTTCCCCTGAGAGAAGCCTGCGCAAGACCCCCCTCTCCCCCTTGGCCACGGCCGCCCAGGGGGCCCCCGCCCTGAGGGCGGCGAGGGCCGCCTCCACCTTGGGGATCATGCCCCCTTGGATCACGCCCTCCTCCTTCAGGGCCTCCACCTCTTTTGGGGTGAGCCGGGGGAAGCGGGTCTTCGGGTCCTTGGGGTTCCGGTAGACCCCTTCCACGTCGGTGAGGAAGACCGCGGGCCACCCCAAGGCCCCGGCCACGGCCCCCGCGGCGGTGTCGGCGTTGACGTTTAGGGGACCTTCCTCGTCCAGGGCGATGGGTGCGAGAAGGGGGGTGTAGCCCTTCTCTAGGAGGTCCAGGAGGAGGCCCACCTCCACCCCCACCACCTCCCCCACGCGGCCGAGCTCCGGAAGGGCCCTCCCCCTTAGGCAGAGGGCGTCCCGCCCCGAGAGGGCGAGGGCCTTCCTTCCCCTTCGGGAAAGCCCCCAGGCCAGGCGCTTCCCCGTGAGGTAGAGGGCCATCTCCACCACCTCCAACTGCTCCGGGGGGGTGACCCTCAGCCCCCCCACGAAGCGGCTCTCGTACCCCAGGCGCTTCAGCCACTCCCCGATCTCGGGGCCGCCCCCGTGGACCAGGACCAGGGGGCCGGGGTAGGCGGCGAGCTCCTCCAGCAGGGCCTCCGCCCCCCTCAGGCTTCCCCCCACCTTCACCAAAAGGGCCTCACTCAAGGTAGACCACCTCCTCGGGCAAACCCCCCTCCTCCTCGGCCTCCAGGAGGTCCAAAAAGCCCAGGAGGGCGTGGTCCGGGTGGAGGCCGAAGAAGTTGGCCAGGGCCCGGACGGCGTGCTCCGGGGGCAGGGCCTTGGCCCTTTCCAGGAGGGGCCTTAGCTCCTCCGGGGCCCGCAGGGCCTCCCCGAGCTCCGGGCCTTGCCGGAGCTCCGCCACCACCCCCTTCCCTTCCGCCAGGAGAAAGAGAAGGTCCTCCTCCGCTTGGACCCAGAAGGCCAGGGCCTTGCCCAGCCCGGAAAGCTCGCGCAGGAAGGAGCGCACCGCCTCGAGGTCTTCCTGGGCCTCGAGGGCCTCGTGGTAGAGGCTGGTCCAGGGGGGGTCGGGGACCAGGTAGACCCCGGCCCCTCCCGTGCGCCCCTTTACCCAGGCCGCCACCTCCTCCAGGGGGGCCTTGGCGTGCAAGGAGAGGAAGCTCCGCACCACGCCCTATACTAGCCCTTGTGAGCGCCCTCTACCGCCGCTTCCGCCCCCTCACCTTCCAGGAGGTGGTGGGGCAGGAGCACGTGAAGGAGCCCCTCCTCAAGGCCATCCGGGAGGGGAGGCTCGCCCAGGCCTACCTCTTCTCCGGGCCCAGGGGCGTGGGCAAGACCACCACGGCGAGGCTCCTCGCCATGGCGGTGGGGTGCCAGGGGGAAGACCCCCCTTGCGGGGTCTGCCCCCACTGCCAGGCGGTGCAGAGGGGCGCCCACCCGGACGTGGTGGAGATTGACGCCGCCAGCAACAACTCCGTGGAGGACGTGCGGGAGCTGAGGGAAAGGATCCACCTCGCCCCCCTCTCTGCCCCCAGGAAGGTCTTCATCCTGGACGAGGCCCACATGCTCTCCAAAAGCGCCTTCAACGCCCTCCTCAAGACCCTGGAGGAGCCCCCGCCCCACGTCCTCTTCGTCTTCGCCACCACCGAGCCCGAGAGGATGCCCCCCACCATCCTCTCCCGCACCCAGCACTTCCGCTTCCGCCGCCTCACGGAGGAGGAGATCGCCTTTAAGCTCCGGCGCATCCTGGAGGCCGTGGGGCGGGAGGCGGAGGAGGAGGCCCTCCTCCTCCTCGCCCGCCTGGCGGACGGGGCCCTTAGGGACGCGGAAAGCCTCCTGGAGCGCTTCCTCCTCCTGGAAGGCCCCCTCACCCGGAAGGAGGTGGAGCGCGCCCTAGGCCTCCCCCCCAGGGAGGCCCTGGCCGAGATCGCCGCCTCCCTCGCGAGGGGGAAAACGGCGGAGGCCCTGGGCCTCGCCCGGCGCCTCTACGGGGAAGGGTACGCCCCGAGGAGCCTGGTCTCGGGCCTTTTGGAGGTGTTCCGGGAAGGCCTCTACGCCGCCTTCGGCCTCGCGGGAACCCCCCTTCCCGCCCCGCCCCAGGCCCTGATCGCCGCCATGACCGCCCTGGACGAGGCCATGGAGCGCCTCGCCCGCCGCTCCGACGCCTTAAGCCTGGAGGTGGCCCTCCTGGAGGCGGGAAGGGCCCTGGCCGCCGAGGCCCTGCCCCAGCCCACGGGCGCTCCCTCCCCAGAGGTCGGCCCCAAGCCGGAAAGCCCCCCGGCCCCGGAACCCCCAAGGCCCGAGGAGGCGCCCGACCTGCGGGAGCGGTGGCGGGCCTTCCTCGAGGCCCTCAGGCCCACCCTACGGGCCTTCGTGCGGGAGGCCCGCCCGGAGGTCCGGGAAGGCCAGCTCTGCCTCGCTTTCCCCGAGGACAAGGCCTTCCACTACCGCAAGGCCTCGGAACAGAAGGCGAGGCTCCTCCCCCTGGCCCAGGCCCATTTCGGGGTGGAGGAGGTCGTCCTCGTCCTGGAGGGAGAAAAAAAAAGCCTGAGCCCAAGGCCCCGCCCGGCCCCACCTCCTGAAGCGCCCGCACCCCCGGGCCCTCCCGAGGAGGAGGTAGAGGCGGAGGAAGCGGCGGAGGAGGCCCCGGAGGAGGCCTTGAGGCGGGTGGTCCGCCTCCTGGGGGGGCGGGTGCTCTGGGTGCGGCGGCCCAGGACCCGGGAGGCGCCGGAGGAGGAACCCCTGAGCCAAGACGAGATAGGGGGTACTGGTATATAATGGGGGCATGACGCGGACCACCGACCTCGGACAAGAGACCGTGGACAACATCCTCAAGCGCCTCCGCCGTATTGAGGGCCAGGTGCGGGGGCTCCAGAAGATGGTGGCCGAGGGCCGCCCCTGCGACGAGGTCCTCACCCAGATGACCGCCACCAAGAAGGCCATGGAGGCGGCGGCCACCCTGATCCTCCACGAGTTCCTGAACGTCTGCGCCGCCGAGGTCTCCGAGGGCAAGGTGAACCCCAAGAAGCCCGAGGAGATCGCCACCATGCTGAAGAAGTTCATCTAGATGGGTCGGCTTCGGGGGCGCCTCCGGCGCCTCCTCCGGGCCCTTCTCGCCCAGGAGGCGCCGGACGACGCCTTCGCCCTGCGCTTCCTGGAGGGGGAGGAACGGGAGCTCTACCTCGCCATGGACCCCCGGGACCGGGCCCACGGGGTGCGGGTGGCGAGGAGGCTCCTTAAGGCCTACCCCGAGGCCCCGGGCTACGCGGTGCGGGCCGCCCTCCTCCACGACGCGGGGAAGGCGGTAAGGCCCTACCGGACCTTGGAGCGGGTCCTCGCCGGGCTCTTCGCCCCGCCCCTCCCCCCCTACCCCCTCCGGCGGGGCCTCCTCGGGGCCTTCCAGGTGCGCCGCCACCACCCCCTCTACGCCGCCCAGAGGATCCGGGACCCCAGGGTGCGGGCTTTGGTCCTCGAGCACCACGCCCCCAAAAGCCTCTGGGGGCGGAGGCTTCACGAGGCGGACCGGGAGGAATAGCCCTAGCCAGGCCGCCCCCTTTGGGGTAGGGTAAGCCCAAAGGGGGGAAGATGGAGGAGTTCACCTGGCGCGTGGGCGGCCCCCAAGGCGGGGGCATAGAGACGGCGGCCACCCTCTTCGCCCGGGCGGTGGGCAAGGGGGGGTGGTGGGTGGCCACCAAGCGGGAGTACCACTCCAACATCATGGGGCGGCACTCCTACCTGGACGTGCGCCTCGCGCGAAAACCGGTCCAGGCCTTCCGGGAGAGGGTGGACTTCCTGGTGGCCCTGGACGGGGAGACCCTGGCCCGGCACCTGGGGGAGGTGCGGGAAGGGGGGGTGGTGCTCTACGACCCCAAGGTCCTGGAGCTCACCCTGCACAAGCTCCCCATGCTGGACCACCGGGTGGCGGAGGACCTGGCCAAGCGCCTGGGCCAGGCCGACCCGTCCCTTAAGGAGGTGCTTCAGGCCTACGCCGAGGCCGGGGTCCAGCCCCTGCCCTACCCCTTTGAGGCGGTGGCGGACCGGATCGGGGAGGCCCTGGGGGTGCCCTCCCTCAAGGCCCGGCGCACCCTGAACACCATCGCCGTGGCGGCGAGCCTCCACCTCCTCAGCTACCCCTTAGAACCCCTCCTCCAGGCCCTCGCCCTCCAGTTCCGGGGGGAGGTGCTGGAGCTCAACCGCAAGGTGGCCGAGGCCGTGTACCGGGAGGAGGCGCCCAGGCTTCCCTTCCGCCTCGAGGTCCTGGGCCCCGCGCCCGGCCGGATCTACCTCACCGGGGCCCAGGCCGCCGCTTTGGGCAAGCTCGCCGGAGGCCTCCGCTTCCAGACCTACTACCCCATAAGCCCCGCCACGGACGAGAGCGTCTTCCTCGAGGCCCACACCCACCTCCCCGGGGCGGACGTGGCCGTGGTCCAGACGGAGGACGAGATCGCCGCGGTGAACATGGCGGTGGGGGCCGCCCTCGCCGGGGCCAAGGCGGCCACGGCCACAAGCGGCCCCGGCTTCAGCCTCATGGCCGAGGGGCTGGGCTTCGCCGGGATGATTGAGGCGCCCTTGGTGGTGACCCTCTACCAGCGGGGCGGGCCCAGCACCGGGCTTCCCACCCGCACGGAGCAGGGGGACCTGATGTTCGCCATACGGGGCGGGCACGGGGAGTACCCGAGGCTCGTCTTGGCCTCGGGGGACATCCTGGACGCCTTTTTGGATGCCCAGAAGGCCCTCGCCTGGGCCTGGCGCTACCAGACGGTGGTGGTCCACCTCCTGGACAAGTTCCTGGCCTCCCTGGCCCAAAGCCTTCCCAAGGAGGCCCTGAAGGTGCTTTCCCTGGACGGGGAAAAGCGCCTCTCCCCCCGGGAGGGCTTCGGGCCCTACCAGCGGTACGCCCCGGGAGAGGACGGCCTTTCCCCCTTCATCCCCATCGGCACCCCTGGGGGCTTCTACTGGATGACCTCCGACGAGCACGACCCCCTGGGCCACATCACCGAAGACGTGGAGCTCAGGGAGCTCCAGATGGAAAAGCGCATGGAGAAGCTGGAGCTCGCCCGCAAGGAGATCCCCCTCGAGGACCAGTACACCCTCTTCCGGGATGGGGAGGTGCTGGTCTTGGGCTGGGGGACGGTGAAGGGCACCCTCCTGGAGGCCCTGGACCACCTGGAAGGGGTGGGCTACCTCCACCTCCGCCTCCTCTGGCCCTTTCCCCGGATCGCCCCCCTTCTGGAGGGGAAGACCCTGGTGACGGTGGAGCACAACTACTCGGGGCAGCTCGCCGACCTCGTGCAGCAGGAAACCCTGAAGCGGGTCCACCACCGGGTGGTGAAGTACAACGGCCGGCCCATCACCCTGGAGGAGGCCGTGGAGGCCCTGAAGGCGGTAAGGGAGGGCCGGGCCCCGGAAAGGCTCGTGCTGAGGAAGGGAGTCTGAGATGCTGGAGCTCAAGCTTGCGGACTACAAGGCGGAAAAGCAACCCGACTGGTGCCCGGGGTGCGGGGACTACGGCATCCTCTCCGCCCTCCAGATGGCCCTCTTTGAACTGAAGCGGGATCCCAGCCAGACGGCGGTCTTCTCGGGCATCGGCTGCTCGGCCAAGACCCCCCACTACCTGAACGTCTACGGGGTCCACACCCTCCACGGCCGGGTGCTCCCCGTGGCCCAGGGGGCCAAGCTGGCCAACCCCCACCTCACGGTGGTGGCCGTGGGCGGGGACGGGGACGGCCTGGGCATCGGGGCCGGGCACTTCGTGGCCGCGGGGCGCAGGAACGTGGACATGCTCTACATCCTCTACGACAACGAGGTCTACGGCCTCACCAAGGGCCAGGCCGGGCCCACCCTGGGCCTGGGGGAGAAGACCAAAAGCCTCCCCAAGCCCAACCCCCAAAGCCGCCTCAACCCCTTGCTCCTGGCCTTTGCCGCGGGCTACACCTGGATCGCCCGGGGCTACGCCTACGACGTGAAGGGCCTGAAGGAACTCATCAAGGAGGGAATTGAGCACAGGGGCCTGGCCTTCCTCCATGTCCTCCAGCCCTGCCCCACCTACAACGACCTGCACACCAAGGAGTGGTTCGCCCCCAGGCTTTACAAGCTCCAGGAAGAGGGCTACGACCCCCATGTCCCCGCAGGGCTTTCCCCGGAGGAGCTGGACCGCAAGATGATGCTTTTCCAGGAAAAGGCCCTGGAGTGGGGGGAGCGGATCCCCGTGGGCGTCTTCTGGAAGGCCGAGCTGCCCACCTTTGAAGCGCGGCTTAAGGCCTACCTCCCCCGCTACCCCGAGGCCTACCCGGCCCGGGGTCCGGAGGCCCCCTTGGACCTGGAGGGCCTCCTCCAGGAGTTCGCCCTCTAAAGCTGGAACCGGGCCGCCCCTTCCTTCGGGCGGTAAGCCGGGTCCAGGAAGCGCCCGGGGGCGAAGGCCCGGGCCCAGGCGGGGGCCTCCTCCCCCAGGGCCCAGGCCGCCAGGGCCTCGAGGCGGCCCACGTACAGGTACCCCCGCCGGTTAGGGCGGGCCACCCCGGCGAAGGGCGAAAGGAGGTCCAGGCTCTCCCGGACCAAGGCGGCCAGGTCCTCGTCCCCGGGCCAGAAGAGGCGGTAGGCCTCCGTGGACTTGTCGCTGGTGCAGGAAAGGGGGGCCTCCCGCTCCAGCACCCAGGGCCTGAGCCCCCTTCGCGCCAAAAAGTAGGCGGCGGAAAGGCCGGCAAGGCCCCCGCCCACCACCAAAGCCTCCACGCGCCGCTCCATGCCCAAAGCCTCCTTCCGGGTTCGCGCCCATCGTACACCGAGGCGGTATCCTCTTGGGAAGAGGGGTGCCATGCTGGAAGAAGCCTTGGCCGCCATCCAAAACGCCCGGGACCTGGAGGAGCTCAAAGCCCTCAAGGCCCGCTACCTGGGGAAGAAGGGCCTCTTGACCCAGGAGATGAAGGGCCTTTCGGCCCTTCCCCTGGAGGAGCGCCGGAAACGGGGCCAGGAGCTGAACGCCATCAAGGCCGCCCTCGAGGCGGCCCTGGAGGCGCGGGAAAAGGCCCTGGAGGAGGCGGCCCTCAAGGAGGCCTTGGAGCGGGAGCGGGTGGACGTGAGCCTTCCCGGAGCAAGCCTCTTCTCCGGGGGGCTCCACCCCATCACCCTCATGGAGCGGGAGCTCGTGGAGATCTTCCGCGCCCTGGGCTACCAGGCGGTGGAGGGCCCCGAGGTGGAGAGCGAGTTCTTCAACTTTGACGCCCTGAACATCCCCGAACACCACCCGGCGCGGGACATGTGGGACACCTTCTGGCTCACTGGGGAGGGCTTTAGGCTGGAAGGCCCCCTGGGGGAGGAGGTGGAGGGGCGCCTCCTCCTCAGGACCCACACCTCCCCCATGCAGGTCCGGTACATGGTGGCCCACACCCCCCCTTTCCGCATCGTGGTCCCGGGCCGGGTCTTCCGCTTTGAGCAGACGGACGCCACCCACGAGGCCGTCTTCCACCAGCTGGAGGGCCTGGTGGTGGGCGAGGGGATCGCCATGGCCCACCTCAAGGGGGCGATTTACGAGCTCGCCCAGGCCCTCTTCGGCCCCGACTCCAAGGTGCGCTTCCAGCCCGTCTACTTCCCCTTCGTGGAGCCCGGGGCCCAGTTCGCCGTGTGGTGGCCCGAGGGGGGGAAGTGGCTGGAGCTGGGCGGGGCCGGGATGGTCCACCCCAAGGTCTTCCAGGCGGTGGACGCCTACCGGGAAAGGCTCGGCCTGCCCCCGGCCTACCGGGGGGTCACGGGCTTCGCCTTCGGGCTCGGGGTGGAGCGCCTCGCCATGCTCCGCTACGGCATCCCCGACATCCGCTACTTCTTCGGGGGCAGGCTCAAGTTCCTGGAGCAGTTCAAGGGGGTTCTATGAGGGTGCCCTTCTCCTGGCTAAAAGCCTACGTGCCCGAGCTGGAAAGCCCCGAGGTCCTGGAGGAGCGCCTGGCGGGCCTGGGGTTTGAAACGGACCGGATAGAGCGGGTCTTCCCCATCCCAAGAGGGGTGGTCTTCGCCCGGGTCCTGGAGGCCCACCCCATCCCCGGCACCCGGCTTAAGCGCCTGGTCCTGGACGCGGGCCGGACGGTGGAAGTGGTCTCGGGGGCGGAAAACGCCCGAAAAGGAATCGGGGTGGCCCTGGCCCTCCCCGGGACGGAGCTTCCCGGCCTGGGCCAAAAGGTGGGGGAACGGGTCATCCAAGGGGTGCGGTCCTTCGGCATGGCCCTCTCTCCCCGGGAGCTCGGGGTAGGGGAGTACGGCGGGGGGCTTCTGGAGTTCCCCGAGGACGCCCTCCCCCCCGGCACCCCCCTTTCGGAGGCCTGGCCGGAGGAGGTGGTGCTGGACCTCGAGGTCACCCCGAACCGCCCGGACGCCCTGGGCCTTTTGGGCCTCGCCCGGGACCTCCACGCCCTGGGCTACGCCCTGGTGGAGCCCGAAGCGGCCCTGAAGGCGGAGGCCCTTCCCCTCCCCTTCGCCCTCAAGGTGGAGGACCCGGAGGGCGCCCCCCACTTCACCCTGGGCTACGCCTTCGGCCTAAGGGTGGCCCCAAGCCCCCTCTGGATGCAGCGGGCCCTCTTCGCCGCGGGCATGCGGCCCATCAACAACGTCGTGGACGTGACCAACTACGTCATGCTGGAAAGGGCCCAGCCCATGCACGCCTTTGACCTGCGCTTCGTAGGAGAGGGGATCGCGGTGCGCCGGGCGCGGGAAGGGGAGCGGCTTAAGACCCTGGACGGGGTGGAAAGAACCCTCCACCCCGAGGACCTGGTGATCGCCGGGTGGCGGGGGGAGGAGAGCTTCCCCTTGGGCCTCGCCGGGGTCATGGGCGGGGCGGAGAGCGAGGTCCGGGAGGACACGGAGGCCATCGCCTTGGAGGTGGCCTGCTTTGACCCGGTCTCCATCCGCAAGACCGCCCGCCGCCACGGCCTGCGCACCGAGGCGAGCCACCGCTTTGAGCGGGGGGTGGACCCCCTGGGCCAGGTCCCCGCCCAGAGGCGGGCCTTAAGCCTCCTCCAGGCCCTGGCGGGGGCCCGGGTGGCCGAGGCCCTCCTCGAGGCGGGAAGCCCCAAGCCCCCGGAGGCCATCCCCTTCCGCCCCGAGTACGCCAACCGCCTCCTGGGCACGTCCTACCCCGAGGCCGAGCAGATCGCCATCCTCAAGCGGCTCGGGTGCCGGGTGGAAGGCGAAGGCCCCACCTACCGGGTCACCCCGCCCAGCCACCGCCTGGACCTCAGGCTGGAGGAGGACCTGGTGGAGGAGGTGGCCCGCATCCAGGGCTACGAGACCATCCCCTTGGCCCTCCCCGCCTTCTTCCCCGCCCCCGACAACCGCGGGGTAGAAGCCCCCTACCGGAAGGAGCAGCGCCTAAGGGAAGTCCTCTCCGGGCTCGGCTTCCAGGAGGTCTACACCTACAGCTTCATGGACCCCGAGGACGCCCGCCGCTTCCGCCTTGATCCCCCCCGCCTCCTCCTCCTCAACCCCCTGGCCCCGGAAAAGGCGGCCCTCAGGACCCACCTCTTCCCCGGCCTGGTCCGGGTGCTGAAGGAGAACCTGGACCTGGACCGGCCCGAGCGGGCCCTCCTCTTTGAGGTGGGCCGGGTCTTCCGGGAGCGGGAGGAGACCCACCTGGCCGGCCTCCTCTTCGGCGAGGGGGTGGGCCTCCCCTGGGCCAAGGAGCGGCTTTCCGGCTACTTCCTCCTCAAGGGGTACCTCGAGGCCCTCTTCGCCCGGCTCGGCCTGGCCTTCCGGGTGGAGGCCCAGGCCTTCCCCTTCCTCCACCCCGGGGTCTCGGGACGGGTCCTGGTGGAGGGGGAGGAGGTGGGCTTCCTCGGCGCCCTCCACCCCGAGATCGCCCAGGAGCTGGAGCTTCCCCCCGTCCACCTCTTTGAGCTCCGCCTGCCCCTCCCGGACAAACCCCTCGCCTTCCAAGACCCCTCCCGCCACCCCGCCGCCTTCCGCGACCTGGCCGTGGTGGTCCCCGCCCCCACCCCCTACGGCGAGGTGGAGGCTTTGGTGCGGGAGGCCGCAGGCCCCTACCTGGAAAGCCTCGCCCTCTTTGACCTCTACCAAGGCCCGCCCCTGCCCGAAGGCCACAAGAGCCTCGCCTTCCACCTCCGCTTCCGCCACCCCAAGCGCACCCTGCGGGACGAGGAGGTGGAGGAGGCCGTCTCCCGGGTGGCGGAGGCCCTCAGGGCCAGGGGGTTCGGCCTGCGCGGCCTGGACACCCCGTAATGCCACCCCATGCTGGCTTGCGCCAGCATGGGGGCCCCGGCAAAAGGCCCTCAGAGGGCTTTTCCGGATTAGCCGGGCGAAGGAACCGGGGAGAAAAGGTATAAGCTGGGGGCATGCTCACCTGGGTGGACCTCCTGGCCCTCATGGTTCTGGCCCTCTCCCTGGCCCTGGGGTACCGGGGGGGGCTTGTCCTCGCCTGGGTCGGGCTCCTGGGCCTTCCCCTCTACGCGGCCGCCCTGGCCCTCGGCCTCCCCGCCTTCTGGACCGCCCTCGCCCTGGGGCTCGTCCTGGGGGCCTTGGCCAAAAGCCTCCCCCTCTTCCTCTCCGAGGCGGCGGAAAGGGGCCTCGGGCTTCTCGGGGGCGGCCTCCTCGGCCTCTTCCTCGCGGCGGCCATCTGGACGGGCTTCCCCAGCGAGCCCGCCCCTTCCGGGGGGATCCGCTACCCCTCCCTCCGCCTGCCCACCCCCATCTACCAGGGGGTGGCGCAAAGCCCCTTCGCCCGCCGGGTCTTCGCCTGGGCCTGGGGAACGCCCTGGGCGCGGAAGGCGTTGGGCCTAGAGGGCCAGCACCTGCGATAGGCGCAAGAGGGCCCGGTTGATGTCCTTCCTGCGCTCCACCGCCTCCTTCAGGGGGGTGAGGTCCACCTCGCCCTCCACCTCCCCCACCATGACCCCGCTCGCCCCGCCCACCAGGGCCTCCACCGCGGCCGCCCCCAGGCGGCTCGCCAGGATCCGGTCCTTGGCCGTGGGGCTCCCGCCCCGCTGGATGTGCCCCAGGACGGTGACCCGGGCCTCCACCTGGAGGTGCTCCCGGATGGCGGCGAGAAGCCCCGCGGCCCCGCCGGGGTAGGCCCCCTCGGCCACCACCACGATGGAGCTCTTCTTCCCCCGCCTCTGGGAGGCCTCCAGCACCTCGGCCACGGCCTTGGGGTCCACGGGCTCCTCGGGGACGGCGATGACCTCCGCCCCGCCGGCAAGCCCCACGTCCAGGGCGATGAACCCGGCGTGCCGCCCCATGACCTCTATGAAGAAGACCCGCTCGTGGCTCGCCGCGGTGTCCCGGATCCGGTCTATGGCCTCGAGGGCCGTGTTCACCGCGGTGTCAAAGCCGATGGTGTAGTCCGTGCCGTAGAGGTCGTTGTCTATGGTGCCCGGAACCCCCACCACCGGCATCCCGTGCTCCTCCACGAGGCAAAGCGCCCCGCGGAAGGTCCCGTCGCCGCCGATGGCCACCAGGCCCTCAATCCCCGCCGCCTGCAGCTTGGCGTAGGCCTTGGCCCGCCCCTCCTCCGTGAGGAACTCCTGGCTCCTCGCCGTGAGGAGGATCGTCCCGCCCCGCTGGATGATGTTGGCCACGTCCCGCACCCCCAAGGGCACCATCTCCCCTTGGATCATGCCGGCGTAGCCGCGGCGGATCCCGATGACCTCCACCCCCAGGGCGTGGGCCTGGCGCACCACCGCCCGGATGGCCGCGTTCATCCCCGGCGCGTCGCCGCCGCTGGTGAACACCCCGATGCGTTTCATCCCTCTTCCTCCTCCAAGGCCAGTCGGTACGCCTCGTTCCGGGGAAGGCCCAAGGCCACGAGGGCCCGGACCAAGGCCCTCCCCGAAAGCCCCTCCTCCTTCAGCCTCCGGGCCAGGGCCTCGCCGTTTGGGGCCTCCAGGGCCTTGGGTCCCAGGACGAGGACGAACTCCCCCCGGGGCTCCTGGAAATGTTCCAAGGCTTCCCGGAGGCTTCCACGAAAGATCTCCTCGTGGAGCTTGCTGAGCTCCCGGGCCACCGCCACGGGGTGATCCGGCCCGTAGACCTCGAGGAGATCCTCCAAGGTCTTGCGCAGGCGGTGGGGGCTCTCGTAGAGCACAGCCGTCCTCCCCTCCCGGGCCAAGGCCAGGATCCGCTCCCTCCGCTCCCTTCCCCCCTTCGGCAGGAACCCCTCAAAGGTGAAGCGGTGGGTGGGCAGGCCGGAGGCCACCAGGGCGGGGATCAAGGCCGTGGGGCCGGGAAGCGCTTCCACCCGCCAGCCCCACTCCAGGGCCAGGCGCACGAGCTCGGCCCCCGGGTCCGAGATCCCGGGGGTGCCGGCGTCCGTGGCGTAGGCCACGTAGCGGTAAGGCGCGAGGAGCTCCCGCGCCCGCCCCACCGTGTGCTGGTCCAGGCGGAGGGTGGGGGTGGGAATGCCGTAGTGCTTGAGGAGGAGCCCGGTGCGGCGGGTGTCCTCGCAGGCCACCACCTCCACCTCCTTGAGGACGCGGAGGGCCCTCAAGGTGATGTCCTCCAGGTTGCCGATGGGCGTGGGGACCAAGACCAGCCGCACGTCAGCCCACCACGGGGCGAAGAAGGGCCAGGGCCTCCCGGAAGGGGAACTCGTAGACGGAGCCCGAGGGCAGGGTGAACTCCAGAAGGTCCGGCGCCCCCCGGTAGACGATGCGCCGGAGCACCAAAGGCCCGGGCTCAGCCTCCACGTGGACGGTCAGGTAGTCGGGCTCCCGGTTGGGCTCGTCCTCGGCCTCCTCGGGGGCCTCGTCCCCCACCCCCTCCTCCAGGCGGCGCAGGGCCTCGGCCAGCTCCGCCTTGGCCACGCGCACCCCCTCCTCCAGGGTCCCGTCGGAGAAGCGGAGGACGGCCTCCTCCCCGTCCCCGTAGGCCTCGAGGCCCCAGAGGGGCTCCTTCTCCCCCCCCGGGGGCACCACCACCTCCAGGCCCCCATCGGAGAGGAGGCGGAGGACCGCCCCGCAGGCCTCGCAGTCCACGAGGTCCCCCACCTCGTACCCTTCCAGCTCCAGCGCCTCGCCGCAGACCGGGCAGACCATGCACACCCCCCTGAATTCTAATGGGGCCGGGGCGTCCCCGGCCCGGAAAGCGCCTTTCAGCCCCTAGCCCTTGTAGCGGGCGATGCAGGCCCGGACCTCCTCCAAGGCCGCCTTCCGGTCCCGCCAGCCCGTGACCTTGACCCACTTCCCCTTCTTGGCCTCGAGGGCCTTGTAGGTCTCAAAGAAGTGCTGGATCTCTTGCTTCACGCCCTCGGGGACGTCCCCGATGTCCTGGATGTGGTCCAGGCGCTGGTCCTCGGCCACCACCCCGATGACCTTGGCATCCCCGCCCTTCTCGTCCTCCATGAGGAGGAGGCCCACCACCCGGACCTCCACCACCACCCCGGGGAGGAGGGGGTAGGTGGAGAGGACGAGGCCGTCCAAGGGGTCCCCGTCCTCGGCCAGGGTGGAGGGGATGAAGCCGTAGTCCCCGGGGTAGAACTGGGCTCCCGGCAGGACCCGGTCCAGCTTGATCGCCCCGAGGTCCGGGTCGTACTCGTACTTGTTGCCCGAGCCGCGGGGGACCTCAATGACCATGTGGACCACCTCGGGCGCCTTGTCGCCCACGGGAAGGCTCTTCAGGTTCGCCATACCGCCCCCATTATGCCGTATAGAATGGGGCCATGGGCAAGTATGAAGCCGAGCTCGCCCGTCTCGGGGAGCGCCCCCTCGCCCAACTGGAGGGCCCGGAGGGGCTTCTCGCGGTCACGGAAACGGCGCTCCTCTTCCTGAGCGACCAGGGGGTGCAACGCCTGGAGCTCGCCCGGATCCGGCGGGTAACCCGGGGGGAAGGGGGGACGGTCCTGGTCCAGGGCGACGCGGAGGCCCTCTCCATCCCCCTGAAGGCCTTCCCCCTGGAGGAACTCAAGGCCTTCCTCGAGGGGCTCAAGCCCCACGTGGCCCGGGCCAAGAAGGCCACCGCCGCCCCCAGGCCCGAGCCCCCCAAGCCCCCCGCCCAGGAGGCCAAGGCCCCCGTCTGGGAGGAGGAGCCCCCGGCCAAAACCCCCTCGGTGGAGCTCGCCCCGGAGGAGCCCCCTCCCGCCCCTACCCCCACGCCCCCTCCCCCGGCCCAGGGAACCCGCAACCCTTTGGCCCTACCCCTGAGGCTCCTCGCCCTCCTCACCCTGGCCTACGCGGTGGGCTTCGCGGCCACCCACCCGGACGCCGACCCCTGGGTCCTCGGGGGAGTGGTCCTGGGCGGCCTCACCCTGGCCTTGACGGCCTGGTCCTCGGCTACCTCCTCGCGGTAGCCCTCCTCGGCCTCCTCGCCCTCTGGCCCAAGCTCGCCCCCGCCCCGCTTCCGGTGCGGGTGGAGGCCCTGGGAAAGGTCGCCCCTTTGCCCCAAGCGCAAACCCCCGTGAGCCTGAACGAGGCGAGCCTGGAAGAGCTCATGGCCCTGCCCGGCATCGGCCCCGTCCTGGCCCGGCGCATCGTGGAGGGCAGGCCCTACGCCCGGGTGGAGGACCTTCTCAAGGTGAAAGGGATCGGCCCCGCCACCCTGGAGCGCCTCCGCCCCTACCTCCGGCCATGAGGCCTTCTTGGACCTGGGGAGTGGGGCTTGGGGCGGGGGCTTTGGTGGCCGCCTGGGGGCTTTTCGCGCCTTGGGCCTTCCTTGGGCTCGGCCTCCTTCCCTTCCTCCGCCTTCCCTTCGCCCTGGGCTTCGGCCTCGTCCTGGCCCGGGCCCTCCTCTTCCCCTTGCCCGAGCCCCCGTGGGGCGCCGCCGTGGAGGGGGTCTTCGCCGTGAGGGGCGGGTTCACACGGGCGGAGGGCCACCTCCTCTGGGTGAGCCACTATCCCCCTCTACCGGACGGCCGCTACCGCCTCCGGGGGCGCATCGCCCCGCCCCAAGGCCGGACCAACCCCGGGGGGTTTGACCAACGGGCCTGGCTCCTGAGCCGGGGGGCCAAGGGGGTGCTCCGGGCCGAAAGCGCCGAGCCCTTGGGGCCCCTGCCCGACTGGAGGGAGGGGTTCCGGGAACGCCTAGGGGCGGGCCTGAGCCTCGAGGCCCGGGAGGTGGTGGAGGGCCTGGTCCTCGGGGACAAGGGGGGCTTAGAGACGGCCTACCCCCTCTTCCAGCGGGCGGGCCTCGCCCACCTCCTGGCGCTCTCTGGCCTTCACGTGGGGGTGCTCGTGGGCTTCGCCGTCCTCGGCCTCTACCCCCTGGGGCGGTGGCGCTACCTCCTGGCCCTCGCCCTCCTCCCCTTCTACCTCCTCCTCGCCGGGCCGAGCCCCTCCCTGGTGCGGGCGAGCCTCATGGCGGGCCTGTCCCTCCTCGGCCTCTTCCTGGGCCTTGGGGGGGCCGGGGTGGTCCAGGCCCTGGGGCTCGCCCTCTTCCTCCAGCTCCTCCTCCGCCCCGAGGCCCTCCTCGGCCTCGGGTTCCAGCTCTCCTACCTCGCGGTGCTGGGCCTGGCCCTGGTCCTCCCGGCCCTGAGGCTTCCCCCGGGCCCCAGGGGCTATCTCCTCGGGGGCGTGGCCGCAAGCCTGGCCGTCCAGGCCTTCCTCCTCCCCCTCCTCCTCCACCGCTTCGGCTTCGCCCCCCTCCTCGCCCCCCTCGCCAACCTCCTCGCCCTCCCCCTGGTGGCCCTCCTCGTGCCCCTCGGCTTCCTCAAGCTCTTCCTCGGCGCCCTCCCCGCCCCCCTGGTGGAGCCCCTCGCCCGGGGGCTCCTCCTCCTGGCGGGGCTTGCGGCCCAAGGGCCCCTCCTCCGCTGGGGGGAGATCGCCCCCCCAGGCTTTGCCCTCTACTACCTGGGCCTTCTCCCCCTCCTTTTCGCCCTCCACCGCAGGCTTCCCTGGCGGCGCGCCCTCCTCCTCGCCTCCCTGCCCACCCTGGTGGGCCTCCTCGCCGCCCGGCCAAAGCCGCTGGACCTCTGGATGCTGGACGTGGGCCAGGGGGACGCCCTCCTCGCCCGCATGGGGGGCGGGGAGGTCCTGGTGGACGGGGGACGGGCGGAGAAGGGGGAGGCGGTGGTCCGGGCCCTCCGCGCCCTCGGGGTGGAGGCCCTGGAGCTTTTGGTGGCCACCCACCCCGACGCGGACCACTACGGGGGGCTTTTCCGGGTGATAGAGGAGGTTCCCGTGGGCCTTGCCCTCCTCGCCCCCGGCTTCCCCGAGGACCACCCCCTGGCCCAGGCCCTAAGGGCGCGGGGCGTCCCCGTGGTGCGGGCCGGGGCGGGAACCCGCCTTAAGGTGGGCCAGGGCGAGGTCCGGGTGCTCTGGCCCGAGGCCCTCTCCGGGGACGACAACCAAGACGGCCTCGCCCTCCTCCTGGACTTCGGCCGGGGACGGGCCCTCCTCCTCGCCGACCTGCCCCGGGAGGTGGAGGCCAGGCTTCCCGTGGGGGAGGTGGAGGCGCTCAAGGTGAGCCACCACGGCTCCCAAAGCGGCACCTCCGAGGTCCTCCTGGAAAGGACGAGGCCCCGGGTGGCCCTCATCGGGGTGGGGCCCAACCCCTTCGGCCACCCCCACCCCGAGGTCCTGGAGCGCCTTGAGCGCCACGGCGCGGAGGTGCGCCGCACCGACCAGGACGGGGCGGTGCGCGTCCTCTTCGGCTACGCCTGGTAGCCGAGGCGCCGCAGAAGGGCCTCCAGCTCCTCCAAGGAGCGGTACTGGATCACCACCTTGCCCTTCTTCCCCCCCACCACCCTCACGGGCAGGCCCAGGTGGCGGGAGAGCTCCAGGGAGAGGGGGGAGGGCTCAGCGGGGCGCTTAGGGGCCATGGCCAGGCGCTCCCTCAGGGCCTCCGCCTGCCGCACGGAAAGCCCCTTCTCCAGGATCTCCTTAAGCCCCCAGAGCCGGTCCTCGGGCTCCAGCATGAGGAGGGCCCGGGCGTGGCCCGCGGTGATCTCCCCCCGCTCCAGGGCCTCGAGGGCCTCGGGGGGAAGCTGGAGGAGCCTGAGGGCGTTGGCCACGGTGGAGCGGGCCTTGCCCACCCGCCGGGCCACCTCCTCCTGGGTGAGGCCCATCTCCAAAAGGGCCTGGTAGCCCCGGGCCTCCTCCACAGGGGAGAGGTCCTCCCGCTGGAGGTTCTCCACCAGGGCGAGCTCCAAGGCCTCCCGGTCCGTGAGGTCCTTGACCACGGCGGGGACCTCCTGAAGCCCCGCCATGAGGGCGGCCCGGTAGCGCCTTTCCCCCGCCACGAGCTCGTACCCGTCCCCCTGGGGCCGGACGAGGAGGGGTTGGAGGAGGCCCTTCTCCCGGATGGAGTCGGCGAGCTCCTTGAGGCTCTCCTCGGCGAACCGCTTCCGCGGCTGGCGGGGGTTGGGGCGGATGCTGGCGAGGGGCAGGCGGACCACCCCCGCCCCCGTCTTGGGGAGCAGGGCCTCGAGGCCCCGCCCGAGACCGCTAGGCTTCCTGGACACGGGCCATCACCTCCTCTGCCAGGCGGCGGTAGGCGTGGGCCCCGGGGGAGGTGGGGGCGTGCTGGGCAATGGTCTTGCCGAAGCTCGGGGCCTCCGCCAGGCGGACGTTCCTGGGGATCACCGTCCAAAACACCTTCTCCCCGAAGTGGGCGCGGAGCTGGGCCTCCACCTGCTGGGCGAGCAGGGTGCGGCCGTCGTACATGGTCACCAGGATGCCGAGGAGGCGGAGGCTGGGGTTGAGGCCCGCCCGCACCTCCTCCAGGGTGGCGAGGAGGCCCGCCACCCCCTCCAGGGCGTAGTACTCGGCCTGGACCGGGACCACCACCCCTTCCGCCGCGGCCAGGGCGTTGAGGGTAAGAGGGGAAAGGCTCGGGGGCGCGTCCAGGAGGACGAGGTCGTAGCCCTCATCCCGCAGGACCTCCCGCAGGGCGGTGGGGGCCCCGGCCAACTCCACCGTGGCCCCCACCAGGTCCGGGGTGGCGGGCAGGAGGTGGAAGCCGTCCACGGGGTGCACGAGCCCCTCCAGGGGCTCCCCCTGGAGGAGGTGGTACACCCCCCGCTCCGCCCGCACCCCGAGGCCGCTCGTGGCGTTCCCCTGAGGGTCCAGGTCCACCAGGAGCACCCGCTTGCCCAGGCGGGCCAGGTAGGCCGCGAGGTTGATGGCCGTGGTGGTCTTGCCCACCCCGCCCTTCTGGTTGGCCAAGGCGATGCGCCGCACCTTGGCCCTTAGCATAACGGATGCCGCTCGGGAACCCCAGGGCGCCGGGGGTAGGCGGGGGGGGTGGGGGCGGCCTTCTCCAACACCACCAGGTGGCGCGCCTCCCCGGAGAGGGGAAGCTGGAGGGCGAGGACCTCCCCAAGCCGCCCGCCGAGCCGCTCCAGAGCGGGGGGCAGGGGGGCGAGCTCCTCCTCCACCCGGGGCCCCTTCATGGCTACCGCCGCCCCGCCCACCTCGAGGAAGGGCAAAAGGAGCTCGGAGAGGACGCAGAGAGGGGCCACGGCCCGGGCCACCGCCCGGGCGTAGGCCTCCCGGTGGCCCGCCTCCCGGGCGAGGACCTCCGCCCGGCCCCAGAGGGCCCGGGCCCCCTTGAGCCCAAGGACCTCTATGGCCCGCTCCACGAAGGCCACCTTCTTCCGGGTGGCGTCCACGAGGACGAGCTCCAGCTCGGGGCGGACGATCTTCAAGGGAAGGCCGGGAAACCCCGCCCCCGTCCCCAGGTCCAGGACCCGTAGGGGCCCCTGCCAGAGGGGAAGCCTGAGGAGAGTCAGGGAGTCCAGGAAGTGCTTGACCACCACCTCCTCCTCACCGCGGAGGGCGGTGAGGTTGACCTTCCCGCTCGCCTCCTGGAGGAGGGCGTAGAGGCGGGAGAAGGCCTCCAGGTGGGGCTTTAGGTCCAGGCCCAAGGCCTTTCCCCCCTCCAAGAGCAGGGCCCGGCCCCTTTCGCTCAGGCCCCCCGGGTGTTTCCCGTGAAACATCAGGCGCCCCGCCGCAGGTGGACGGCCAGGGCCGTGAGGTCCGAGTCCCGCACCCCGGGGATCCGGGCCGCCTCGGCGAGGCTTTTGGGCCGGTGGCGGGAGAGCTTCTCCGCCGCCTCCCGGGAAAGCCCCGGCACCTTGGGGAAGTCCATCCCCTCGGGGATGCGGAAGGCCTCGAGGTCCTTCATCTTCTCCCGCAGGCGCTCCTGCCGCTCAATGTAGCCCGCGTACTTGGCCCGCACCTCCACCTGGTAGGCCTCCTCGGGGGAGAGAGGCTCGGACGGGGGGAAGCGCTCCGCCAGGGCCCGGTAGGTGTTCTCCGGCCGCCTAAGCCACTGGAGACCGGAGACCCCTTCCACCCGAAGGGCCTGAAGGCGCCTAAGCTCCGCCGCCACCCTGCGGTACTTGGCCTCCACCCGCTCCAGATCCTCTTTGGGCCTCAGACCCCAGGCCACGGCCAAAGGGGTGAGGCGCTCGTCGGCGTTGTCCGCCCGGCAGAGGAGGCGGAGCTCCACCCGGGAGGTCATCATCCGGTAGGGCTCGTCCGTGCCCCGGCCCACGAGGTCGTCCACCAGGACCCCGATGTAGCCGCTTTCCCGGGGGAGGTGGACCTCGGGAAGGCCCAGGGCGAACCGGGCGGCGTTGAGCCCGGCCAGAAGCCCCTGGGCCGCCGCCTCCTCGTAGCCCGAGGTGCCGTTCACCTGCCCGGCGCTGAAAAGCCCAGGCAGGAGGCGGGACTGGAGGCCCCGGGTGAGCTCCGTGGGGTCCAGGCTGTCGTACTCCACGGCGTAGGCGTAGCGCTGGATCACCGCCCGCTCAAACCCGGGGAGGGAGCGCACCATCTCCTCCTGGAGCTCGGGAGGGAGGCTTGAGGAGAAGCCCTGGAGGTAGACCTCGGTGGTGGAGAGCCCGTCCGGCTCCACGAAGAGGAGGTGGCTCTCCTTGTCGGCGAAGCGCACCACCTTGTCCTCAATGGAGGGGCAGTACCGGGGGCCGATGCCCTGGATGTCCCCGGCGTAGAGGGGGGAGAGGTGGAGGTTCTCGCGGATGAGGCGGTGGGTCCGCGCCGTGGTGCGGGTCTGCCAGGTGGGGAGCCTGGCGGCGTGGGGCCCAGGGTTTCCCGTGAAACTCCCGGGCGGCACCTCGGGCGGGACCACCTCGAGGCGCCCGAAGTCCACGCTGTCCGCGCGGATCCTGGGCGGGGTCCCCGTCTTGAACCGCCTCAGGGTGTGGCCCACCGCCTTGAGGCTTTGGGAGAGGAAACGGGCCGGGGGCTCCCCCTGGCGCCCGGCGGGACGGCTCTTCCTTCCGTACCAGACCACCCCGGAAAGGAAGGTCCCCCCCGCCACCACCACCGCCTTGGCGGGGAGGGTCCGCCCGTCCACGGTGCGGACGCCGAGAAGCCTCCCCCCCTCTACCCAGAGGGCCGCCACCTCGCCCCGCAGCACCTCCACGGGCCTTTCCGCGAGGATCTCCTGGGCCTTGAGGGCGTAGAGGTCCCGGTCCACCTGGACCCTAAGGCTTTGCACCGCAGGGCCCTTGGAGCGGTTCAGGACCCGGGTGTGGATGGCGGCGGCGTCCGCCGCCCGGCCCATGAGCCCGCCCAGGGCCACCACCTCCGCCACGAGCTGGCTTTTCCCCGGCCCCCCCACGGCGGGGTTACAGGGCATCATGCCGATCCGGTCGGGGTTCACCGTCACCAGGGCCACCCGGACCCCCAGGGCGGCCGCCGCCCAGGCCGCCTCGAGGCCCGCGTGGCCCCCTCCCACCACCACCACGTCGTAGCCCGCCATCCCATCTCACTCTAGCGGGTCCCGGGGTTAAAATGGGGGACCGGGACGACGGAGGGGGAAGGTTGTCGCACGAGGCCGTCTGGCAACACGTTCTGGAGCACATCCGCCGCAGCATCACCGAGGTGGAGTTCCACACCTGGTTTGAAAGGATCCGCCCCTTGGGGATCCGGGACGGGGTGCTGGAGCTCGCCGTGCCCACCTCCTTTGCCCTGGACTGGATCCGGCGCCACTACGCCGGCCTCATCCAGGAGGCCCTCGGCCTCCTCGGGGCCCAGGCGCCCCGGTTTGAGCTCCGGGTGGTGCCCGGGGTCGTGGTCCAGGAGGACATCTTCCAGGCCGCCCCCGCCGAGGCCCCCCGGCCCAAGCTCAACCCGAAGTACACCTTTGAAAACTTCGTGGTGGGGCCCAACAACTCCATGGCCCACGCCGCCGCCGTGGCCGTGGCCGAGTCCCCCGGCCGGGCCTACAACCCCCTCTTCATCTACGGGGGCGTGGGCCTGGGAAAGACCCACCTGATGCACGCCGTGGGCCACTCCGTGGCCAAGCGCTTCCCCCACCTGAGGATTGAGTACGTTTCCACGGAAACTTTCACCAACGAGCTCATCAACGCCATCCGCGAGGACCGGATGACGGAGTTCCGGGAGCGGTACCGCTCCGTGGACCTCCTGCTGGTGGACGACGTCCAGTTCATCGCCGGAAAGGAGCGCACCCAGGAGGAGTTTTTCCACACCTTCAACGCCCTTTACGAGGCCCACAAGCAGATCATCCTCTCCTCCGACCGGCCGCCCAAGGACATCCTCACCCTGGAGGCGCGCCTGCGGAGCCGCTTTGAGTGGGGCCTGATCACCGACATCCAGCCCCCCGACCTGGAAACCCGGATCGCCATCCTGAAGATGAACGCCGAGCAGCGGGGCCTGAGGATCCCCGAGGACGCCCTGGAGTACATCGCCCGGCAGGTCACCTCCAACATCCGGGAGTTGGAAGGGGCCCTCATGCGGGCCATCGCCTTCGCCTCCCTCAACGGCGTTGAGCTGACCCGCGCCGTGGCCGCCAAGGCCCTCTCCGACATCTTCGCCCCCAGGGAGCTGGAGGCGGACCCCTTGGAGATCATCCGCAAAGTGGCGGACCACTTCGGCCTGAAACCGGAGGAGCTCACGGGGAGCGGCCGCAAGAAGGAGGTGGTCCTCCCCCGGCAGCTCGCCATGTACCTGGTGCGGGAGCTCACCCGGGCCTCCCTGCCCGAGATCGGCCAGCTCTTCGGCGGCCGGGACCACACCACGGTCCTCTACGCCATCCAGAAGGTCCAGGAGCTCGCGGAAAGCGACCGGGAGGTGCAGGGCCTCCTCCGCACCCTCCGGGAGGCGTGCACATGACCCCTGTGGATAACCTGTGGATAACCCTGTGGATAACCGGGCTCAAGCTGTGGATAACCCTGTGGATAACCTGTGGAAAACTCCGGGGGGGCCGACCCCTGTGGATAACCCGCCCTTTATCCACAGGTTATCCACAGGCCGGGGCCAGTTATCCACAGCAGTTATCCACAGCCCGTTTCTCGTCCTGGAGGGCGTTTTCCCCCGCTTATCCACATTTCCACAGGCCCTACTACTACGACTACGGATCTTTTAAAAGCTTTAAAAAGAGAGTCGTAATAGCCGTTAAAGGAGGCGTCGGGCAATGAACATAACGGTTCCCAAAAAACTCCTCTCGGACCAGCTTTCCCTCCTGGAGCGCATCGTCCCCTCTAGAAGCGCCAACCCCCTCTACACCTACCTGGGGCTTTACGCCGAGGAAGGGGCCTTGATCCTCTTCGGGACCAACGGGGAGGTGGACCTCGAGGTCCGCCTCCCCGCCGAGGCCCAAAGCCTTCCCCGGGTGCTCGTCCCCGCCCAGCCCTTCTTCCAGCTGGTGCGGAGCCTTCCTGGGGACCTCGTGGCCCTCGGCCTCGCCTCGGAGCCGGGCCAGGGGGGGCAGCTGGAGCTCTCCTCCGGGCGCTTCCGCACCCGGCTCAGCCTGGCCCCTGCCGAGGGCTACCCCGAGCTTCTGGTGCCCGAGGGGGAGGACAAGGGGGCCTTCCCCCTCCGGACGCGGATGCCCTCCGGGGAGCTCGTCAAGGCCTTGACCCACGTGCGCTACGCCGCGAGCAACGAGGAGTACCGGGCCATCTTCCGCGGGGTGCAGCTGGAGTTCTCCCCCCAGGGCTTCCGGGCGGTGGCCTCCGACGGGTACCGCCTCGCCCTCTACGACCTGCCCCTGCCCCAAGGGTTCCAGGCCAAGGCCGTGGTCCCCGCCCGGAGCGTGGACGAGATGGTGCGGGTCCTGAAGGGGGCGGACGGGGCCGAGGCCGACCTCGCCCTGGGCGAGGGGGTGTTGGCCCTGGCCCTCGAGGGCGGAAGCGGGGTCCGGATGGCCCTCCGCCTCATGGAAGGGGAGTTCCCCGACTACCAGAGGGTCATCCCCCAGGAGTTCGCCCTCAAGGTCCAGGTGGAGGGGGAGGCCCTCAGGGAGGCGGTGCGCCGGGTGAGCGTCCTCTCCGACCGGCAGAACCACCGGGTGGACCTCCTTTTGGAGGAAGGCCGGATCCTCCTCTCCGCCGAGGGGGACTACGGCAAGGGGCAGGAGGAGGTGCCCGCCCAGGTGGAGGGGCCGGGCATGGCCGTGGCCTACAACGCCCGCTACCTCCTCGAGGCCCTCGCCCCCGTGGGGGACCGGGCCCACCTGGGCATCTCCGGGCCCACGAGCCCGAGCCTCATCTGGGGGGACGGGGAGGGGTACCGGGCGGTGGTGGTGCCCCTCAGGGTCTAGGGGGTAGTATGGGGTGGGGGAGCGTGAAGCGCTTCCACAAGGGAGGTTGGGCATGACCACCATCGTCGGCGTCCGGGCACGCGAGGTTTTGGATTCCAGGGGCTTTCCCACGGTAGAGGCGGAGGTGGAGCTGGAAGGCGGGGCCAGGGGCCGGGCCATGGTGCCCTCCGGGGCCTCCACCGGAACCCACGAGGCCCTGGAGCTCAGGGACGGCGGCAAGCGCTACCTGGGCAAGGGGGTGCGCCGGGCGGTGGAGAACGTCAACGAGCGCATCGCCCCCGAGCTCGTCGGCATGGACGCCCTGGACCAGGAAGGGGTGGACCGGGCCATGCTGGAGCTGGACGGCACCCCCAACAAGGCCAACCTGGGGGCGAACGCCGTCCTCGCGGTCTCCCTGGCCGTGGCCCGGGCGGCGGCCGAGGCCCTGGGCCTGCCCCTTTACCGCTACCTGGGCGGGGTCCAGGGGGTCACCCTGCCCGTGCCCCTCATGAACGTCATCAACGGGGGGAAGCACGCCGACAACCGGGTGGACTTCCAGGAGTTCATGCTGGTGCCCGCGGGGGCGGGAAGCTTCGCCGAGGCCTTGAGGATCGGGGCCGAGGTCTTCCACACCCTCAAGGCCGTCCTCAAGGAGAAGGGCTACAGCACCAACGTGGGGGACGAGGGGGGCTTCGCCCCCGACCTCAGGAGCAACGAGGAGGCGGTGGAGCTTTTGCTCCTCGCCATTGAGCGGGCGGGGTACACCCCGGGCCAGGAGGTCTCCCTGGCCCTGGACCCGGCCACGAGCGAGCTTTACCGGGACGGGAAGTACCACCTGGAGGGGGAGGGCAAGGTCCTCTCCTCGGAGGAGATGGTGGCCTTCTGGGAGGCCTGGGTGGAGAAGTACCCCATCCGCTCCATTGAGGACGGCCTCGCCGAGGACGACTGGGAGGGGTGGCGGCTTCTCACCGAGCGCCTGGGGGGGAAGGTCCAGCTCGTGGGGGACGACCTCTTCGTCACCAACCCGGAAAGGCTCCGGGCGGGGATTGAGCGGGGGGTGGCCAACGCCATCCTGGTCAAGGTGAACCAGATCGGGACCCTCTCGGAGACCCTCGAGGCCATCCGCCTGGCCCAGCGCTCGGGGTACAGGGCGGTGATCAGCCACCGCTCCGGGGAGACGGAGGACAGCTTCATCGCCGACCTCGCCGTGGCGGTGAACGCCGGACAGATCAAGACCGGTTCCCTTTCCCGCTCCGACCGGCTGGCCAAGTACAACCAGCTCCTGCGCATTGAGGAGGAGCTGGGCCGGGCCGCGAGGTTTTTGGGGTATGCCGCCTTTTAAGCGCACCAAGATCGTGGCCACCCTGGGGCCGGCCACGGACGACAAGGAGGTGATCCGCGCCCTGGCGGAGGCCGGGGCCGACGTCTTCCGCCTGAACTTCAGCCACGGCGCCCCCGAGGACCACAGGCGCCGGGTGGGCTGGGTGCGGGAGGTGGCGGAGGAGCTCGGCCGAACCCTGGCCGTCCTCCAGGACCTCCAGGGCCCGAAGATCCGTGTGGGCCGTTTCCGGGAGGGCCAGGTTCTCCTCCGCCCGGGGCAGAGGTTCGTCCTCACCGCCGAGCCCGTGGAGGGGGACGAGCACCGCGTTTCCGTGAGCTACAAGGGGCTTCCCGAGGACGTTTCCCCGGGGCAGATCCTCCTTCTGGACGACGGCCGCATCCGGCTCAAGGTCCTGGAGGTCCGGAGCCCGGAGATCCTCACGGAGGTGGAGGTGGGCGGGGTCCTCTCCAACAACAAGGGGATCAACATCCCTGGGGCGGACCTCTCCATCCCCGCCCTCTCGGAGAAGGATATCCAGGACCTGGCCCTGGGGGCGGAGCTCGGGGTGGACTGGGTGGCGGTCTCCTTCGTCCGCACGCGGGACGACCTCCTCCTCGCCCGGCACTACCTCTCCCGCTACGGCTCCAAGGCCAGGCTCATGGCCAAGATCGAGAAGCCCTCGGCCGTGGCCCGGTTTGAGGAGATCCTGGAGGAGGCGGACGGGATCATGGTGGCCCGGGGGGACCTCGGGGTGGAGATGCCCCTGGAGGAGGTGCCCATCGTCCAGAAGCGCCTCATCCTCCGGTGCATCGCCGCCGGGAAGCCGGTGATCACCGCCACCCAGATGCTGGAGTCCATGGTGCAGAACCCGAGCCCCACCCGGGCCGAGGCCTCGGACGTGGCCAACGCCATCTTTGACGGGACCGACGCGGTGATGCTCTCCGCGGAGACGGCGGCCGGGGCCTACCCGGTGGAGGCGGTGGCCATGATGGCGAGGATCGCCAAGGCGGTGGAGTCTTCCCCGGAGTTCTTGCAGAAGCTCAACGTCCTCCGCCCCGCCCCCACCCCCACCACCCAGGACGCCATCGCCCAGGCGGCGGACGACGTGGTGGAGGCGGTGGGGGCCCGGGCCATCGTGGTCTTCACGGCCACGGGCGGCTCGGCGCGGAGGATCGCCCGCACCCGGCCCCAGGTGCCCATCCTGGCCCTCACCCCGAACCCCGAGGTGCGGAACCAGCTGGCCTTGGTCTGGGGGGTCTACCCCCATCTCGCCCCCGACCCCCAGGACACCGACGACATGGTCCGCATCGCCCTCAGGGAGGTGAAGGCCCTGGGGCTCGCCCAGGTGGGGGACCGGGTGGTCATCGCCGCCGGGGTTCCCTTCGGGGTCCGGGGGACGACGAACCTCATCCGCGTGGAGCGGGTGGGGTAGCTACCGGGGCAGGGTGAGCCGGTAGCGGAAAGAGCGGGCCTCCATGGGGTCCAGGACCGCCTCGAGGCGGTACCCCTCCGGCAGGAGGACCGCGCCGGGGAAGTCCAGCCGGAAGCCCGGGGGAAAGGTTTCGGCGAGGAGCAGGCGGACGGGGTAGGGGTAAGGGTTTTCCAGGCGGGTCTCCACGCGGTAAGTGGCCTCCTTCTCCCCCTGGGAGAGGAGGGCCACCTCGCGGACGAGGCGCGCCCTGAGGTCCTGGCCCAGCCATGCCTCCGCCACCCCGCCCTCGGGCGTGGCGGGGAGGAGGGCCTGGCCCAGGAAGCGCCCTTCCTCCACCCCTTCCAGGGGCCCTGGGGCCAGGGGGAAGGGGGCCAGGAAGCGGAGGCCCCGCTCCAAGGGGAGCACTCCCTGGGTGCGGAAGGGGCCTTGGTAGCGGAGAAGCCTTTCCGGCTCCACCGCCTGCCGCAGGAAGGGAAGCTCGGTGGTGCCGGGGAAGAGGGTCCTTGGGGGAAGCTCGTAGCGGAAAAGGCCGAAGGGGCTTCCCGGGGTCCCCTCCAGGGCGCGGAGGGCGGCCTGGGGGAGGACCTTGGCCCGCACCTCCCCGGCGAAGAGGGTGAGCCTTTCCGCCCTCAGGGCCTCCCCTTCCAGCTTGAGGCGGGCCCAGGCGGTGAGGGTGGTTCCGTCCAGGGTGTAGAAGACCTCCCCGGAAAGCCCCGTGTAGAGGTAGCGGAGCGTCGCCTTCCCCTCCCCCCGGTAGCGGAAGAGCACGGCGCTTCCCTGGAAGACCCTTTCCGTCTCCTCCACCCCCAGAAGGCGCAGGGAGCCGGGGAGGATGCGGCCGAGCTTCTCCCCGGCCAGGTAGACCCAGGCCGCGGGGGGGAGGTCCACGGGCTCCTTGACCTCGGCGAAGCCGGGGTAGACCGCCACCTCCTGGGCCAGGGCGGAAAGGCCCAGGGCGAGGAGGGCGAGGCGTTTTCTCATACCCCCAGTCTACGGGCGATCGCGGCCACCTCCTCCCCGCTCAAAGGCCCCCCGTGGCCCAGGTAGACCCGCTTTACCCCAAGCTCCAGGATCTTGCGCACCGTCCTTCGCGCCAGGGCGTGGTCCTCGTTGATGAACCTCGGGGGAAGGCCCCTTCCCCTGAGGGCGTCCCCGGCCAGGAGGACGCCTTCCCGGAAAAGCCCCACCTGGCCCAGGGTGTGCCCCGGGAGGTGGACCACCCGGAAGCCGAAGACCTCCATCCCCTCCTCCGCGGGGGCGAGGGCCTCCTCCGGGATCGCCGGCCCCCAATTGGCGAGCGCCTTCCCCAAGAGGGGGAGGGGAAGGGGCGGGCGGGGCTTCCTTTTGGTGAGGTAGGCCCACTCCTGGGGGTGGGCGAGGACCGGTACCCGAAACCTTTCCCAAAGGGCCCGGGCCCCCCCGGCGTGGTCCAGGTGGTGGTGGGTGAGGAAGAGGAGCCTGGGGGGCTCTTGGAGGAGGGAGAGGAGCCTTCGTGCCTCCCAGGGAAGCCCGGCGTCCACCAGGAAGTACCCCCCTTCCACGGGGACGCGGTAGAGGTTGGCGGCGAAGCGCAGGACCTCAGGCCCGTTCATGCACCAAGGCCACCCCCATCGCCGCCAGGGCCTTCCGGATCCCCTCGGCGTCAATGCCCGCCTGGCGGTGGAGGCTCGGGATCGCCCCGTGCTCAAAGAAGCGGTCGGGAAGGCCGAGGATCTGGACCTCGGGCTTCAGGCCCATCTCGTTCAGGGCCTCGAGGACCGCGCTCCCAAACCCGCCCATCTTCTGGTGGTCCTCCACGGTGAGGAGCTTGTAGCGGGAGAGCTCCCTCAGCATCTCCCGGTCCAGGGGCTTGAGGAAGCGGGCGTTCACCACCCCCACCCTGGGGTCGTCCCCGGCGGCCTCGAGGGCGTACCTCAGGGTCTTGCCGAAGGCCAGGATGTAGGCCTCCGTGCCCTCCTTCAGCACCTCCCACTTGCCCCAGGCGATCTCCGGCCAGACGCCCTCGGGGGCCCGCTCCACGTTGTCCCGGGGGTAGCGGATGGCCACGGGGCCCCCCACCTCCAGGGCCTTTTTCAGCATGGCCCGAAGCTCCAGGGCGTCCTTGGGGGCGGCGATCTGGAGGTTGGGGACGGTGCGGAGATAGGCGATGTCAAAGACCCCGTGGTGGGTGGCCCCGTCGGCCCCCACGATCCCCGCCCGGTCAATGGCGAAGACCACGGGGAGGTTCTCAATGGCCACGTCGTGGATCACCTGGTCGTAGGCCCTCTGGAGGAAGGTGGAGTAGATGGCCACGATGGGCTTCATCCCCCGTAGCGCAAGCCCCGCCGCCGTGGTCACCGCCACGTCCTCGCAGATCCCCACGTCCAGGTAGCGCTCCGGGTGCTCCAAGGAGTAGCGCACGAGCCCCGAGCCTTCCCGCATGGCCGGGGTGAGGACGAAGAGCCTGGGCTCCATGTGGGCGAGCTCGGTGACGGCGTCCCCAAAGGCCTGGCTCCAGGTGTACCCCTTGGACACCTTCTCCGGCTTCTTGGGGTCAAAGCCTGGGGGGCCGTGCCAGTAGATGGGGTCGGCCTCGGCCACCTTGTACCCCTTGCCCTTCTTCGTGACCACGTGGAGGAGGGTGGGGCCGTCCAGGGCCTTGAGGTGCTCCAGGATGTGGACGAGCCCCTTGAGGTCGTGGCCGTCCACCGGGCCCACGTAGCGGATCCCCCAGGCGTAGAAGGGGTTTTCCTGGTGCAAAAGGAACTTCGCCGCCTCCTTGGCCCGGTCCACGAGGCCGAAAAGCTGGGGGGAGATGCGTTCCAGGATGTTCTTCCCCAGCTTCTCCGCGTCCTGGACCCACTTCCTGATCTGAAGCTCCTTGAAGTACTTGTTGAGGGCCCCCACGTTCTCGGAGATGCTCATCTCGTTGTCGTTGAGGACGATGAGCATCCTCTTCTGGAGCTCCCCGATCTTGTTGAGGGCGGCGAGGGCCATCCCCCCCGTCAAGGCCCCGTCCCCGATCACCGCCACCACGTGGTAGTCCTCCCCCATGAGGTCCCGGGCGAGGACCATCCCCAAGGCGTTGGCGAGGGAGGTGGAGGCGTGGCCCGCGGTGATGGCGTCGTGGGGGGACTCGGAGACCTTGGTGAACCCGGAGATCCCCCCTTCCTTCCGCAGGGTGTGGAACCGGTCCTTGCGCCCCGTGACGAGCTTGTGGGCGTAGGCCTGGTGCCCCACGTCAAAGAGGATCCGGTCCCTGGGGGAGTCAAAGACCCGGTGCAGGGCGAGGACGAGTTCCACCGCCCCCAGGGAGCTCGCCAAGTGCCCGCCGTTTTGCGCCGTGACCCGGATGATCTCGCTCCGGATCTCCTCGGCCAGGAGGAGAAGTTCCTCCAGGCTCAGGCGCTTCAGGTCCTCGGGGCTGTTCACCTTGTCCAAGATCATGGCGCACCTCACCGGAAGTTGCGGTCCGTAAGAAGCCTCCCCTCTCGGGTCCGGACCTCCCCCACCTTGGGGGCGAACCAGACCTCGTAGAGGGCCTCGCCCTTTTCGTCCCGGTAGCGTTGCCGGATGCGGAAGACGCGGAACACCCCTGCGGGCACCCGCACCTCCTTCTCCTCCAGGACCTCAAAGGTGTAGGCGAGCCGCCCCGAGGCCAAAGGCCTTTCCCCCTGGGGGGTGAGGAGGGTGGCCCTGACCTCGCTTTCCCCGCCCCAGCGGTAGCCCACGGCGAGGAGCCCCTCCGGGGGGTACTCGGGGATGGGCGGAGCGAAGACCACCCGGGCCGAGGGGTCCTCAAAGCCGAAAAGGCGCACGCCGAAGGGCCCCACCCCTCGGTAGTAGACCCGGTTCTCCCCCCGGCCGAAGCTCCGGAACCTCAAGACCTCCTCCCCCTGGAACACGGCGGGGCCCTCCACCCGGACCCGGTAGGGGGGGTTGGAGAGGGGCTCGCCTTCCGGGAGGTAGCTCCACTCCAGCCCGGTGGCCGCGGGGTAAAACGCCTCCACCCGAAGCTCGGGCCGCACCTCCGGGGCCTGGGTGACCTGGGGGGCGCAGGCGGCGACGAGAAGGGCGAGGGCCATAAGGTACCGCTTCATCCTAGGGAAGTTTACTCCCTGGGTCTTGGGTCTGGGCCACGGTCTACGCCTGTCCGAGCTCCCGCTTCAGACGAAGGAGGTCTTCCTCCACCTCCTTTTCGGCGGAAAGGGCCTGGAACTCCTTCTCCAGGTCGGCCTGGTCCAGGGTCTCGAGGGCCTGGTGCCGGTCCTCCATGGCCAGGATCCTCGCCTCCATCTCCTCAAAGGCCTCCAGGGCCGGGTGCTGGTCCAGGCGCGACTCCATCCGCCGTACCGTTTCGGCGGCCTCCACCCCCTTCTTCCGGGCGAGGAGGAGTTTTTTGCGGGCCTCGGCCTCGTCGATTTTGGCCTCGAGGGCCTTGAGCTGGGTCATGAGGCGTTCGGTGAGGGCCTTGTGCTCGGAAAGCTGCGCTTTGAAGCCCTCCGCCAGGTCCAAGGCCCGCTTCTTCCGCCTTAGCGCCTCCCGGGCGAGGTCCTCGCGGCCCGCCTTCAGGGCCTCCCTGGCCTTCTCCTCCCAGAGGGCCGCTTCCCGCTCGTGGCTCTCCACTTCCCGCTCCAGGCGCTTTTGCTCCGCCAGGGCCTCCGCCACCTGCTCCCGGGCCTCCCGGAGGGCCTGCTTCATGTCCAAAAGGGCCTGCTCAATGATCTTCTCCGGGTCTTCCGCTCGGCGCAAAAGGTCGTTGAGGTTGGCGCGGACGAGCCGGCTTAGCCGATCCCAAAGGGTCATGGGAACCTCCTTCGCCCCGAAGTATACCCCTTGGGAGACCCGGGGGGATGTGGGCTTGCCTTGCAAAGGTCGGGATGACGGGCGTATACTCGCGCCCCGATGGGTAAGCGCGGCTTCGTTCGCAGGGAGGCAAGCCCCAAGGAGGTCCTGGAACACTGCCTGCGCCTGGCCCGGGAGGTGGCCCCACCCACCCCAAGGGCAAGCGGGGCCGCCCCTGGCGCCACGACTACGCCCGCAAGGCGTTCTCCTGACGGGGAAAGAGTTATCTAGCCACCTTCCTCCCACCTTCCTCAAGTGGAGGTGCGGCCGGTGATCTGGCTTCGTGGCGCGGGCGCTTTTGGAGCTCATCGCCTACGGCCTTAGGGTTCTTCTCTCCCTTCTCCCGCCCCCTCCGGGGCACAAGGCGATTTACTAGGCAAGCCCGGGGGATGTTGACAAGGGAAAGCCGGGGTGCTAACTTAGGGATTGCGCTGCCCTGAGGGGGGTAGCGGGGGATCTTGAAAGCTGGGGTGGATGAAGGGCTTTGAGGGTCCTTTGAGGGGTCAAGATGGTAAGGGCCCACGGTGGATGCCTCGGCACCCGAGCCGATGAAGGACGTGGCTACCTGCGATAAGCCAGGGGGAGCCGGTAGCGGGCGTGGATCCCTGGATGTCCGAATGGGGGAACCCGGCCGGCGGGAACGCCGGTCACCGCGCTTTTGCGCGGGGGGAACCTGGGGAACTGAAACATCTCAGTACCCAGAGGAGAGGAAAGAGAAATCGACTCCCTGAGTAGCGGCGAGCGAAAGGGGACCAGCCTAAACCGTCCGGCTTGTCCGGGCGGGGTCGTGGGGCCCTCGGACACCGAATCCCCAGCCTAGCCGAAGCTGTTGGGAAGCAGCGCCAGAGAGGGTGAAAGCCCCGTAGGCGAAAGGTGGGGGGATAGGTGAGGGTACCCGAGTACCCCGTGGTTCGTGGAGCCATGGGGGAATCTGGGCGGACCACCGCCTAAGGCTAAGTACTCCGGGTGACCGATAGCGCACCAGTACCGTGAGGGAAAGGTGAAAAGAACCCCGGGAGGGGAGTGAAATAGAGCCTGAAACCGTGGGCTTACAAGCAGTCACGGCCCCGCAAGGGGTTGTGGCGTGCCTATTGAAGCATGAGCCGGCGACTCACGGTCGTGGGCGAGCTTAAGCCGTTGAGGCGGAGGCGTAGGGAAACCGAGTCCGAACAGGGCGCAAGCGGGCCGCACGCGGCCCGCAAAGTCCGCGGCCGTGGACCCGAAACCGGGCGAGCTAGCCCTGGCCAGGGTGAAGCTGGGGTGAGACCCAGTGGAGGCCCGAACCGGTGGGGGATGCAAACCCCTCGGATGAGCTGGGGCTAGGAGTGAAAAGCTAACCGAGCCCGGAGATAGCTGGTTCTCCCCGAAATGACTTTAGGGTCAGCCTCAGGCGCTGACTGGGGCCTGTAGAGCACTGATAGGGCTAGGGGGCCCACCAGCCTACCAAACCCTGTCAAACTCCGAAGGGTCCCAGGTGGAGCCTGGGAGTGAGGGCGCGAGCGATAACGTCCGCGTCCGAGCGCGGGAACAACCGAGACCGCCAGCTAAGGCCCCCAAGTCTGGGCTAAGTGGTAAAGGATGTGGCGCCGCGAAGACAGCCAGGAGGTTGGCTTAGAAGCAGCCATCCTTTAAAGAGTGCGTAATAGCTCACTGGTCGAGTGGCGCCGCGCCGAAAATGATCGGGGCTTAAGCCCAGCGCCGAAGCTGCGGGTCTGGGGGATGACCCCAGGCGGTAGGGGAGCGTTCCCGATGCCGATGAAGGCCGACCCGCGAGGGCGGCTGGAGGTAAGGGAAGTGCGAATGCCGGCATGAGTAACGATAAAGAGGGTGAGAATCCCTCTCGCCGTAAGCCCAAGGGTTCCTACGCAATGGTCGTCAGCGTAGGGTTAGGCGGGACCTAAGGTGAAGCCGAAAGGCGTAGCCGAAGGGCAGCCGGTTAATATTCCGGCCCTTCCCGCAGGTGCGATGGGGGGACGCTCTAGGCTAGGGGGACCGGAGCCATGGACGAGCCCGGCCAGAAGCGCAGGGTGGGAGGTAGGCAAATCCGCCTCCCAACAAGCTCTGCGTGGTGGGGAAGCCCGTACGGGTGACAACCCCCCGAAGCCAGGGAGCCAAGAAAAGCCTCTAAGCACAACCTGCGGGAACCCGTACCGCAAACCGACACAGGTGGGCGGGTGCAAGAGCACTCAGGCGCGCGGGAGAACCCTCGCCAAGGAACTCTGCAAGTTGGCCCCGTAACTTCGGGAGAAGGGGTGCTCCCTGGGGTGATGAGCCCCGGGGAGCCGCAGTGAACAGGCTCTGGCGACTGTTTACCAAAAACACAGCTCTCTGCGAACTCGTAAGAGGAGGTATAGGGAGCGACGCTTGCCCGGTGCCGGAAGGTCAAGGGGAGGGGTGCAAGCCCCGAACCGAAGCCCCGGTGAACGGCGGCCGTAACTATAACGGTCCTAAGGTAGCGAAATTCCTTGTCGGGTAAGTTCCGACCTGCACGAAAAGCGTAACGACCGGAGCGCTGTCTCGGCGAGGGACCCGGTGAAATTGAACTGGCCGTGAAGATGCGGCCTACCCGTGGCAGGACGAAAAGACCCCGTGGAGCTTTACTGCAGCCTGGTGTTGGCTCTTGGTCGCGCCTGCGTAGGATAGGTGGGAGCCTGTGAACCCCCGCCTCCGGGTGGGGGGGAGGCGCCGGTGAAATACCACCCTGGCGCGGCTGGGGGCCTAACCCTCGGATGGGGGGACAGCGCTTGGCGGGCAGTTTGACTGGGGCGGTCGCCTCCTAAAAGGTAACGGAGGCGCCCAAAGGTCCCCTCAGGCGGGACGGAAATCCGCCGGAGAGCGCAAGGGTAGAAGGGGGCCTGACTGCGAGGCCTGCAAGCCGAGCAGGGGCGAAAGCCGGGCCTAGTGAACCGGTGGTCCCGTGTGGAAGGGCCATCGATCAACGGATAAAAGTTACCCCGGGGATAACAGGCTGATCTCCCCCGAGCGTCCACAGCGGCGGGGAGGTTTGGCACCTCGATGTCGGCTCGTCGCATCCTGGGGCTGAAGAAGGTCCCAAGGGTTGGGCTGTTCGCCCATTAAAGCGGCACGCGAGCTGGGTTCAGAACGTCGTGAGACAGTTCGGTCTCTATCCGCCACGGGCGCAGGAGGCTTGAGGGGGGCTCTTCCTAGTACGAGAGGACCGGAAGGGACGCACCTCTGGTTTCCCAGCTGTCCCTCCAGGGGCATAAGCTGGGTAGCCATGTGCGGAAGGGATAACCGCTGAAAGCATCTAAGCGGGAAGCCCGCCCCAAGATGAGGCCTCCCACGGCGTCAAGCCGGTAAGGACCCGGGAAGACCACCCGGTGGATGGGCCGGGGGTGTAAGCGCCGCGAGGCGTTGAGCCGACCGGTCCCAATCGTCCGAGGTCTTGACCCCTCCATCCGCACTCATCCCATCCCACCCCAGCTGCCCCCTACCCCCCCGCAGCGCGGGATTTTGAAAACCCAAAACACCAGAATCCCCCGTGCCCATAGCGGCGTGGAACCACCCGTTCCCATTCCGAACACGGAAGTGAAACGCGCCAGCGCCGATGGTACTGGGCGGGCGACCGCCTGGGAGAGTAGGTCGGTGCGGGGGATTTTCCCTTTCGCGGGAGTAGCTCAGTCGGTAGAGCACGACCTTGCCAAGGTCGGGGTCGCGGGTTCAAGTCCCGTCTCCCGCTCCAATACCCAAACCCCCCAGG
>Ga0181554_1000575_pt1 | contig 36579 bp, 32 predicted proteins | sample 011ome_16_FD_145602 | JGI IMG/M metagenome (GOLD analysis project Ga0181554, IMG submission 145602) | Coastal salt marsh microbial communities from the Groves Creek Marsh, Skidaway Island, Georgia - 011503CT metaG (spades assembly) | ecosystem: Environmental > Aquatic > Marine > Intertidal zone... | reverse complement strand
TCGGCGCGTGAGTCCGGTCCTGATAAAACTAGGGGTGTCACTGCTTTTGTTGCTTGGTTTTGACGCATCGCTGGCGTAACCTTTGCATCTTTCTAAAGGGCCCGTTAGGTCGGAACGGCCGAAGGCAATGCGAGTTATCTCGATAAAATCTTCCCGCCACTCCATCATATCCCATAGGATATGACTTTACCCTTCGGTCTTTGTCACCGGCAGATGGCAGTCGCCATTTTGTTGAATTTCGGAACTGTATTTTTGAGGTATTTATGTCAGAGCTAAAACTATCCATCGCAACAACTGATTATGACCATTTCCGCGATTTCCGCCTTGGTGAAGTGCGGGCGCAAGGCATTGACCATAACTGGCTCAACCTTGGCCATCATGAGTGTTTTGCGAGATTCACTGCCAATCGTGAATTTGATGTTGCCGAGCTGTCCTTTGCCAAATTCTCGGCGCAGGTGACCCGCCCGGATAGTGATGTTATTGGCCTACCGGTCATTTGTTCTCGGCTGTTCCGCTTTAGTTCGTTTTATGTCAATAAAAACAGTAAAATCAAAACGATTGCCGACTTGAAAGGGAAACGCGTGGGATCGCCGGAATGGGCACATTCTGCGGCCGTTTATATGCGTGGCTGGATGCATAACGAGATGGGCGTAAAGCTGAGTGATGTTCATTGGGTGCAGGCTGGTGCCAATGCTGCCGGACGCAAAGAAAAGGTCGAGTTAAGCCTGCCTGAAGGTGTCGAGCTGACGCGGATCAATGATAAATCGCTCAGTGAGCTTTTGGCCTCAGGCGAGATTGATTGCGCGATTATTGCCCGCCCACCAACCTGTTTTCTTGAGGGGCATCCAGATGTTGAGCGGCTGTTTCCTGACTATATCGAAATGGAAGAGGATTATTACCAGCGCACTAAGGTCTGGCCGATTATGCATATCATTGCCATGCGGCGGCAGATTTTGGATGAAAACCCTTGGGTCGCGCGGAACTTGCTGAATGCGTTTCAGGAGTCCAAGCGGCGCAGTCTTGAGCGGCTTCTTGATCCGGCGGTTTCGCGCTATCCGGTGCCGTGGCTGGCGACCTATGCGCGCAAGATGCGGGACATGTTTGATGGCGATCTTTTCCCTTATGGCATCGAAGAAAATCGCCCGACATGGGAACAAATGGCGCTTTATACCTATCAGCAGGGCATCGCGCATCGTCAATTTACCCCCGAAGATATTTTTCCCAAGGGCATCATGACTGACGTTGTGATCTGATCATATCATATCAACAAAAGGCGATTGAAGACGAGGTGACATGATGAGTGAAACTCCAAAATCTGCGGGGCCGGTTGCGCCTGAATTGCTGGCCGATCTTGCGGCGGCAAGCCGAATTCTTGCCGCGCGTGGTGTGGTTGATGGCTTTGGTCATGTGTCGATGCGCCACCCAGACTCGCCCGACCGGTTTTTGATGTCAAAATCAATTGCGCCGGCACTGGTGGTTCCTGATGACATCATTGAATATGACCTAAATAGCGAGCCGTGTAACGCCAATGGACGTGGCAGTTTTCTTGAAAGGTTCATTCATGGTGAAATCTATAAGGCACGCCCCGATATCAATTCAGTGGTTCATAGCCATTCGCCATCGGTAATCCCGTTTGGGCTGGTGCCAACCGATATGAAGGCAATGTTCCACAATGCTGCTTTCTTGGCGGCGGGCGTTCCGGTTTTTGATATTGCCGACAAATTTGGCGATACGGATATGCTGGTTTGCGACTGTGTGAAGGGTGAGGCCTTGGCCGAAGTTTTAAAGGACAAGGATGTTGCATTGATGCGGGCGCATGGGTCTGTCGCTTGTGGGCCGACGCTGCAAACGGCGGTGTTTCGTGCGGTCTATACCGAAGTGAATGCCCGAATTCAGCATTTTGCGCAGGCACTAAGCAACGATGGCAATCTGGCGGCATTGACTAAAACCGAAGGCCAGCTTGCAGATGTGCCGAACCAGACCGCAGGTATGCGCGCATGGCATCTTTGGCGCGCTGAGGTTCGCAACGAGGTTAATTGGTAAATTGGAGTCGATAAATGGATGATCTAGAGCAGAAAAAACAACAGCTTGCCGATTGTATTCGGATGCTGGAATCGTCTGATATTATTGACTATAACGGCCATGCCAGCTTTCGCGGTGATGGTGAAACCTTGCATATCAATATTGGATCATGCCAGCGCAGCCAGCTTCGTGCCAAGGATATCTGCCAGATTGATTTCGCGGGCAATTTGCTTGCGGGTGATGGCAACCCGCCGCTGGAATTTCATCTTCATGCCGGCATTTATCGGGCGCGTCCAGAGGTGAATGCCATTGTCCACGCGCATCCGAAATGGTCTACCTTCCTGACTATGGTCGGCGTTGATTATCTGCCGGTATTTGCCCAAGGCTCGCTGGTATATCCGGTGCCGGTACTAGACACACCAGACTCGATTAATAATCCGGAAATGTCGGATCGGTTGAATCAAATTCTTGGCGACCGGCCCGCCGCCTTGATGAAATCGCATGGCGCGGTGACGGTTGGCGCCAGCATTACCGAGGCGTTTGTGCTGATCAATTATCTTGAAGAAAATGCGCATCGTCAGCATATGGCGATGCAGATCGGCAAGCCGTATTGCTTTAGTGATGATGAAATGGCGCTGTGCCGGGGCAAGCTATGGAATGCCAAGCTGTTTCAGCGCACTTGGGATCACTTCTATGCCAAATTGCCGTCATAATGCGGGGGCATGTGATCGGTAAGTGACCACGGCGTTTTAAGGAAAGGAAATCAGGTGTCAAATATCCATAGGTCAAAAAAAGACGGTTTTCTGCTGGCAGGGGTCATGGGCTGGCCGGTGCTTCATTCGCGCTCGCCGCTAATGCATAATTACTGGTTCAGCCAACAGAATCTTCGCGGCAGCTATGTACCGTTGGAAATCAAGCCGGGGTCTGTCGGCGCGGCGCTTCGGGCGATGGCACCGCTGGGATTTTCTGGCTGTAACCTGACGATCCCGCACAAGCTAGAGGCAATGGATATTGTTGATGAGCTGGACGATGTTGCCAAAAAGATTGGGGCGATTAGCTGTGTGGTGGTGCGGGAAGACCAATCGCTTTTTGGGACGAATAATGACTGGCTTGGTTTTATTGGAAACATAAAACAGCAGGTTCCTGATTGGCGTGCAGATGCTGGGCCGGTGGTGGTGCTTGGCGCCGGCGGTGGTGCGCGGGCGATCTGTTATGCGCTGTTGTCCGAAGGCGCAACTGAAATCCGGTTGGTAAACCGGACCAAGGCGCATGCCGAAATCATCGCCAGTGAATTTGGCGGACCAATAGAAACATTGCCGTGGGATCTGCGCCATGATGCGCTTGATGGTGCAGCGATGCTGGTCAACACCACCAGTCAGGGTATGGTTGGTATGGCTGAATTAGATTTGACGTTGGATGCGCTGCCGACCGCGGCATTGGTAAGTGATATTATCTATACGCCGCTGGAAACAAGATTGCTGGCGGCGGCGCGCCAACGCGGTAACATGACGATAAACGGGCTTGGAATGTTGTTGCATCAGGGCAAACCGGCATGGCGTATGTGGTTCGATGTCGAGCCTGAGGTAACCGACGAGTTACGCCAAAAGATGGAGGCAAGCATCCGCGGTGACGAATAATCTGGGGCAAGGCAAGATGGATTATGCAGCGCTTGCGAGGCAATTGATCCGCCCGGTTGAAGAGGCTGGTCAGGTTATTATGGATATCTACCGCCGCCGGCCAACAATCGATATCAAGGCTGATGGCAGCCCCGTCACCGAGGCGGATAAGGCGGCTGAAGCGATTCTGTTGCCGGCAATCGCTGCTGCGGCCCCATCAATCCAGATCGTGTCCGAAGAAAACCCGATGAGCCATGACTCTGCTGCGGGGGATCAGTTCTTTCTCGTTGATCCGCTGGATGGCACCAAGGAATTTATCAAAACTGATGCCAATGGCGCCTTTACCGTTAATATCGGTTTCATTGAAGGCGGCGTTCCGGTGATGGGTGTTGTTTATGCGCCAGCATTGGGCCGGTTATTTTTTGGTAGTGCCGATGCCGGCGCGTTTGAAATTTCGTCCGGTAATTGTCGGCCAATTGAGGTTCGAAAACCAGACCCTGCGGCGATTGTTGCGGTCGCCAGCGCATCGCACCGTGACGCGGCGACAAACCGCTGGCTGGAAGATCGGGGCATTAAACAGACTGTTTCAATTGGGTCATCGTTGAAATTCTGTCTGGTTGCGGCGGGTGAGGCAGATGTCTATCCGCGCTATGGGCCAACTATGGAATGGGATACGGCAGCCGGTGATGCTGTGCTGCGCGCCGCCGGTGGCACTGTTGTCGGCGATGATGGCACGCCCTTCTGCTATGGTAAAAGCGGTTATCGCAATGACGCGTTCTTTGCCTTTGGCGGCGGCTGATCGGCTAGACCGAGAATTGCTCAATCGTTCCTTGATGGAACAGCTCATCGACTGAAACGCGCCGCGCTGATAGGCCCTGCCGGTGATGGTGATCGAGGAAATTATCCAAGACCTTACGGTTTGCCTCAACCCCGTTTGACCAGTAATCCTGCCCCAGAAGCGCCTGTGCAGACTCGATATGTTCGGCCAAAAACGGAATTGTCGCGTGCGATGCAGCCGTATCTAAAAGCATATTAACCGCCATATTCTTTGACAGATTAAATGCTTTATAAAGGGCGCCGGGCAGCCAGGGGTGGGCCTTGGCTAGGGTTTTGCGAACGCCAAGTAGATGCATGATCGGGAAAATACCAGTGCGTTTGTAATAATCGGTCGCGGTGCCGACCAAATCGGGAAACAGGCGGACAATATCAGGGTTTCCAGCATCATAACATGGCGGGTTGCGGGGCCCGATAAAGCCATCAAGATCACCAGCAACCAGCATTTCATCAAGCGATTTGCCCTTTGGTGCCGGTTCGATGGAGACATCAGCGGGAAGTTGAAGTTTGATTTTTTCCGGCCGGTCAGGCGTCCCAACACCGCCGCGAATCCAGTGAATATCGGATGGCGTGACGCCGTAATCATCTTCAAGAAGGCCGCGGGCCCATACATTGGCGGTTAGCTGGTATTCGGCAATGCCAATGCGTTTGCCGCGAAGATCGGCAGGCTCATTAATGCCTTTGCCTTTACGGATATAGATTGATGAATGGCGAAAAGAGCGTGACATAAAGACAGGAATGGCAATGTAATGGCCGCTATCCTGGGCGGTGCTGACCGTGTAAGAGCTGAATGATAGCTCGCAAATATCAAAATCCTGATTACGAAAGGCGCGGAAAAAGATTTCTTCAGGCGACAATTTCATAAAGATTGGATCAACGCCGTCAATTTGCACATCACCATCAAAAAGGGCGCGGTTACGATCATAATTGCCGACAGCAATAGACAGATTAAGATTGGCCATAATATCTCCAGAAATGTCCGGCGGATCACCGGCAGGCACGCTAGCGCGCAACAGAAGTCAGCTGTTTAAATTAGCCGTATTCCCGCGGTCGTCAAGGTTGAACTCCGCCGCAAAATAATGACGCATATTTCGCTCGCTATACCGCCTGCGGCTCTGGCAAAGAAACATTCATTGCGGGGTACGTCGACTTGAGAGGCGGGATTTGAGGGGCTAGATTTGAGGGGCGGGATTTGCCCGTTGTCGTTTTATATATCTAAAGATTTTTCCCGCAGATTTAAAACTTACCCCGGAATTTCGTTCTTCTATTGATTGTTCTGCATCACCGCATATTCTATTGCGCGAGAGATGCGAAAGCGTGAATAAATGACGAAAGCCTGATTTAGACATTTCCCCATCCGATGGGTTATGTCACCCCCTCATGAACAAGGGCGTCTAGAGATATTGTCGCCAGATTGGTATTGCTATGAGTGAATATTTACACCCCGTTACCGGTATGAAAAGCTGCATGGCGCCCGATCCGGATACGCGAACACCGGCGTTTATTGCGCCAAAGGGTGCTTGCGACAGTCATTGTCATGTTTTTGGCCCGCATGAGGTTTTTCCCTATCACCCGAAATCGACCTATCATCCGCCCGATGGCCCAAAGGAAAGTCTGGCCGCTCTTCATGCCAAGCTGGGCATTGATCGTGCGGTCATTGTGCAGGCAAGCTGTCATGGCCCTGATAACCGTGCGATGCTTGATGCGATTGCGGGCCGGCCCGATGATTATCGCGGCGTCTGTATTGCCAATGACAGTTTTTCCGACGAGGATTTTGCCGATCTTGATGCTGGCGGGGTGCGCGGCATCCGGTTTAATTTTGTAACCCATCTTGGTGGCACGCCTGATTTGGCGATGATGCAGCGGGTATTAAACCGGATAAAGTCGCTTGGTTGGCATCTGGTGATCCATGTAAACGCCGAGGATATTCTGAATTTCAAGGATTTCTTCCTGCAGTTTGATATGAATATAATTGTTGATCATATGGGCCGAGTGCCAACAGCCGACGGCGTGCATCAACCAGCTTTCAAGATTTTAAAATCCTTTCTTGAGCGCGAGAATTGGTGGGTGAAAATTTGTGGGTCTGAACGTATTTCATCAGCGGGGCCGCCATTTTATGATGCGGTTCCCTATGCTCAGGAACTTGTCGAAATTGCCCCCGACCGTGTTTTATGGGGAACCGACTGGCCGCATCCAAACATCAAGCGCCATATGCCAAATGATGGTGATTTGTTGGATCTGGTGCCGTTATTGGCGCGTGATGCAGCGTTACAGAAAAAAATTCTGGTGGATAATCCAGCCCGGCTTTACGGATTTACGCCGGTCGAATGAGGGCGATATCAGCCGAAATGAAACAAGCTTTTTGCCGCGGCGTTTTTTTCATTTTGGCTCTTGGTTTCGCGCATTTGTTGTCCTAGGCTAGCAACTTGCTTACGTCTTAGGTCAGCGGACATGACCAATATTTCGATATTTTTATGAGGGAAGATTTAACGATGATTATTGATTGTCATGGCCATTACACAACAACGCCGCCACAGGTCGAGGCCTATCGTAACGAGCAGCGGGCATTATTGGCAAAGGACCCAAACCATCTTTTTACAAAAGGCGATGTGAAGATTTCGGATGATGAAATTCGCGAATCAATCGCCAATAATCAGCTTAAATTGCAACAGGATCGCGGCACTGATCTGACGATATTTTCGCCGCGGGCTAGCTGGATGGGGCATGACCTTGGCAATGCCAGCACGTCGCAAGCATGGACCGAACTTTGTAATGATCTGATCCGGCGCGTCTGTGACCTGTTTCCAGATAATTTTGTTCCGGTTTGCCAATTGCCGCAAAGCCCCGAGACCTCACTTGAAAACAGCATTGCCGAACTGTCGCGCTGTGTCGAGGAAATGGGCTTTATCGGTTGTAATCTGAACCCTGATCCATCTGGTGGTTTTTGGAAGGATCCGCGCCTTGGTGACCGCTACTGGTATCCGTTTTATGAAAAACTGATCGAACTGGATGTACCGGCTATGATCCATGTGTCGGGGGCGTGCCAGCATTCGCTTGACACGACGTCCAGCTATTATCTTGGGGCTGATACAACCGCCTTTACCCAGCTGTTATTTTCTGACGTCTTCACCGATTTCCCTGAATTAAAGCTGATTATCCCGCATGGCGGCGGTGCTGTTCCCTATCATTGGGGTAGGTTCCGCGGGATTGCACAGGATCGCGGCCTTGGTGATCTCGATGAGCGGGTGCTTGGGAATCTTTATTTCGACACTTGCGTCTATCACCAGCGCGGTATTGATTTATTGCTGGATGTTATCCCGACAAAAAATATTCTGTTCGCTTCAGAAATGATTGGTGCGGTTCGCGGTATTGACCCCAGAACTGACCATCACTACGACGATACCAAGCGCTATATCGACGGAAATAAGGCGCTGGATGCGGCGGCAAAGCAGGCTATTTTTGAGGGTAATGCAAGGCGCGTCTTCAGCCGGCTCCAAATCTGATCAAAGGGTTTTGATCATAAATAGCTCAAAGCCTGATCTGATCAGGCTTTGAAATAATGCGCCTCAAGCTGCCTGCAAATCTCGTGATAGATTGGCAAATGCAGTTCTTGAATACGGGCGACATTATCCGACGGCACGTCAATCAGCACATCACATAATGGTGCCAACTGGCCGCCACCAGCACCGGTTAGCCCGATCACCGCCATGTCTTTGGCGCGGGCCGCCTTGGCCGCAAGCAGAATATTGCGCGAATTTCCGGAAGTGGATATCGCCAGTAAAACGTCACCAGCTTTGCCCAATGCCCAAACCTGTTGGGCAAAAATCAAACTGCCATCAAGGTCATTGGCAATTGCCGTGATCAGCGCGCTGTGGCTGACCAGCGACAATGCGGGCAATCCATATTGCAGCTTATCCGCAAGAAGGGCGGCATCATCACCGCTGACGGCGGCCAGTTTATTCTTGTCATCGGCTGTTAAGGGGCGGCGACGGCAAAACCCCTTCATCAATTCGCCGACGATATGTTCGCAATCTGCCGCACTGCCCCCATTGCCGCAAATCAGCAAAGTGCCGCCAGCATCATAGCTCGCAATCAGCTTTTCAACCGCTGCTTTCAGGCTGTCATGCTGGCTATTGCCGTTATTTAGATCCGGCTGCTGCATCAGGCGCTCCCTTATTTGCTGGCGTATATTTTTGGTATCGTGATTGTGCCGTGCCCCATTATTGAGGGGCGCGCCGAAAATCACAAATGATAAAATGGCTGCCCTAAAGGGCGTGATTATCGATCAGGCGTGTTGACCCCAGCCAGACGGCCGCAAAAATCCGGCTATGGGGGGCAGCGGAGCGGCAAATCTGCAAATCATCCGCACGGCGAAGGTCAAAATAATCAATCTTACCAAAACCGGCTTCTGCGAGGCGGTTTCTCGCTGTTTCCAGCGCCGCCTCAATTGGCGCGCCGCCATTGATCTGGTTGGCCGTCGCCTGCATTTCAGCATAGAGCAATGGTGCCAGCTTGCGATCAGCCGGGCTTAGATACTGGTTGCGGGATGAGAGCGCCAGACCATCTGCTTCACGGATTGTCGGATGCGCCAGAATTTGAACTGGTAAATCCAGATCCCGAACCATCTGCCGAATTACCGTAAGCTGCTGAAAATCCTTTTCACCAAAAATTGCAAAATCGGCGGGGATATGGGTAAAGAGTTTCAAGACCACTGTGGCAACGCCGGTAAAAAAATGTGGCCTTGCCGCACCTTCCATTGGGTTTGCAACCCCGCCCGGCACAATGCTGGTTGCATGACCATCATCATACATAGTGGCCGGCGCATAAATCGCATCACAGCCACCACTATCCTTGATTGCTGCACAATCACGATCAAGGGTGCGCGGATATTGGTCGAAATCCTCGCCAGCGCCAAATTGGGTAGGATTTACATAGATGCTGACAATGACACGCGATGCGGTTTGCCGCGCCTTTGCGATTAGCGCAAGATGGCCGGAATGGATACTGCCCATCGTTGGCACAAGACAGACCGTTTCACCTGCCTTTTGCCATTTTATTGTGGCGGCGGTGATGTCAGTTTTGTGATGTAGAATATTCATCCAGATACCGTGTTGTTATCAGGGTTTTTTCGGCCAGAAAAGGTGATCCTTGGTCGGAAAGCTGCCATCAATGACCGCGGCGCGATAGCCAATTGCAGCGGCGCTTATATCATCTTGAAGATTGGCAAATTTGCGCACGAATTTTGGTGTAAAGGCATCATAAAGGCCAAGCACATCTTCGGTTACGAGAATTTGTCCGTCACAGGCTGCCGAGGCACCAATACCAATGGTTGGCACCTTGCATCCCATCGCAATCGACGCGGCCACCGGTTCGATGATCCCCTCCATAACGATGCCAAAAACACCAGCCTCGACGAGAGCATCGGCATCTTTATGAAGCTGGCTAGCTTCTTCCTCGCTGCGACCGGTAATGCGAAACGCTGCCCCTGCGACAGCGTGCTGTGGCAGCAGGCCGATGTGACCAAGCACCGGAATGCCCGAATCCACAAGGCATTTAACATGCGGAGCAAGATCAGTACCGCCTTCCAGCTTGACCGCGTCAGCCCCGGTTTTTGCCATAATTTCGCTCGCGCTTGCCAATGCCTGTGCCGGGCTGTTTTCATAGCTACCAGCAGGCAGGTCAATCACCACAAGCGATGATTTGCGCCGCCGCATGACGGCCTCACCATGCCGGATCATCATATCAAGATCAGCATTTTGCGTTGTGTCCATGCCGTAGATCACCATCGCCACAGAGTCACCAACAAGAAGCATATCACAATGCGGGTCAAGTGCATGCGCCATCGGGGCGCTATAGGCGGTGAGGCAAACGATCTTACGCTGGCCCTTTAGAGCCATAAAATCAGCAATTTGAGGTTTTTCAGGCATGGCGGTCGGTCTCGTTACAGGCGGCATGCGTAATATATCGCCAAAAGCGTCCAAGGAAGGGACAGATAAGTGGGACGAACCCAAAGCAAAATAACGCGAAACAACTAGCATATATTTGCCGGACGGGCGATAGCTTTTTAAAAGATACCGGACACGGCTAGCCGCTTGACCTGTCTATTGTCGATGCCTAGCATTAGCCCTCTATTATCGTCTTGATGCGCTTAATCCAGCGCTGCTTTTTTATTGTTTTTTTTTCGAGGATAACAATGACCCGACCAACAATCATCATGGCGGCACCGAACGGCGCACGCAAAGTGAAAACTGATCATCCCGCGGTGCCGGTAACGATTGACGAAACTATTGCCACTGCCAAGGAATGCCATGCAGCTGGTGCTAGTATTCTTCATGCTCATGTGCGTGATGATGCGGGCAAACATCTGCTTGATGTGGCGCGCTATCGCAAATTGCTAGATGGTTTGCGCCAAGAGGTGCCGGAAATGCTGGTGCAGATTACCACCGAAGCGGTGGGTATCTATACGCCGGATCAGCAGGCCGATCTGGTATTTGCGCTAAAGCCTGATTTTGTCTCGGTCGGGTTTCGTGAAATGATTGGCGATAATGGCGCGGCGGCGCGTGCGCTGGCCACAAATTTCTATCATTCAAGCCTTGCCGAGCAGATCTGTGTTCAGCATATCCTATATGATATTGATGATCTGGTTCGGTTCCGTGCGGCGATGGCTGACGGTATTTTGCCAGATGCGCGCCCGCACGTGCTTTTGGTATTGGGCCGTTATAGTGGGAATTTCCAGTCTGATCCGGCCGAGATGAAGCCATTTATCGCTGATGGGCTGCCGGATATGGCAAGCTGGTCAATCTGTGCCTTTGGTCACCGTGAATTTGATGTGATGACAGATGCGATTGCGAATGGCGGTCATTGTCGGGTCGGGTTTGAAAACAACCTTTATTTAAAGGATGGCAGCCTTGCGCCAAGCAATGCCGATCTGGTGCGCCAGCTGGCCGAAACCTGTCAGCCAGCCAGCCGCGCCGAGACCTTGGCACTATTCGCACTCTAACGGCTATTTCTGTATCAGCTGATTATTCCGCCGCCTGCTGTTCCCAAAACTCCATTGGCGGGCACGCACAAATCAATGCTCGGTCGCCAAGGGCGTTATCAACACGGTTTACCGGCGGCCAGTATTTATTGGCCTGAAAATTGCCGTCGGGGTCACCCGCTTGCCTGCGGCTGTAAGGATGCGTCCAATCATCGGCCATAATGTCGTCGGCGGTATGTGGTGCATTAACCAGCGGATTATCATCACGGGGCCATGTGCCATCGGCAACGGCGCGGATTTCCGCAGCAATGGCAATCATCGCATCACAAAACCGGTCAATTTCGGCAAGTGATTCAGACTCGGTTGGTTCAATCATCAACGTGCCAGCAACCGGAAATGACATGGTTGGAGCATGAAATCCATAGTCAATCAGCCGTTTGGCGATGTCTTCATTGCTAATGCCGGTGGCATCCTGAATTTTGCGGATATCAATGATACATTCATGTGCAACGCGGCCATGGCGGCCGGTATATAGCAATGGATAGCTATCATGCAGCCGTTTGGCGATATAATTGGCCGATAGAATGGCTGTTGCGGTGGCGTCGATCAGCCCATCTGGCCCCATCATGCGGATATAGGCATAGGTAATCGGCAAAATACCTGCCGAGCCAAATGTGGTGGCACTGACCGCACCGACCCCATCAAGTGGTGATCCGGGCAGGAATGGTGCCAAATGCGCTGCAACCCCGATCGGGCCAATGCCCGGGCCACCGCCACCATGCGGGATACAAAAGGTTTTATGCAGGTTCAGATGGCTGACATCCGCACCAAATTCCGGTGGCGCGCAATGGCCGACAAGCGCATTTAGGTTTGCACCATCGACATAAACCTGCCCACCAGCGGCATGGATGATCGCACAAACATCGGCAATTGCCTCTTCAAACACGCCATGGGTTGACGGATAGGTCACCATCAAAGCGGCAAGATTTTCTTCATATTGGGCGGCCTTGGCACGCAGATCATCAAGATCAACATCCCCCGACGCATCACATTTCACCACAACAACTTTCATGCCGGCCATCGCCGCTGAGGCTGGATTGGTGCCATGTGCGGATGACGGGATCAGGCAGATATTGCGGTGATGATCACCGCGCGACTGATGATAGCGTGAAATCGCCAGCAACCCGGCAAATTCGCCCTGCGCGCCGGAATTTGGCTGCAATGACATCGCGGCATAGCCGGTGCATTGGCATAGCATCTCTTCCAGCCGTTCGATCATTTCGCGATAGCCAACGGTCTGATCATCCGGTGCAAAAGGATGGATATTGGCAAATTCTGGCCATGTAACGGGCATCATTTCAGCGGTGGCGTTCAGCTTCATCGTGCAAGACCCAAGCGGAATCATGCACCGGTCTAGCGCCAGATCACGATCTGATAACCGGCGCATATAGCGCAGCATTTCAGTTTCTGAACGGTAGCTGTGAAATACCTCATGCGTTAGAAACTGGCTTGTCCGGCCAAGCTCGGCAGGTAGGCTGTTTATCTGATCATCGCCAACATGGCCGCCAAGTGCAGTAATAATTGCCGCCAAAGCTGCATCATCAATGGTTTCATCAAAACTTGCGGCTATGGCGCCATCAAGCGGGCGCAGGTTAAACCCGGCAGCAACGGCCGCAGCCATCAATTCATCGCGGTCCCCTGCCGCCTCTATGACCACAGTGTCAAAGAATGCCTGATGCCGCAGATTGCGGCCCGCACTGAGCATGGCGGCAGCAAAGCGGCGCGCCTGACGGTTGCTATGCGCAGCAATATTCTGCAGTCCTTCCGGCCCGTGCCAGATCGCATAAAAACTCGCCATAATCGCCAGCAATGCCTGTGCTGTGCAAATATTCGAAGTGGCCTTTTCGCGGCGAATATGCTGTTCACGCGTTTGCAGGGCGAGCCGATAGGCGGGCCTGCCACGTGCGTCGCGTGAGACCCCGACCAGACGGCCCGGGATCGAGCGTTGCAATGGCTGGCTACAGGCAAAATAGGCTGCATGAGGTCCGCCAAACCCAAAAGGAACGCCAAAGCGCTGGGTGCTGCCAACCACAATATCGGCGCCCATTTCACCCGGCGGGGTCAGCAGGGCTAAGGCTAATAAATCGGCAGAGACAACGGCAAGCCCACCGCCATCATGGATCGCGTCAATATCGCCGCTGAGGTCACGGATTGCGCCGGTACTGCCGGGATAGCTTAAGAGGCCGCCAAAGCAATCGGCAGCAACCGGCCCGTCGATAGCCGTGATGTCAATGATGATGCCAAGTGGCGCGGCGCGGGTTTTCAAAATCGCAATGGTTTGTGGGTGCGTGTCAGGGTCAACGATAAAACGGTTGCCTTTGGGTTTATGCATCCGGTGCGCTAGTGCCATCCCCTCGGCAGCAGCGGTGGCCTCATCAAGCAGTGATCCATTGGCAATATCCATCCCGGTCAGATCCATAACCATTGTCTGAAAATTCAAAATGGCTTCGAGCCGCCCTTGCGATATCTCCGGCTGGTAGGGCGTATAGGCCGTATACCATGCCGGGTTTTCCAGAATATTACGCTGGATTACTGGCGGCGTATGGCAATTGTAATAGCCCATCCCGATCAACGAGGTTTTGATTTGATTCTTGCTGGCAAGCTCCTTTAATTCGGCCAGAATTTCATGCTCCGATAATGCCGGTTGCAACGTCATTTTGCTCTGGCGCCGGATATTTTCGGGAATCACTGTATCCAGCAATTCGGTCAATGACGAGACATTGACGGTATCAAGCATGGTGTCAATATCAGCATCATCAAGGCCGATGTGACGGCTGGAAAAGGCAGCTTGCGGTGGGGGAAGTGATAACATGATGCGTCCTTTCAAAAAAAATAGCCGGCATAAAAAAACGTGAACCAGAAAAATATGAGCCAGAATTAAGAGGCGGCGTTCCCATAAATGCCAGTTCGCGGCGAGTAACAGTAAGCGGCTCAATTACAGCGTTTGCCAGCGCAGTGATTATGCGGCGCAGCGATTATGCGTCGCTGTTTAGTCAATCAATGCGTTATAAGCGTCCTCATCCATCAGTGATTCGAGGTCGCCAACATCGCTGATCTTGATCTTGAACAGCCAGTTTTGCATGGCGTTTTCAGGCGTGATTGCGGTCAGATCATCCAGCAATGCGCTGTTCACCTCGGTGATATCACCGGCGGCAGGGCTGTATATGTCTGATGCCGCCTTCACGGATTCGAACACCGCCACCGCATCGCCCTTGCTGACGCTGGTGCCTGTATCGGGCAGTTCGACAAAGACGATATCGCCCAATTGTTCAACCGCATGGGGCGAAATGCCAACTGTGCAGATGTCATCATCTAGCTTGGCCCATTCGTGATCTTCAGAAAATTTCAACATGATTTGCCTCCTTGTGGCTGGGATGGGTATTTAACCGCGAAAATAACGATGTGGAACGAGTGGCAAATCAGCCACGGTCATTGGTGTTTCACTGCCCCTCGTGGCGGCAGTGATGATGGTGCCAGTGTCGGCAAGTCCGGCATCAACCAGACCAAGCGCGGCTGGCCGGTCAAGGCTTGGCGAAAAGCCGCCAGATGTAACGACGCCGACCTCAACACCGTCATTCAACAGGATGGTACCGTCACGCACCGGCCGTGCGCCGGCTGCCAAGAGGCCAACAAGGCACCGCTGTGGCCCCTTGGTGAACTCGTCAAGAATGACACTGGCGCCGGGAAAATCGGCTGCCTCGCGCCGTTTTTTAGACAGCGCGAATTTCAGTCCGGCCATTGTCGGGGTAATGGTTTCGTCCAATTCATGCCCCCAAAGCGGCAGACCAGCCTCAAGCCGCAGCGTGTCACGTGCGCCAAGACCGGCAAGTGTGACCTTACCCGTTGCCATGAATGTCTCGGCGACCTCGACGGCCGTGCTAGCCGGCATTGAAATTTCAAAGCCATCCTCGCCGGTATAGCCTGATCGCGTTATTACAAGCGGGATTGAGTGAAGCTCAAATCGCCGGATATCCATAAAGCGAAAGCCGTCCAGATCAAGGCCGAGGCTGCTTAGCACCGCGCCAGCTTGGGGGCCTTGCAGGGCCAGCAGGGCTTTATCGTGATGCACGTTTATTTTGGTATTGGCCGATTTGGGCTCGGCGTCTAGATTCTGGCGCAAATGATCAATATCATGCTGCGCCCGACCCGCATTGACGACAAGGTGAAGATTGCCGTCGAGGCGTGCCACCATCAGGTCATCAAGCACACCGCCCGTATCATTTAAAAACAGTGAATAGCGCACCCGCCCTTCGGCAACCGCGCCAATATCGGTTGGTGTTAACCTCTCAAAAAAGGCGTCTGCACCTGACCCTGATAATTCGATCTGAACCATGTGCGACACGTCAAACAACCCGGCGCCATTGCGAGTCGCAAGATGTTCGGCCTTAATACCATGCGCATATTGAACAGGCATATTCCAGCCGGCAAACGGCACCATTCTGGCCCCGTTGGCACAGTGAAAATCGTAAAGTGGGGTTTGTTTTATATCCACTGTTCTAATCCCTTGCTCGCGCGTTAAAAAGATGAATACCGATCTATGGTATTCGCCCCTTCTGTCGCGGAACCTGAGAGATTAGCTGTTTCCGATCAATGGTCATATTGACCTAATCGGCTGATCATCTGATCCTTTTGTCACTTCCGACTAGATCAAAAAATCACCAGTTTTCCCCTTCGGTGGACACTGCCGTGTCGCTTTCCAGAGTGCTCACATGAAAGTGTACTTTTACCTGAGAGTTTCTGGGGGTTTGCTCCTTCGGTGTTGCTGTCACCGCGTCGCTGCGGCAAGCAATCTCTCCCCTCTCATGTATCGAGCAAAATCACGCTAACGCATTTTATATTTTTCAGCAAGTCGGATGAATTTCAGGGTGCTCAAAGCCCAAAAAGGGGGCGTTTGTTGCGGTGATTTATCCAAAAAGGTTTTAAAAACACACTTGAGAATGTTCTTACCTATGCTCATATAACAAAAGCAATCAAATGCCCGTGCCCCTATGTTGTTCGAAGAGTGAAGCTTTGCGATGCCTGATTCCTGTCCAATTTGGAGCCTGAGTGACCTCTATGATGGCGTCGAGGCGCCAGCATTACAAACCGATATTGCGGCTTGCCGTGAGGCGGCTAGCACGCTGGCGAAAGACTGGCAGGGCAAGATTGGCACAATTTCAGCTGCGCAATTGGCCGATGTGATTATCGCTTATGAGGCGGTGCTTGAACGGCTTGGCAAAGTGCAGAGCCATGCGCAGCTATTATTTGCCGCGAATATGAATGATCCGGCGATTGCCAAACACCATCAGTCGATTCGGGAAGTTGGTGCACAAATTGGCGCGTCGCTTTTGTTTGTCGAACTCGAGCTTGCGCGCCTTGATGACGGCTATATTCAGACATTATTGGGCGATGCGGCGCTTGGCCGGTTTGCGCCATGGTTGCGGCGGGTTCGTGCGATGGCTCCTTACCAGCTATCGGATGAGGCCGAAAAAATGATCGCCGAACGGGCACCAACTGGCGCCGGTGCGTGGGTGCGGCTGTTTGACGAGACAACAACGGCGATGCGATTTGCCTTTCAGGGCGGCGAAGTGACCGAAGCTGAAATTCTGGATGCGCTATCCAGCCCAGATGCGGCCAAACGCAAAGAGGCCGGTCACTCATTGTCCGCCACCTTAAAAGACCATCAACGCCTGTTATCGCTGGTGATCAATACCATCGCCAAGGACAAGCAGATCGAGGATGGCTGGCGCGGTTTTTCGCGGCCGGTATCATCGCGCAATCTGGCAAATGACGTTGATGATGTTGTTGTTGATGCGCTGGTGCAGGCGGTCAATGACCGTAATGCTGATTTATCGCATCGCTATTACAGTCTCAAGGCTGGCTGGATGGGTAAAAAACAGATCGACTGGTGGGATCGGAACGCGCCCCTGCCGGGCGATGATGACCGGCATTATGACTGGAGCGATGCCACGCAAATTGTGCTGGATGCCTTTCGCGGGTTCGATCCGGAAATGGCCGAGATTGCAACGCCATTTTTTACGCAGAACTGGATTGATGCGGCACCGCGGGCTGGCAAGACATCAGGCGCGTTCTCGCATCCGGTTGTGCCATCGGCGCACCCATATATTCTGATGAATTTTGCCGGAAAATCACGTGATGTGATGACGTTGGCGCATGAGATGGGGCACGGCATTCATCAGGTGATGGCAGCTGATCAAGGCTATCTTATGTCAGATACCCCGCTAACGCTTGCCGAAACCGCATCGGTGTTTGCCGAAATGCTGGCTTTCCGCCAGCTTGTCGATAGCCAAAGCGATCCCAAAGCGCGGCGGCTTTTGCTGGCTGGTAAGGTCGAGGATATGCTGAACACAGTTGTCCGGCAGATTGCGTTTCATAATTTTGAAACCGCGTTACATCATGCCCGTACCAAAGCCGAATTGACGGCGGAAGAGATTTCCGACATTTGGATGGAAACCCAGCGCGCCGCCCTTGGGCCAGCGATCAAAACCGGCGATGATTACCGGCCGATTTGGGGCTATGTTCCCCATTTCATTCATACGCCATTTTATGTCTATGCCTATGCGTTTGGTGATTGTCTGGTCAATGCGCTTTGGCAGAAATATCAATTGGCACAGGCCAGTAATGACGGCGGTGTGTTTATCCAGAATTACAAGCATTTGTTAAAGGCGGGCGGCACCGAGCGTTATGATGTGGCGCTTCAGCGGTTTGATCTTGATGCCAGTAAGCCAGAGTTTTGGTCGCTTGGGCTGGATATGATTAGCGGGATGATTGACGAATTGGAAGGGCTGGCATAATGGCGGGAAATAGCACGCGGGACGCGGCAAGTACGCGCCAATTTGGTGGCCGTATTCGCCGATATGCAAAAGTAACCACGACAATGGGCGGGCTGGCGGCGCGGGTTGCCGGTGAACGCTATCTTGGGTGGGATATTGATCGCAGCAAACACGCGGCTGATCTGCGAGAGGCGCTTGGCGGGCTGAAAGGTCCGATCATGAAAGTGGCGCAGATCCTATCAACGATTCCCGATGCGTTACCCCCGGAATATGCCGAAGAGCTGGCCGGGTTACAGGCTGATGCGCCGTCAATGGGCTGGCTGTTTACCAAACGCCGGATGGCGGCCGAACTAGGGCCGGAATGGCAGCAGAGATTCGCCAGCTTTAGCCGGGAAGCAGTATCAGCGGCGTCATTGGGGCAGGTGCATCAGGCGGTGGCTATTGATGGCGCGCCGCTGGCGGTTAAATTGCAATATCCCGATATGCATTCAGCCATCGAAGCTGATCTCAAACAGCTGAAACTATTGTTCCAGATTTATGAGCGTTATGATTCGGCCATTTCAACATCAGATATTTATGATGAATTGTCTGAACGTCTTTTAGAAGAGCTGGATTACCGGCGTGAAGCGATGAACATGCAGCTTTACCGTCATATGCTGGCAAATGAGGCAAAAGTACAGGTGCCCACCCATATCGCCGAATTATCGACCGACCGGCTTTTGACAATGAACTGGCTCGAAGGCCAGCGGCTCATGGCGTTTCTTGAGACCAATCCCGATCAGGAAACACGGAATGAAATTGCCAAAACAATGTTTCGCGTCTGGTATGTGCCGTTTTATTATTATGGTGTGATCCATGGCGACCCGCATTTGGGCAATTATTCGATCGCCAAGGACCATAGTATCAATCTGATGGATTTTGGCTCAATCCGCCTGTTCCGGCCGCAATTTGTCGCTGGTGTTATCGAGCTTTATAAGGCACTCCGCGACAATAACCGCGATCAGGCGGTTGATGCCTATGGGCGCTGGGGATTTGTCGGGCTGGATAATGAAGCGATTGATGTATTGAATATGTGGGCCGAATTCATCTATGCGCCGCTTCTTGAAAACCGGGTTCGCCCGATTCAGCAAATGCGTGGTGGTCAGGCCGGACGTGACCTTGCAGGCAAGGTTCATACCGAATTGAAACGTATTGGCGGCATTAAACCGCCGCGTGAATTTGTGCTGACCGATCGGGCGGCTGTCGGGCTTGGTTCAGTGTTCATGCATCTTGGTGCCGAGGTGAATTGGCATGAATTGTTCCATGAATTGATTGATGATTTCTCGGTAGACGCATTGGCTGAACGGCAACGTAGCGCCGCCGCCGAGGTTGGCCTGCCAGACAGTCTGATTGCCGCTAACCATAGTGAAGCCAACGCCTGAGCGCGTGATGGTGCGTTAGCCATGAAACGATGTATGGTCAAACACTGCATCGCAAAAAAGACACAAGTAAGCGGCGGCCAATAATGGCGGCGTCACGCAAATGCGTGCATTTTGCGTGCTGTTCAGATGATCAACGGCGAATTAGCTGCTCGAGATAAGCGTTAAAAGCTGATCGAGTGACGCCTTGGCATCACCATAGAACATGCGCGTGTTTTCCTTGAAAAACAGCGGATTTTCGATGCCCGAATATCCGGTGCCTTGGCCCCGCTTCGACACAAATACCTGCTTTGCTTTCCAGCATTCCAGAACCGGCATACCGGCGATTGGGCTGTTGGGGTCATCTTGTGCTGCTGGGTTTACAATATCGTTCGAGCCAATCACGATGGCAACGTCGGTGCTTGGGAAATCATCATTGATTTCATCCATCTCGAGGACGATGTCATATGGCACTTTTGCTTCTGCAAGCAGCACATTCATATGCCCCGGAAGCCGGCCAGCAACAGGATGGATTGCAAAGCGCACGGTCTTGCCCTTTGCCCGAAGCCGTCTGGTGAGTTCGGCAACATTTTGCTGGGCCTGCGCCACCGCCATGCCATAACCTGGAATGATAACGATGCTTTCGGCATCGTCGAGGGCAGCGGCAACGCCGTCAGCATCAATGGCAATCTGCTCGCCTTCAACTTCCATTTGCGGGCCAGCCGTGCCGCCAAATCCGCCAAGGATAACGCTGACGAATGAGCGGTTCATCGCCTTACACATGATATAGGACAGGATCGCGCCTGACGAGCCAACCAGCGCACCAACAACGATCAACAAATCATTGCCAAGGCTAAAGCCAATCGCCGCGGCCGCCCACCCTGAATATGAATTCAGCATTGATACAACCACCGGCATATCGGCGCCGCCGATGCCCATGATCAAATGATAGCCGATGAATAGCGCCAAGACCGTCAGAATGACCAGCGGCAATAACGCGCCAGATGTCAGATACCAAACAAGACAGGCCAAAGATGATACGGCCGCGGTGGCGTTCAATAGGTGTCCACCGGGAAGTTTGGTTGCAGCTGATGTGACTTTGCCAGATAATTTACCATAGGCAATAACCGAGCCGGTAAAGGTGACGGCACCAATCCAGATACCAAGCGATGCCTCAACCCGTAAAATATTGATCTCGGCGCCAGATTTCTTTGCCAGCAATGCAGCAAAGCCCTCAAGTGCCTTCTTTGCCATGTCATCCATCGTCATGACGTTGGCAAGCTCGAAATGCGCGTTAAACCCGACAAAGACAGCGGCCAGACCAACCAATGCGTGCATACCAGCAACCAGCTCTGGCATCTGGGTCATTTCAACCTTTGATGCCAGTTGATAGCCGATAAGTCCGCCAATAGCGACCAATACAGCGGTTAGCTGCCATAAGCCGGCACCAGGCCCAATGACAGTCGCCAAGACCGCCAGCCCCATGCCAAAAATACCATACCATACTGCGCGCTTTGCACTTTCCTGACCGGATAGCCCGCCAAGTGACAGAATGAACAAAATTGCAGCGACAACATAAACAGCTGTGGTGAAGCCTAAATCCATCGTTCTGGCCTCCTTAAGATTTCTGGAACATGGCAAGCATGCGACGTGTTACGAGGAAGCCGCCGAAAATATTAATGCCGGCAAAAAATACGGAAATTGCTGCAAGTACGGTCACCAAAAAGCTGCTTGAGCCGATCTGCAAGATAGCGCCAAGAATGATAATCGATGAAATCGCATTCGTAACAGCCATCAACGGTGTGTGCAGTGAGTGGCTGACGTTCCAGATGACCTGGAACCCGACAAATACCGATAGGACAAAGACGATGAAATGCTGCATGAAGCTGGCGGGTGCATAAGCCCCAACCGCCAGCAACAACGCGCCACCAATGGTCAAAAGCAAAACCTGATTTTTGGTCGTTTGCTTGAACGCCGCAATTTCATCAGCGCGGATTTGCTCGGCAGTACGCTCGGGCACTTTTTCCTTTGGCTTGGCGGCAATCGCTTGAACTTTTGGTGCAGGTGGCGGGAATGTAACTGACCCATCATATGTTACTGTCGCACCGCGGATAACATCATCTTCCATATTATGAACAGTCTGACCGTTCTTTTCGGGTGTCAGATCTGCCATCATATGGCGAATATTTGTTGCATAAAGGGTCGAGGATTGCGCGGCCATACGGCTTGGAAAATCGGTGTAACCGACAATGGTAACGCCGTTCTCGGTAATGACTTTCTCATTCGGAACGGTCAGATCGCAATTGCCGCCCCGCTCGGCCGCCAAATCAACAATGACCGATCCGGGTTTCATGGCCGCGACCATATCGGCCAGCCATAGCTTTGGTGCGTCTCTGCCCGGAATCAGCGCCGTGGTGATAACAATATCAATCTCAGGCGCTAATTCGCGAAACTTTTCCAACTGCTTTTCACGAAACTCAGGGCTTGATGGCGCTGCATACCCGCCGGTCGCGGCGCCGTCCTGCTGTGCCTCTTCAAAATCAAGATAGACAAACTCGGCGCCCATCGACTCGATCTGTTCGGCAACTTCAGGCCGTACATCAAACGCATAGGTAATCGCGCCAAGCGAAGTTGCTGTCCCGATCGCGGCCAAGCCTGCAACGCCGGCACCAACAATCAGCACCTTTGCTGGCGGAACTTTGCCAGCGGCAGTGATCTGTCCGGTGAAAAAGCGGCCGAAATTATTACCAGCCTCGATCACCGAGCGGTATCCGGCAATGTTTGCCATTGATGATAGCGCGTCCATTTTCTGTGCGCGGCTGATTCTTGGAACCATATCCATTGCGATGACATTGGCGTTATGTTTCGCGATCAACGCCATCTGGTCTGTGTTTTGCGCTGGATAAAAGAACGATATTAGCAGCTTGCCCTTCGTCAGCAGCTTAACCTCGGCTGCTTCTGGCGGCCGTACCTTGGTAATGATGTCAGCAGTCTTCCACAGGTCTTCGGCGGTTTTGGCAATTTTGACGCCCGCCTTTTCATAGGCCGCATCAGAAAATCCGGCATCGACACCAGCCCCTGACTGCACAAGACAATCATATCCAAGCTTTTGCAATTGTGTGGCACTGTCGGGCGTCATGGCGACGCGCTTTTCATCAACAGCTATTTCCTTCGGAGCACCAATTATCATCTTGTAGGTTCCATCATGCACATAAAAAAGTCATTTAGCCTCATTGTTTTGGCCGATCGGTTGTGACTATGCAAGCCAAAACCGAGACAAGCCAAAACCGAAGCTTTCCTGATTGCCGACAGGGCTTGGCTGCCTGCTACATATGAAAAAACCGCCAACTGGTTGGCGGCTTTTATGTTGTAGGACCTAACCAAGCTCTGCTTGGTCTAGTAGCCCTCGCGTTCCAAACGTTTGCGCATTAATTTGCGCACCCGACGGGTTGACTCGGCAGCCTCGCGCGCGCGGCGCTCGGATGGCTTTTCATAGGACCGGCGATTTTTCATTTCGCGGAACACACCTTCGCGCTGCATTTTCTTTTTCAGAACACGCAGTGCCTGGTCAACATTATTGTCTCTAACGGTGACGTACACGTCTTTCACATCCCTTCTAAAGATTGCTGATAATCCGTTTTGAGTAGGCGCGTTGTTTATCATAGCCGATCATAAGTTGCAAACATTAAACCACCATCTTTCGTCGCCGGGCTGGCAATGCGCCGCAATATACCTATATAATGCTGAGGTATGATGCGAAGGCGATCTCGAAACGAGCCTTATATGATAAAAGGCAAGGCGGGGGCTTATATCGGGGAATTGTCTCTAATATCGCAGCGTTTGGCGTAAACCTCTTATCCAAAGGAAATTCAAGGAAACCATCCATGCAAGATGATTATTTCCAGCCTAATCCTGATGCTGTTGCGATTTTGCGTGCATCAATGCTGCATGTGCCATTTGACGGATGGGGTGAGGCAGCGCTGCTTGCTGGTGCCGCCGATTCGGGATATGAGCCCGATGCTGTTCATGCGGCGTTCCCGCGCGGCGCGATTGACGCAATCGCCCTTCATTCCCGTCTTGCTGATCACGCAATGGTTGAGGCGTTTATGGCGCTTCCGCAACGCCCGGATAAGGTGCATTTGACGATCCGTGCATTGGTGCTTTTGCGGCTTGAGATCGCCCAGCCGGAAAAGGATGCGGTCCGTCGCGCGCTTAGTATATTGGCAATGCCAGTCAATGCGAAATTATCGGCCACACTATTATATGAAACAGTCGATGCGATGTGGCGCGCTGCAGGCCAGCGTGATACCAGCTTTTCTTTCTATACAAAACGGGGGTCTTTGGCCGCCGTTTATAGTGCCACCATGTTGGCCTGGCTGGCAGATAATAGCGGTAATATAGACGGGACGGTTGCGTTTCTTGATCGGCGACTTGCCGATATTGCTCGCATCCCCAAAATTACCAAACCGGTGCGCACAATGATGGCGGCTGGTGAGCGTTTTGCCAGCGGCATTATCCAAGGTTTGGGTCGGCGGCATTCGCGCTAGCCCGTTATCCACCGTAACTCGTCAGTATCAGAGTATTCGTTCACTAGATTTTAGCCCCTCAACACGAGCCGTCATAACCCTGCCAGCGAGATGCTTGACCATGTTTTGCTGCATTGGACATTGGGCAGAAAATCGGTATAACGCGGTAAGATGTGCGGGGTGAGCCGCGATCAGATTTGTCGATCATCATCACCGGATGGTGATTACCAAAAGGAGCCTCTATGCCGATTAGAGTACCTGATAATTTGCCGGCGCTCGAAGCGCTGCATGCCGAATCGGTTGATATCATGCCGCAGCATCAGGCGGTTAGTCAGGATATCCGGCCATTACGGTTGCTTTTGCTCAATCTGATGCCGAAAAAACGCGATACTGAAATCCAGTTTGCCCGCTTGTTTGGGAATTCGCCGTTGCAGGTTGAAATGATCCTGATGACCACCGCTAGCTATACGCCGCGCAATACCGAGCCCGGCTATTTGCGCCGGTTTTATCGCCAGCTGGATGATGTGCGTGACGACTATTTTGACGCTTTGATCGTAACTGGTGCGCCGGTTGAAACCCTGCCTTTTGAAGAGGTGACCTATTGGCCGGAATTGACCGAAATCATGGAATGGTCGCGCACGCACTGTTTCCGCCGGCTTGGCATTTGCTGGGGGGCACAGGCATTGTTGTGGCATTTTCATCACGTGCCGAAATATGAGCTTGGCGCAAAACTTTTCGGCATTTTCGAACATGGGCTAAGCGATGTTTCGGGCCGGTTGATGAATGGCTTTACCGATAGATTTCCAATGCCGGCATCGCGTTATACGATGAACCGCAGTGAAGATCTGGCGGCGGCTGGTCTGGATGTTCTGGCCGAAGGCGGTGCGTGTGGTGCGGGAATGGTGCGTGATCCGGCAACGGGTGATCTGTTCTTGTTTAACCATCTTGAATATGACGCTACAACGCTTGGCGATGAGTATCAGCGCGATGTCGCTGCTGGTCTGAATACGGCCTTGCCGCAGAACTATTATCCGCAGGATGATCCATCACAGCCGCCGATTAATAACTGGCGGCCCTTCGCCTTTTTGCTGATGGCAAACTGGATTAATGATCTCTATCAGGCAACACCGTTTGACCTGACTAGTCTTGGCAAAAAATAATTAACTTGTCCGGTTTACGCCGGGTCCTTGATCTGCCGGTTCGTATGGCCCATTTTGCGGCCGGTTTTGGCCTCGGCCTTACCATAGAGATGCAGATGCAGGCCCTCGGTTTTGGCCAGCGCATCAAGCCGGGTCATATCCTCGCCGAGTAAATTATCCATCTGCCATTGTCCATAGCACTTGGTGCTGCCAAGCGGCATCCCAGCAACGGCGCGGATCAATTGGGTAAATTGCGAGCTGGCGCAACCTTCGATTGTCCAGTGAAACGAATTATGCGGCCGCGGGGCGATTTCATTGAAAAGCAACCGGTTATCTTTGGTAATAAAGGTTTCCAACGCCAAAAGACCGGTAACATTCAATGCCTCGGCCAGTTTTCGCACGGCATTTTGACCCGCGGCGACAATGGCATCAGGCAAATTGGCAGGGGCCACCGATGTTGCCAGGATACCGTTTTTATGGTCATTCAGGCTGGCCGGAAAAAGGGAAATACTAGTATCGGCGGCGCGCGCGACAAGAAAACTGGCCTCGGCGGTAAACGCAACCATTTCTTCGAGGATTGCATCATCAGTGCCAAGTGCGGCAAATGCGGCGTCTAAATTATCACCTTGCCGGAGCCGGATTTGCCCTTTGCCGTCATAGCCAAGCTGACACGTCTTCAACACCCCATCACCATTGAGTTCGGCCATTGCATCCGCAAGATCAGCAGCAGTGGTAATGTGCCAAAAGGCGGGTGTTTCAATTCCAAGATCGCGCGCCAATGTCTTTTCTCGGATGCGATGCTGTGCGGTATGGAGAGCCGCTTCGCCCGGGCTGGCAAGGCAATGTTTGGCCAGAAACGTCATTGTGCTGGCGGGTACATTTTCAAATTCGCTCGTGACAGCATCAATTTGGCTAGCAAATACGGCAAGCGCGTCCAAATCATCATAGGCCGCCTCGGTGAAATTATGCGCGATGTCACCGGCCGGACTGTCTTTTGCATCGGGGGCATAAACATGCGTACGAAACCCCAGTTGGCTAGCCGCAATTACGAGCATCCGGCCAAGCTGTCCACTACCAAGAATTCCAATGGTTTTTTGCGGCGTATAGATCAATGGATTATTCCGGCGCTTCGGCGACATTATTGGTCTGGTGCTGACGCCATTCGACTAGCTTGTTGCCAAGCACCGGATCGGATAATGCCAGTATCTGCACTGCCAGCAGGGCGGCGTTTTTCGCGCCGGCAACGCCGATGGCGAGGGTGCCAACAGGAACCCCAGCCGGCATTTGCACAATTGATAGCAGCGAGTCCATGCCTTTTAACGAGGCGGATTCAATCGGCACGCCAAGCACCGGAAGATGAGTATGGGCGGCAATCATCCCGGGCAAGTGCGCCGCACCGCCAGCACCAGCAATGATCACGCCAAAGCCATTTTCATGGGCGGTTTCGGCAAAACCGGCAAGGCGGGTCGGGGTTCGGTGCGCGGAAATGATTTTGACCTCATGCGCCGCGTCAAATTCAGCCAGAATATCAGCCGCTGCCTTCATCGTCGGCCAGTCCGATTGGCTGCCCATACAAATGGCAATGCGGGGGGAAGAGGGTTTAGCGGTCATAAAAGTCTCAATTCAAATCTTGGAATATCCGGAATGGAATTAATGATACGATAGCGGTATTTGGAGGCGGGTAGATGCCCCCGTCGCTAGCTTGCGCGATTTATCCCCCTCAGGCAATGATATCCGGCAAAATCCGGCTTCGTAATCGTGCCATCTCGTCCTTTAATACAAGCTTCCGTTTTTTAAGCCGTTGCAGTTTTAGCTGATCAAAAGGCAAAACCTCGCCAAGCCGTTCAATCACCGAGTCAAGATCACGATGTTCGCTTTCCATCGCTGCAATCTGATGCTGGATATGGCGTTGCATATCTTCGGTGTCTTGGTCCACATACCGCTCCTTCGCGTCATGTGCGGGGTTTGCTGCCTATGGCAATTCCGACATATTTGAGACCTGCTCTTCGGTCTGGGTCGACCCACCAGCCTTTTCAATCGCGGCGTCCAGATCATCCTGCCGGCAAAGGCCCAGCATGGCTGGATGTTTTGCGGTGATATTGGCGATATTCCAATGCGACCGATCACGAATTTTCGCAATGGTTTCCTTGGTTGTGCCAATCAGTTTGATGATCTGTGAATCTTTCAATTCTGAATGGTGTTTGACCAGCCACATGATCGCATCGGGTTTATCGCCGCGCCGTGCAACTGGAACGTAACGCGGGCCCTTTGTACGCCGATTCGGTGTTGGCAGATTTGACGTTGCTAGCACCAGAACAGCCGTTTGATCAGCCTCGCAACGGTCAAGTTCTTGGCGGGTAAGCTGACCGTTCAAAATCGGGTCATAGCCTTGAATACCAACGCCGGCTTCGCCATCGGCAATTGACTGAACCTCTAGCGGATGAAGGTTGCAAAAGGCACCAATCTGGTCAAAAGACAACGCGGTGTTATCAATCAGCCATACGGCAGTTGCTTTCGGCATTAATAATTGTGTCATATGTCTTACCTATTGCCGCCCTAGCCGGCGCCGCGATAGACATGGGCTAGCCAGGTGCGTTTCATTCATTGTGATTAAGTGAAAACGTCGCCGTATTATAGGCGTGATTGCACAATATTGCAAAGCCTGCCTTCCCCGAAGCCAATAAAAAGTGCAAATTGACAGCAAAACAACCTCAAAACCGGCGTTAAATTCGAGGAGCAGGTAATGGATGATGAATTGGATCGGTTGAAACCAGCCGGATTGCCAGCTGATATGCAGCGTTGGAATATCGAAGATTTAGACGCTTATGTTGCGGCAATGCAGGCCGAGATCGTGCATGTTAAAACGCTGATTGATGAAAAGACAAAAATCCAGTCAGCGGCGGATGCCCTTTTTGGCGGCGGTAGCTAGCCTTTCATGATACGCGGGTAATTATGCTTTCGCCGGGCGCGGCAATGGCAGCATCCAATCGGGCAAGGCCAGTTCAGCCGCCTCGCCATTAACGCTCAGGCGATTATGTGCTTCATCGTCCAGGACAAGGTGAATGTCACTTAGCTTTAACAATGCCAAGCAAATCGAAGATGGGAGATCAGGTGAAGACTGGCTGTCACCATTCTGGCCATCATGATTCTGGCTGTTATGATTGGGCGTGGCAGATGCTGGGATGGTGTATGGCGCTGAAGTTTTGCTGTTGCCGATGGATTTTTCGTTCACAATGATCTCACTATCAACCGGTGGCGGCGCCCCCCTTACAATCAGCGGTACAAGGCGGCGTTTTACGAGGCCGCGATAGTGTGTTCGGGCGGTTACCTCCTGCCCGACATAACAGCCCTTGTCGAAATCAACCGCGCCAAGCCGGTCGAGTCCGGCCTCAAGCATCAATGCCCGTTCCGGGGTTAGATCAACCGGTCCTTCGGGAATGGCGGCGGCAATTCGTTTGGTGTGCCAGCGATCAATCCTGCCGCTTTTGGCTGGCAAATCACGCGCCTCGACAAGGCAATGGGTGCCAAGGCTGGAACTGCGCGGGTCGGGGCAGGCCATAATTGGGTTGATGCTGCCCAAAACCCCATCCATATCCGGCGTTGGCACGCCCGGTATTAGCAGCAGCCTGATATCAGGTTCAACCGCCAGATCAATTGGACGCCGCAGTCGATAGCGGCGAAGCCGGGTAAACAGATCATCGCGCCGCGCCGCATCACTTCGCAACAGAAACCGGCTCTCGCCAAGCCGGTAAACCATCATGTCGATCAATACGCGCCCTTGCGGGGTTAGCAACGCACTAGGGCGGCACGCGCCTACTGCCAGCGTTTCAACATTTGCCGTGATGATGGATTGCAAAAAGGCACAAGCCTCATCACCGGCCACCGTGATAAAACCGGTGTCGGGATGACAAATCAGGGCGTCTTCAGGCGTCGGTGTCATTGATTTCGCTCGTTTGAAAATGGCGTTGAGGCATTTATTCGATGATGGTCACTTTGCCATGATAGGGGGCGATATAAAAGCGTCGTTTACTCGCCCAAAAACAGCGTTTTTCATCGGGCCAGATTTCTCGGTAGCTAGGCGTATCGGTGAAGTAATATGTCTGTGAGCAGCCAAAATAACGAACCGTGAACAGCTTGTCACCAAGGCTCAATTTGCCCCGATCGGTTCGCGAAATGCGGATTGCTGGCAGGCTAGATGAAAAACACTGCCCCTTTTTGTTGCTGCGGCAGGCGGTTTCAGTCGAGCCAAGCATCCTGATATACCGCAATCTACCCTCTGCAAGCTGAAAGCCCTCATCATCAAACATCTTGCATTCATCGTCCGGGGCGCGTTGCCGCTGGGCGAATTCACAACTAAACCAAAAACCGGGCCAGTCGTCGCCATCAACGGTAAAGCTCTTGGTGGCGGCAGATGCCGAATGCGGCGGCAACAGACCGGTACCAAGCGCGGCAATGATGATTAGGCGACGAAAATCCATAACGTCTATCATTCACAAAGGTTTTCGATAATGCAAGACAAGCATCGCCATGAGCTGAGCGCCACCCGCAAGCGCAATATTCATCCCCAAAACCGCGCCAAGCCCAAGACCTGCATCAATCATCCACCCCATTAACATTGGCGATAGGGCTGAGGCAAATACTGCAACCGGCAAAAGCATCGCTTTGATCTCGCCCATATAGCGAGTGCCATAAACCTCGGCTGTCAGGGCGGCGTTGGTTGCGTGCGGCATACCGATTGCCAAGCCAAACAGAATGAAAAATAGCGGCACGCCAATCTCAGCCGACCCCAACCATAAGGCAAGACAGGCAAGGCTGTTCGGCAAAAGCGTATGCGGCGCAACGAGGCGTGCCGAAAACCGGTCGATCAATTGACCAATGCTTAAGCTGCCGATAACAGCAAAAAGCGCATAAAGCGCGTAGCTTGCTGTCCATGTGGATAAGGCAACGCCTTTTGCCTCGGCTAAATAAATCTGGTGAAATAACAGACCGGTCAGAACAAAGGACGGCACTGCCGCCAGCCATATAAACGCCAGCCAGAAAGCCGGATCGCGAATAACCTCGGCGCGGCGCCACTGCTTTTTTTGGGGTTGAGCGTGGTCAGAGCCGGATAGGCCGGCACCGGATGCAGAATTATCAGACGAATTGACGCCAAGCCCGTCAAGGCCCTCGCCATCCTGCAAGCCGGTGCGCTGTGTAAGGTAACGCAGGAACGGCGCAAGGGTTATAAAAGCGATAGCCGGCAGGCCAATCCAGAGGCTGCGCCAGTCGAAAAAAGCCAGAAGTGCGACAATGCTTGCCGGGCCGATTGACTCGCTAAGCGTGTGGCCAAGCTGAGCAATCGAAATAGCCCGCCCGCGCGCGGCGACATAGCGCCGTGCCATTGCCGTTGTGTAAACATGTGTCATCATGCCCTGGCCGAACATGCGCAGTAGATACAGCCCCCCGACCAGCATCCAGATTGATGAAATCTGGCTGAACATGATCGCCGCACAACACAGGCCGGTCAGGATGAGAAAGGCTAGTTTTTCGAGCCGCATCGTATCAGCAAGCTTGCCAAGCCAGATCAGGCTGATTGCACTGGCGGTAGTTGCGGCTGCATAATAGCTGCCAAAATCACCGTGACTTAGGTCAAGCGTGTCTCGGATTTGGGACGAAAATAGCGAAATGAAAAATGTTTGCCCCAATGATGACCAAAAAGCCATCAACAGCCCAAACAGCAAAAACCGCCATTCGGTTATAACAAATTCGCGGTTGCCGATTTGGCGTTTTGGCGAGGGTGATAAAAGTGATGTCGGAGTGGGCGTCATGCCGCAGTTCAGCATGATGATGCGGCGCTGACAAGCGGCAAGATCATTTGCCTCTGCTATGATTAATTATATGGTTCGGGAATGGTTCGCTGGGGGCTAATTATTTTTGTGTTAAAACTTGAAATAATATTCAGATGCTCCCACATCAATTGCATACCAGTGATCCTGAAATCGAGTGACAGACCGACCGGTGTGCCGGTGCCTGCTGGGCTGTGCAATGGCGAAAATATTTCGGGAGTGGGCCGACTTTAGGCTGACCTGACTGTGCGCGATGGCACGCTGTCTTTGGCGCCGCCGCAAAGGGGGCCGGGTATGCTCGGGGGCTGGGTATAAATGTGAATATTTACTAATATTAAGATTATCTGTCGGGGGATTGATGTGATGCAAAGTGATAAATTTACCGCATTGGTGCGTAATGCCATTGGCGCGGCGCAATCGGCGGCTTTGGCGGCTAATCATCAGAAATTAACGCCTGAGCATGTTCTGTCAGCGCTGCTCAGCGACAATAATATGACGGTCAAAATGCTGTTGGCAAAATCTGGTGCGGATAGCGTGTCATTGTCGGCGCAGGTCAAATCCGCATTGGATAAATTACCGCAAGTTACCGGCAGCGGTGCCGGTCAGCTGCAGCTTGATGCTGATCTGGCGCGTATATTTGCCGCTGTCGAAAGCGAGGCTAAGGCGCGCCATGACCAGTTCATTGCGGTTGATCTTTTGCTTCTTGCGATGGCGAAATCAACCGGTTCGGTTGGCAAAATTCTGAAAAAAGCCGGGGTTGAACCGGCGCCGCTATCGGCCGCGATTGACGAGATGCGAAAAGGGCGCACCGCCGATAGTGATGCTGCCGAAGATAGTTATGATGCGCTATCACGCTATACCAGTGACCTGACCGAGGCGGCCCGCAATGGCAAGCTTGACCCGGTGATCGGACGCGACGCCGAAGTGCGGCGTACGATCCAGATTTTGGCGCGCAGAACAAAGAATAATCCGGTTCTGATCGGCCAGCCCGGTGTCGGAAAAACCGCCATTGCCGAGGGGCTGGCACAGCGTATTATCAATGCTGACGTGCCAGAGGCGCTGGCAAATAAGACCTTGCTGTCGCTGGATATGGGCGCGCTGGTTGCCGGTGCCAAATATCGCGGCGAGTTTGAGGAACGGTTGAAATCCGTTTTAAAAGAGGTGCAGGATCGCGACGGCGAGATCATTTTGTTTATCGACGAAATGCACCAGCTGGTGGGTGCTGGCAAAACTGATGGTGCGATGGATGCGTCAAATTTGCTAAAGCCGGCATTGGCGCGGGGTGAGCTGCGTTGTATCGGGGCAACGACGCTGGATGAATATCGGCAATATGTCGAAAAAGACGCGGCGCTTACGCGGCGGTTTCAGCCGGTGTTTGTTGATGAGCCATCGGTTGACGATACTATCTTTGTGCTGCGCGGGCTGAAGGAAAAATATGAGCTTCATCACGGTGTGCGCATAACCGATGAGGCGCTGGTGGCGGCGGCGCGTCTGTCACATCGCTATATTAATGAGCGGTTTTTGCCCGATAAGGCGATTGACGTTATGGATGAAGCGGCCAGTCACTTGCGGATTGAGGCAGATAGCAAACCTGCCGATCTTGACCGGACGGATCGCCAGATTATGCAGCTGAAAATCGAGCAGGCGGCCTTGCAAAAGGATGTGCATAAGCCCGATCTGAAACGGCTGGAGGCGATTGCAAAAGAGCTCGGTATGCTTGAACAGCAGTCTGAAACGCTGGGGGCGGCGTGGAATGCGATGAAGGCCAAAACAGCTGAGGTGGTTAGCCTGCAACAGGCCATTGAAGATGCGCGCCATGCGCTTGATGTGGCTCAGCGGCACGGTGACCTTGAGGCTGCGGCCGAATTGACCTATGGAAAATTACCGGCTCTAACCCAGCAATTGGCGGCGGCCGAGGCGGCGGTTTCGGCGTCTGAATTGCTGCATGAAGAGGTCACCAGCCAGCATATTGCATCAGTGATCAGCAACTGGACCGGAATTCCGGTTGATAAGATGCTGGAGGGTGAGCGCGATAAATTGCTGGCAATGGAAAGCTATATCGGTAAACGCATTATTGGACAGGCGGACGCGGTTCGTGCGGTTGCGAATGCAACACGGCGCGCGCGCGCTGGCCTTGCTGACCCAAATCAGCCGATGGGCAGTTTCTTGATGCTTGGGCCAACCGGTGTTGGCAAAACCGAGCTGGCGAAAGCGCTTGCCGAGTTTCTGTTTGATGATGACACGGCAATATTGCGTATTGATATGTCCGAATATATGGAAAAACACGCGGTCGCACGTCTGATCGGTGCCCCGCCGGGCTATGTTGGCTATGAAGAAGGCGGCGCCCTAACCGAGGCGGTGCGGCGGCGGCCTTATCAGGTGGTGCTGTTTGACGAGATTGAAAAGGCGCATCCTGATCTTTTCAATATCTTGCTGCAGGTGCTGGATGAAGGCCGTTTGACCGATGGCAAGGGGCGTCATGTCGATTTCCGAAATACCATGATTCTGCTGACGTCGAACATTGGTGCTGACCATCTTTTGGCGCTTGATGATGACGCGCCAGCCGAGGCGGCGCGGGATGAGATCATGGCCGAAATGCGAGGGATGTTCCGGCCGGAGTTTTTGAACCGGCTTGATGAGGTTTTGCTGTTTCGGCGGTTATCGCGCGATGATATGGGGGCGATTGTTTCCATCCAGATGGCGCGGCTGCAAAAGCGGCTCGACGAGCGCGGGATAAAACTTGTGCTTGATGAGGCGGCACAGAACTGGCTGGCAATGAAAGGTTATGATCCACAATTTGGCGCGCGTCCACTGCAACGGGTGATCCAAACAAAGGTGCAAAACCCGCTTGCCGAAGCCTTGCTGGATGGCAGTTTCGACGATGGTGATGTGGTTGCCGTTGGGGTGGATAACGCCAGCGACCGGCTGGTTTTCAAGTGCACCACAAGACGGGCCGATGCCGGATAACCGCGCCGGTTATCTGCAAAATCTGAAATTTATTGACAATAATATAGCGGCGGTGAGACGGTTGCGACAATACTGATGAACAGATGCACAGGCGCATCTTTGTTGTTAAGGGTTGTTGTCATGAAGCATCTGGTTTTTGGTCTGCTGATATCGTCTTTGTCACTTTTACCCTTGGCGGCATCTGCCGATCATCCGCCAAAACGACTATTGAGAAATTTTATGGCCTTCAGCCAGCTTGGTGAAACTGGCAAGCTGGCTGAATTTGATGTGAATGTCGCGGTCTATGGCGCGCGTCCGTCAGCTGCCGTTACGGCGGTGCCAAATGCTGCTTTGGATCAGATTTTTGCCGATAAATTTAACCTTGCCGCGATTGTTTTAAAGGGTGATGAGGTTGTTTATGAGCGATATAACAGCGAAAAAAACATTGATAGCAACACCCTGTTGATGGGGATGTCGATGAGCAAGACTGCGGCGGCTGCCGCGGTTGGTGCGCTGTTATGTGACGGCAAGATAAAGTCACTTGATGATAAAGCTGGCGCCTATTCCAGTTTTTTAAAAACGATCCCCCATGGTGATGTCTCGATCAAGAATATCCTGCAAATGAACAGCGGCGTTAGTCCAATTGGCCGGTCTGACGAAAAGCGTTTTAACCGAAAGGCGCGGGGCGTTGCAAAATTTGCCGGGGCGGCTGATGTTCGTGGTGCTTTGGCTTTCTATAAAGTGGCTGCCCGCACAGCCGGTCAGGAGATGAACTATCATTCATCGGACACGCTGGCATTGTCGGTTCTGGTTGAGGATATTGCCGGCAAACCGTTAAGTGATGTCTTTCATCAGCACATATTCCAGAAATTCACCGGTGATGGCTATATGCATTGGACAGCTGATCAATCCGGCACCACAGTTACGTTTTCAGACCTTGTGATGACAGCAAAAGATTGGGCGCGTTTTGGCCGGTTTATCATGACTGAAAGGCGCAATAATACCTGCCTTGGCGCGTTTTTTAGCGAGGGGATGCAAAATGCGGTAGCCACCCCAAAGCCGGATAGGAAATATGGCTATCAGTCATGGGTTTATCAGGTGGGTGGTCAGCCGGCCTTTGTTTTTCAGGGGCATGGTGGCCAGTTTCTTGTGCTGAACGATGCCAATGATACGGTGCTTTTGACACTGTCATTTAACGAGTCATACGCCGCTGGCAATTTGTTCAAGGATATTGCCCGATTTGCCGAAAAGCTGGATTAACCGCTTAACCGCCAGTAACAAGTGCCGATTGGCACCTAAAATTCGTGGTGTATTCAGGCCGTATTGTTTTCAGGAAAGGATGGTGCTGCCAGCGTGATTCGAACACGCGACCTCACCCTTACCAAGGGTGCGCTCTACCGCTGGAGCTATGGCAGCATCTCTTTGTCATCCGGGCGCTTTTATCAACGGCGCCTAGACCGAGGCGTCATCATGTGCCTCAAATTCGTGACAGGTACTAACAGTCTTGCCCCGAAATGACAAGCGGAAATAGGCCGACCAATCATCACATAACGATGCGTAAAAGAACGCGATAATCAGCGCGATAAAAACTGGTGTCAGGGGATTGTCGAACCTGCGCCTAGAATTTCAATAAAAACCTCACCAGCCGGCGGGTTGCCGGTGAGAACAGCTTATTCGTGAAAAAGCTGCCAGCCGCCCGTTTACTGGCGTCACCATAGGTCGGGTAAGGGGCAATCAGGTTGGCCATACTGCCAATCTTGGCCTTGCTCGCAATCGCATGGCTCCAGGCTAAAATCATTTCGCCGGCTGCAGGTGCCAGAATTGATGCACCAAGAATACGTCCATCCTTGTGGGTGATGATCTTGATCATGCCTTCGCTGCGCTGCTCGGCAATTGCACGGTCATTGCCGGAAAGCGGCGCCCTAAGCAAGGTGATTTTATCTGCGCCAAAACGGCTCTTTGCATCGTGATATCCAAGCCCAACATGCGCCAATTCCGGGTCGCAATAGGTAACCCATGGCACAACGTCATCATTCAGTTTTGCCGGTATCTTGAACAGGATATTGCGGATCACGATGCCCGCATGATAGCCCGCGATATGCGTGAATTGCTGGCGTCCGGCAACATCACCAATGGCGTAAACATGCCGGTTACTCGCGCGTAACCGCCGGTCAGTGATAATGCCTTTGCCATTATGGCGAACCTTGGCAGCGTCCAGCCCAAGATTGTCCAGCGCCGGTTCTCGCCCGACCGCCATTAATAAATGACTACCGGTCACTTGCTTGCCATTGGCAAGGCTGGCGGTAATGACAGATCGGCCCTTTCTTGTGGATTTTGACAGGCCGGTAACGCCAATTCCCTCAATTAGCTTTACGCCTGATTTGATTAATTCCTGCCGCAGGATCGCTACTAATTCCGGATCGTCGCGGGTCATGATTTCGACGGCCTCAATCAGCGTCACG
>Ga0181554_1000558_pt1 | contig 37206 bp, 31 predicted proteins | sample 011ome_16_FD_145602 | JGI IMG/M metagenome (GOLD analysis project Ga0181554, IMG submission 145602) | Coastal salt marsh microbial communities from the Groves Creek Marsh, Skidaway Island, Georgia - 011503CT metaG (spades assembly) | ecosystem: Environmental > Aquatic > Marine > Intertidal zone... | reverse complement strand
GCGGGAGACTGTGACGACGACGTCGGCGGCGCGGTTCGTTACGGGCATCGTTTGAGGATTCATTCGTCACGGCAGTCTATCGCCTACTCTGCTCCGGAAAACCTCCACCCCGAGCGACTCGAGCACGCCCTCGACCGCGACGTGCGGCTTCCTGACCCCGACGCGCACGTCCGCGACGCTCGGGAACGTCCGAAGGAGCGCGCTCGCGACGCGCCCGCCCACGCACTCGATGAGGTCCCTCGACGCCCCGGTCACCTCTCCCTTGACGACGTCGAACGCGCGCGCGTAATCGACCGTGTCGCCGATGTCGTCGCTCGCCTCCGCGGCGCGAAGGCACGTCGACATCGCGACGTCGACGACGAACTTCTGCCCGAGCGTCTTCTCCTCGGGGAGGACGCCGTGGTACGCGTGGAACACCATCCCGCGCATGTGGATCTTGTCCACCGGCGGCGTCGCGGCGGACGACGACGACGACGCCGCGGGGGAGGAGGAGGAGGCGAACGCGCGGCGCGAGGAGGAGGAGGAGGAGGAGGAGGAGGAGGAGGAAGACGCGGCCGCGGACCGCGCGACGCGGGCGAGCCGCGAGGCGTCGCTCGACGCCGCCGCGTCCGTCACGGACGCGACGGCGACGCGCAGGAGAGGCGAGACGACGCGGCCGCGCATCGTCAGACCGAGGCGTGCGGCGCGCGCGGGCGAATGGAATGATTGGCATTGCCAAACTTCATCAGTCCAGCTCGCGAAGCATTCTCATCAAACGTCAGATCGACGGGCGCGATGGCGGCCGGGCGAGGGGCGCCCGCCGCGCTTCCCGACGACACGGAGCTTCTCGCGATCCTCCGCGCGGACCCGAGACTCGCGAGCGTGCTCGAGGACCCGGAGCGATACCGCCTCCAGGTCCTCCTCACCGAGGTCGCACCCGCGAGCGACGGCGACGGCGACGACGACGGTGCCCACTCGGCACCCTGCGAGGCGACGACGACGACGACGACGACGACGAGAACGACGACGACGAGAGCGACGCTGCGACGGCGCGCGTATCGCGCGGACGCGGAGTACTTCTACCCCGCGAGCGCGGTCAAGATCTACGGCGCGGTCGTCGCGCTGTTTCAGCTGCAGCTGATGGCGTCGCAAGGCGTCGCCGTCGTCGAGCTCGACACCCCGCTCGCGTTCGAATCGAGGACGGCACCGGTCGCGGCGTCGAACGACGCGCCGCCGCCGAAGTCGGCCGCCGCGCCGCCGCTCGGGTGCTCCGCGCCGACGACGATGCGCCGCGAGATCTCCGCGTTGTTTCACGTCTCCGACAACGAGGCGTTCAACCGGTGTTACGACGTCGCGGGGAGGACGCTCATGTGGGAGTGGGCCAACTCGGAAAGTTTGAATCCCCCCTTCCGAGGGCCGCGGATACTCCACCGACTGTTCAGCGAGGCGAAGGGAACGGACGACGGCGGGTCCTTCCCCGGGGTATGGGCGCGCGTCGGGCGAGACGGCGACGAGGACGCCTGGCGGAGGGTGTTATGTCGCAGGCACGACGTCTGCGGCCACTTGGTCGGAGACGCGAAGCGAGAGTCCGTCGGAAAGGCGCACGTCGCCGCGGACGGAACGGTCGTCGACGAGCCGCTAGACTGCTCGGCACGCAACCGCGCGAGCCTCGCGAGCCTCCAGGACACGCTGATACGACTCACGCGCCCGGAGTTCGACGAGTCGAACTTTAAGCTGACGGAGACGCACCGGCGGTTCGTTCTCGCCGCCGCCGCGGGGTCGCCGCGCGACTCGCCGGATCCGTCCGCGCGCGACGACGCGGCGACGTTCCCGAACAACTACAACAAGTTCTTCGTGGACGGCGTGACGCGCGCGGTGGGGGGCGACGGGAGCCGCGTGAGGATCACGAATAAGTGCGGGCAGGCGTTCGGGTTCAGCGTGGACAACGCGTTCGTCGAGTGGATCGGCGGCGGCGAGGACGAAGATGAAAACAGAAACAAAAATCCGTTTTACCTCGCGGCGGCGATAGAGACGAACGCGAACGGGGTCGTGAACGACGACGTGTACGAGTACGCGGACGTCGCGGAGCCGTTCATGGACGCGCTCGCGGAGACGGTCGCGCGCTGGGTGTGGCGAGAGAGAGAGAAGTGAGAGGTGAGATGCGATGACGGTCGTCGTGACTAGAACGTTTTCGTCGTTGAACAAAACGCGAACGACGCGGAACGCTACTACGACTGCACCGCGAGCTTCGCGAGGTGCGCCATGAACACGCTCATGGAGATGTCGTCCGTGAGGATGATCTCCGACCCCCCGCCGCCGTCGCCGCCGTACCCGCCCCCGCCCGCGATCGCGCTCTCGTAGCTCCCCACGCCGCCGGAGCCGCTCGTCGCGTGCGTCGACGACGGGTTCAACTTGGCGAGAAGAAACCGCGCCTGCGAGCCGCCCTGGTCGCACTCGACTAACCGCGGCGTCGGGCACCGAATCGCCATCGCGGCCGCGGCGTCCGCGACCGGCTTCGCGAGGAGCTCCCTGAACGCCTCGTGCTCGGGTTGGTCCTGGTAGTTCGCCTTCCTCCACGCCGCGATCGTCGCCCCCGCGTGCACGACGATCATGAAGAACGTGTCCAGCAACAAAATCGAATCCGGCGTGATCGACGCGACGTCTAATAAAACGGGCGTCGGCGGCCCGTTAAACGTGTACGACATCAGCGTCGGCTGTATCATGACCAGCGAGTTCAAAACCGTCTCTCGGCCCATCATGAGGCGGTAAAACGCGGTCTCGTCCGGCGAGTTATTCGCCGTCTGCAAAAACTGCGACCGACGCAGATTAAACATAAACTGCGGGTAAATCGCAAACGGTCCGGGCATGCGAAACGTCTCCGGCGCGTCCTTCGCGTACTCCCCAAATTTCGACCCGACGCGTATCAGCGTCCGGTCCAGCCAGCGAAGCAGGTCGAACTCCTCCTCGTGCTCCACCCTGAACGTCGCCTGCCTGGCCATCAGCGTCGCCGTCGCCTCCTGATCGAACCCCTGCACGATGTCGTGCGCGGCGCTGCTCTCCGCCCACCTTCGCGCGACGGTCATCACCCGCAATCGAATCTCCCCGTCGCTCAGCTTGAACCTGGTGCAAAACTGAAGGTAGAACGGCGTCCCCGCGGGTATGGGGTTCGCGTGCTGGTTGATGATCTCGTAGTACACCGCGAGGGACGTGCTCTGGTTCATCGCGCAGCATCGCCAGCTCGTCGTCTGTCCGAGGCCGACTTCGTTCTCCGAGATGGACCGCGACTTGACCGCGAGCGCGCTGACCGGGCCGATCGCGCCCTGCACCATGACCTGCGGGACGCAAAACACGGAGAAGGTCCCGTTGAAGTACATGTCCAGCATCCCGTTCTCGTCGCGTCGGAACATCCGCTTCAGCGACTGCCGGAACGACTCCGCTCGGAATTGCTCCGCGAGAACCATCACGCCGCCCGTCTGATCCACCGCGGTCTTCATCTCCGCGAGCCCAACCTGGTCGAGCGAGCACGCGAACACGTCCAGCGTGTGCGCGTGCGTCGCGAGGCGAACGCCCAGCGAGTTGTAGTAGTTGTTCGCCTGCTTCCAATACTTCGCGTTGCTCTTCGCGAAGTCTTGATGCGTCCGGATGTTTTCGCTCATGTCCCGCCCGACGATGGTCCCCGGCCCCAGCGTGCACGGCCCCGACGTGAACACCATCACTCGCGCGCCCTGCGCGCTGTGCGACTCCGCGACGAGCGCCTGCGCGGCGGCGATCGCGACGCCGGTGCACCGGCACGGCCGCGTGCCCTTCTCCGTCGGCGACGGATCGGGCGAGAGCTCGTCCAGCACGGTTTGCAGTTGAAACTCGCACTCGCTCACCGGGAGCACGAAGCGTTTCATCGCGCCGGCTTCCTCGGCGACGTGCGACCCGCGCTGCTTATTCTGCGCGTAGTACGCGTGCTCCTCCGGCGTGAGCTCCAACCCCAGCAGCTTCTTCAGCTTATCTTGCTCCACGTCGTCGTTGCCTCTCAGCACGAACGCCTTGGACATCCCGTGCGACGTCTCGCACAGCTCGTGAATCGTCACCGTGCTCCCGAACGTCACCAGCGCGACGAAGCACTCCTCGGGAAGCAGCGCGACGAGCTGCCCGAGCGAGTCTTTCGCGTCCTGGAGCTCCTCTCGAGACATCGTGACGTCGAGGACGAGGACGAAGCACGGCGGCCGCGGGGATTTATTCTGCATCTGGTACTCCACCGTCGTGTACGCGGGGAAGAGCTCCGCGGGGAGGTTCTGCTCGCTGATCTCGTGGTAGTTGCGCGGCAGCGCGTTCCCGGTGTTGCACAGGCAGCACTGCCATCTGATTGATGATTATGGGAGGGCGCGGTTTCGGGCGGGTTGGGGCGTCGGCGATAAATAAGGCGGGTCGAGGAGGCGCGACGGAAGAGATCCGTCGATGGATGCGCGCGATGGATGATTCGGCGTGGAGGGGCGGATTCGATCGCGAGGCGCGATCGCGGTCGCGATCGACCGCGACGACGGCGGCGGCGGCGACGCGGGAGGGCGCGTTTACGCGCGCACCGTTTCTGGTGGTAGTCCATCATACAGTACGGGTTCAGAACCGCGCTGCACTCGGTGCACACGACGGGTCCGTACGGCAGCACGGGCATCTCCGGCATCGCGCGGCACGGCGTGCACACCGCGCCGAACGGAAGCACCACGCGCGTCGCCTCGATCCGCGACGACGGCCACGCGTTCCACGATAACCGCACGCCCTCGCGCTTCTCGAGCTCGGAGAAGTCCATCGCGCCGGAGGGCGGGGGCGCTCGCCGGCCGCGGGGGGCGCTCGCTCCGCCCGCGCGCGGGGAATGACGACGGCGAAGACGGGTGCTCACAGGTGTTACTCGCGTGACGCGACGGGCGGGCGGGGAGCAGCGCGCGGGACGCGGCCTCTCCGAGCGACGCTTCAACTGGATGACATCCATCGTCTGTCTAATGCCGACACGGCGACTCGTCCAAGGAGAACGACCGATACCGGTGCAACCACGCTCGCCACCGCGGCAAGGGCCTCGCCAAGACCTCATCCCCGCCTCTCGCCTTCCCGCCCGCCACCTTCATCGTCTTCGTCGCGCCGACGACGCGACCGCCCGCGACCCACCGGTACGTCACGAAGCCGTCCCCGGGCGATCTCCCGCCGACGACGCCGGCGACGCGACGACGAGCCTCCGCGAGCGGCAGCGCGAACGGCCGGAACGTCTCCTCCGTGGGACCGTACGGCCATGACCCGGGCGGGGGGGTGATGTGAAAGTCCAGGTCCGCGCCCGCGCGACGTAACGCCTCCTTCGCGTGCGTTGGAAGCAACGGCGCGAGGTTCACCTGCGCGGTTTTCAACGCGTCGACGTCGGTGTCTAATACGACGATCCCGACGTGCGCGCCGTAGTAGTTCCCGAGCGTCGACACGTCCACGTCAGCATCGGGTGCCGTCCACGTCAGCGATTTGGGCAACACGTGGAGCGCGATCCAGTGATTCGTCCTCCCGCCCTCGATCGCGAGGTTACTGAACATCGCGAACGCGGGGTAGGTGCGCACGCCGAGATACGCGCACGCTGATGGTCGTTCCATACAAAGCGACGTCGGGGTGGAGTTCAAAGGCGTCAGTTGGAGTTGAAAGGGGTCGAGGGCGGGGATTGAAAGCGATGGGTGGGCGGAGAGACACGACGGCAAAAGTCCTTAAGGAACGGCGTTCACCACGCCGACGCGGTCGTATGGGAACCAGTGTATAGAACGCACCTGACGCCACCGCGATGAACGCCGCGGGGAGCGTCCCGGCGCGTCGGTTGGTGATCACCCGCCGCCACCCGGTCCGTCGCTTCTCCGTCGAGCGCAAAGGCGTCTCCGTCCTTCGCTCGCCGATCGCGCCGGTGAGTCGTCTTCGCGGCGTCGTCGGCGTCGAGGATCGCTCCTCCACCAAGTCGTTCTCGTGCTCGTCGTCGGTTTCCTCCGCGAGCTCATCGCGATTCAGGGTCGAGAACGAAAGCGCCGAGCACGCCGCGACGAACGCGAACGCGACGACCGTCCACGCCGCGCCGACTTCCCACGCGAAATACGCCGGGTATTCGAACAGCTTCTCCGCGCGGCGCGCTCTCCCACTCGTCACGACGAGCAGCCAACTTAGCACGACGACGCCAGCCTGGTGCCGGACGTGCGGCGGCGCGAGTCGAGCCAGCCGCCGCGCGCCCGCCGCGACGGATTTCGGTCGAAACGCGACGGCGTATAGCGGCGCCATGATCATGCTGAGGGTCGAGGGTCCATACGAGCGATGATATCGGGGTGGAGTTGAAAGGCGTCAGATGGCGTTGAAAGGCGTCGCGGTGTGTCGGGATTGAAAGCGATGGACCCTGGGCGGAGAGAGACGACGACAAAAGTCCTTAAGGATCGGCGTTCACCGCGCCGACGCGGTCGTACGGGAACCAGTGTACAACAGAACGCGCCTGAACGGGTACGCGGACATCGGCGGCGGCGGGAGCGCGATCACGACGTGGAACGCCGCGCCGGCGACGCACAGGCATCGCATGATGATCTTCGCGCGCTTACGCCGCGTCACGACCGGCGTGTACGACACTTTGAGCCAAGGGACGACGTACGCGTCGTCGCGGTACCTGGACGCGACCCAGAGAAGCGTCGGAAACGACAGCTCGAACACGGTCGCCGCGTACGGCATCGCGCGAAGGACCGCGGGGGATGAAAAGCTCGCGCTCACGCCGAGCGTAGACGCGGCCGCGACGAACATGCCGACGCAGCACGACGTCTTCGGGTCGTGCCACGCGTCGTTCAGCTTCGCGACGCCGGTGGAGAGATAGAGCGCGAAGAGGATCGCTCTGCAGGAGCGGACGAGTCGATCCTCCACCGCGGCGCGACGCGACGACGAGACCGCGAGCGCGTTCGCGTCCGCCCCCCCGGAGCTCGTCGCCTTCCCCCACGTCGCGATCGCGACGGCGACGCACGTCGCGAGCTCGAGCAGGACGTGGTTGCTCTGCGAGCCGTTGACGAGGAGGACGAGGACGCCGGCGTGCGACAGGTCCGCGAGGCGGCCCGTGGAGGAGGGCGAGCGATTCGCGCGGATTATCGCGGTCGCGAGCAGGATCGTCGGGAGCGCGGAGAAGAGGGACCGCCACTCCACCAATCGCTGCGCGTCCTTCGCGACCTGCAGCGCGAGGCAGTGCGAGAGCAGGAGCGTGAAGACGGCGAGCGCGTCGAGGGGCTTCGGCGGCTTCGCGCGCGCCATCGCGCCCGCGGAGGACGCGCTGCGATGCGTCGTGCGCTGCACAAATGATGACGAGTTGACGACGACGCACGCGCTTTTCGTCATCCGTCGGCGCATATTCATCATTTCGGGGATCGCGGCGGCGCGTCGTCGCGGCGCGACATGGAGGTCATCGAGTCCTCCGCGACGATGCGCGCGTGGTCGCGCGCGCAACGCGCCGCCGGCCGCAGGATCGCGCTCGTGCCGACGATGGGATACCTGCACGAGGGCCACCTCGAGCTCGTGCGTCGCGCCAAGGCGGTCGCGGACGTCGTGATCGTCTCGATATACGTCAACCCCGCGCAGTTCGCCGCGAACGAGGACTTCGGGACGTACCCGCGCGACGAGGAAGGCGACGCGGCGAAGCTGCGCGAAATGCGCGTGGACGCGGTGTTCGCGCCGAGGCGGCTGTACGTCGCCGCGGACGAGGACGCGATGAGGGCGAGGAGCGCGACGAGCGCGAAAAGCGACGAGAAGACGTCACATTCGTCGGGAGGAGGCGAAGCGTCCGACGGCGACGGCGACGGCGCGACGGCGAGCGCGCCGTCGCCGTCGTCGTCGTCGTCGCCGCCGCCGCCGCCGCACGAGACGTACGTCACCGTGGAGAACCTCCAGCGAGGCTTCTGCGCGATCACGCGCCCGCACTTCTTCCGCGGCGTCGCGACCGTGGTGTGCAAGCTGTTCAACATCTGCGACCCGGACGTCGCGGTGTTCGGCAAGAAGGACTACCAGCAGTGGCGACTCGTCGAGCGCATGACGCGCGACTTGGACTTCGCGATCGAGATCGTGGGCGTGCCGCTGATGCGCGAGGAAGACGGCGTCGCGATGAGCTCGCGGAACGTCCGTCTCACGCCGAAGAACAGGCTCGCGTGCCGCGCCGTCTCCGTCGCGTTGGAGTGCGTCGCTGAGGTGCGTTCTATACACTGGTCCCCGTACGACCGCGTCGGCGTGGTGAACGCTGATCCTTAAGGACTTTTCCCGGCGCGTCTCTCCGCCCAGGGTCCCTCGCTTTCAATACCCGACCGCGACGCCTTTCAACGCCATCTGACGCCTTTCAACTCCACCCCGACGTTCGCTCGTACGGAACGACCTCTGAGATGGGCGCGGTGATGAACAACGCCAACGCGGCGAAGGAAGGGAGGGGTCTCGAGGCGACGCTCATGGCGGGCGGCGCGCTCGCGTCGTCGCTGCAGACGATCGTCCGCGACGCGATCGCGATGTCCGGCGGCGAGGTGGACTACGTCGAGGTCGTGGATCAGCTCACGTTGCGGCCGGTGGAGAGGGTGACGGCGGGGGACAAGGTCGTCGTGCTCGTCGCCGCCAAGTACGGGGACGTTCGGCTGTTGGACAACGTCGAGATCGGCGGCGAGGCGTGACGCGGCGAGCGCTCGGTCGCTTAATACACTTAGCATATCCCCCGTATGTGGCGCGCGGTGCGGTACGCGTACGCGCAGCGGAACGGAAGAAGACGCCCGGTCTAGCGGTTCGCATCGCATCGTATTACGTAGATGATGAAGCGTCGAAACGAAATCCGTCACTTGATGGCCGCGTTCTTGAGCGTCGAGACGCACGGCCCTTTGCTCGTCATGAACGGCACGCCGTCGTACTTGGCGACGCCGTCCGCGTCCGTCGAGAGCTTCTCCGCGCACTGCTCGAACATCTTCTTCTTCGGGGTCAACACGTCGACGGGCTCGCCGTCGAACCCCTCGAACGCAACCTTCTCTCCGTTCGGGACGCCCTCCGGCGGGACGATGAAGTCCACCTCGGTGTGGTCCGCGTTTGACGCGCACATGACCATCCCCTCGCTGAGCTCCTCCCGCAGCGGGCCTTTCTTGACGTTGCAGAGCACGAGCACGCGCGCGCCCGTCATCTGCGCCTCGGTCTTAAACGCTCGCAAACCGCTGACGATCTGCCGCGGCCGCTCCTCGCCGAGCTCGACGCTCTCGACCCAGAGCTTATCCGCGCCGGGGTGCTCCCACGCCTTGACGATCGTCCCGACGCGGATGTCCAGCACGGAGACGTCGATCGCCTTCTTCGTCGCCTGCGGTTTCGCCTCCTTCTTCTCTTTCTCCTTCTTCTCCTTCTTCTCTTTCTTCGCGTCGCCGCCCTCCGCCGCGCCGCCGCCACCGCCGCCGCCTTCGCCGCCCTCCTCGGGTTTCTTCGCGCCCCCCGGCCGCGCGATGACCCGCCCGTCGCTCATCGTCATCGTCGTCTTCTTCTCCTTGCTCTTCGGCGCGATCCCGCGCCTCTCGTCCTTCGAGAGCTTCCCTTCCTTCTTCGGTTTTCCCTCCTTCCCCTCCTTCCCGCCGCCTTCTTTCTTCCTCGCCGCCGCCTCCGCGTCGTACCGCTCCTTGATCTCCCTCAGGTCCGGCATCGGAAGCCCCTCCACGCCGTGCGCGGTAAACGTTTGGTGCACGATGGGCACCGGGCCGAAGCATCCCGAAGCATCGCCGCCGGTGACCGCGCCGACGTGGTCCATCCACCGCATGACGTTGACGAGCGCCTTGTGCCGCTCCGCGCCGAGCGCGATGAACGGCGCGTGGAGCGACGCGTACGCGAGGACGTCCGCGAGCGACAGCGCGGCGTCGGACGCGATGAAGGATCGCGGCAGGAGGTGCTCGTTCAGCGCGTCGAACGCCTCGTGGGTCACCCCGGCGGCGTACTCCGTCGTCGCGCGGTTGATCCATTCGGTGACGAACGCCTCGCCTTCGGGCGTTTTCGAGTTCATCAGGACCGCCGCGCGCGGCGAGCGCGAGCAGACGTACTTCGCGACGGTGACGAGCCCGTCGAGGACGCCGCCCGCGTCGGGGGCGTCGATCGAGCACGCGCCGCCCTCGGGCGCGCCCGCGGCGACGGCGATCTCGTCCGCCACGCCCGCGTGCTTGATCAGGATCGTCATCGTCTTGCCGACGACGCTCGTGAGCGCGTCGACGGTGAGCGTGAGGGGCGCCATGGCGTGCGTCGCGCGAGTGTGCGCGCCGGCGACGGCGGCGACGAGGGTTGTCCGCGGAGAAAAACCTGGTGTGGCTGCTTGTGGCTTTTTTACGCGCTCGGGCGATTCCTGTGTCTACAAAAAAAGTTCATCGGTCAGTTGAAAGGGAGAGCGATCAAATGTTGAAACCGAGGGATGGGTTTAAAACCAATGTAAATTGCACCTCGTCGGATTCGTCGGAGGTGTCGTGCCGGTCGTCGTCCCTCCGCAGTCGCGGACGCGCGAGGACGCGGCGCGGCGTCGAAGGCCCGGCATGTCGCACGGCGGCGGCAGGGTCACGGGGATCACCCCCGGCGCGTCGGTGCGTCCCCTCGCGCGATGGTCCCCCGCGCGCCTTCGTCCCGTCGTCCTCGCTCGAAACCGCGCGGCAGCGAGACGACGATGCGATGCGATAATAATCCGAATGTGATCCGATAATTCATTCGTCACCCCACGTCGTCGACCCGACTTCCGACCGCCCGCTCCCTCCGTCGTCGTCCCTCCTCCCCGCGCGCAGTGCCCGCCCGCGGGTTTCCCGCTCGATTACTCGTACAAAGAGGTGACGTCCGTGGCCGGGTTCTTAGAGGACGACGGGAAGCCGTTCGCGGGGATCGCGAAAGGGATGGATCACTCGAAACTCCCCAAGGGCAGCGTCCTGAACGCGACCGGCGTGCGGCTGAACAACAACGCGCTGCGCGACCTCGCGGGGCTCGAGGAGTTCCTAGACGCGGTGCTCGACGACCCGAGCGAGCTGCGATGGCTGGACTTGTCGCACAACCAGCTGACGAGGGTAGACCCCGTGATCCTGAAGTACCCGAGGCTGAGTTGCGTCTACCTCCACGGGAATAAGATCGAGAGCATACGCGAGATCGACAAGCTGAGCGCGCTGGAGGAGCTGTCGAAGTTCACCGCGATGGGGAACCCGATCGAGGAGCGCGCGGACTACCGGATGTACGTCCCGCACCAGCTGCAGAAGGTGCGGTCGTTGGATTTCATTCGCGTCACGCCGACGGATCGCGACAAAGTGGCGGCGTGGCACGCGTTGCGACCGAAGCGGTAGCGGCGGGCGAGGGGGGGGGCAGGGGGGCGGTGGAAGACGGCTTCGGCGGGTGAGAGGTCGCGCCGCCGCGCGTGTGTATAGCGAACGCAGTGCCGTGGTCGTCGTTCGTCTCGATGATGATCGATTTGATTTATACGTCGGTAACTTCATTACAAAGCAAAGAATAGCGGGTTGGCAAAGAAAACAATACGCGTGCCGTGTTCGGCGCCGAGTCTTCGTCGTCGAGCTCGTTAATAAAAGCTTCGACTCTCGGCGCCTACCCCCCCGTGGGACTCGACCAGACTAATAAGCGAGCGGTGGTAGTATTTCATCTAACGTTTATCCGTGAAACGCAAACGGAATTGCTGCGCACGCGCGCGCTTAGTAGCGGTACGCCGCGGGCTTGTACGGACCCTCGACCGGGACGTTGATGTACGCCGCCTGCTCCGCGCTGAGCTTCGTGAGCTTGACGCCAATCTTTTCGAGGTGAAGCGCGGCGACCTTCTCGTCGAGGTGCTTGGGGAGGACGTACACCTTCTTCTCGTACTTGCCCGTCTTGCGCTCGTTCCAGAGCTCGAGCTGCGCGATCGCCTGGTTCGTGAACGAGCACGACATGACGAAGGAGGGGTGACCGGTGGCGCACCCGAGGTTGAGGAGACGGCCCTCCGCGAGCATGATGATGCCGTGGCCGTCGGGGAACTCGTAGCGGTCGCACTGGGGCTTGATGTTCGTGTGCTTGATGCCCGGGTAAGACTCGAGGCCGGCCATGTCGATCTCGTTGTCGAAGTGACCGATGTTGCCGACGATGGCGTTGTTCTTCATCTGCTTCATGTGCTCCACCATGATGATGTCCTTGTTACCCGTCGTCGTGATGAAGATGTCCGCCTCCTTGACGCAGTCCTCGATGGGCGCGACCTGGAACCCGTCCATCGCCGCCTGGAGCGCGCAGATCGGATCGATCTCGGACACGATCACGCGCGCGCCCGCCGCCTTCATCGCCTGCGCGGAGCCCTTCCCGACGTCGCCGAAGCCGGCGACGAACACCGTCTTGGACGCGATCATCACGTCCGTCGCGCGCATGATGCCGTCCGGAAGCGAGTGACGGCAGCCGTAGAGGTTGTCGAACTTGCACTTGGTCACGGAGTCGTTGACGTTGATGGCCGGGAAGAGGAGCTCGCCCGCCTTCTGCATCTCGTACAGACGCTTGACGCCCGTCGTCGTCTCCTCGGAGACGCCGACGCACGTCTCGACGATCTTGTGCCAACGCTTGGGGTCGATCGCGAGGTTCTCCTTGATCGTCTTGAGCACGAGCTTCATCTCCGCGTTGTTCGTGGTGGACGGGTCCGGGATCGCGCCGGACTTCTCGAACTCGATCTCAGCCTTGTAGCCCTCGTGGATGAGGAGCGTCGCGTCGCCGCCGTCGTCGACGATGATGTCGAGCGGGTCGGAGCCCCAGTTGAGCATCTTATCGGTGCACCACCAGTACTCCTCGAGCGTCTCGCCCTTCCACGCGAACACCGCGGCGGAGTCGCGCGCGACCGCGGCCGCGGCGTGGTCCTGCGTGGAGAAGATGTTGCACGAGCACCACCTCACGTTAGCGCCGAGCGCGACGAGCGTCTCGATGAGCACCGCGGTTTGGATGGTCATGTGGAGCGAGCCGGAGATGTTCGCGCCCTTGAGCGGCTGGGAGGGGCCGAACTCCTTGATCATGGACATGAGGCCGGGCATCTCGACCTGCGCGAGCTCGATCTCCATGCGACTGAAGGGAGACGTTTCGTTTTTGGGGTGGACGGCGTCGGGGAGTGGGGAAGAGGACGGACGTCAGCGGCGGGCGGCGGGGGGAGGAATAATCCGATGATTCCCATCCGGGGGACCGAGCGAAGGAGGGCCTCGGCCGCCAGCCAGCTGGCGAGAATCCGAACGCGACGAAACGGCGGCCGCGACGCGCGACGGCGACCGACGACGTCGCGACGCTCGACGACGCGCGCGAATCGACTACCGCGCGGTCGCGAGGAGCAAACGCCGCGGACGCGCGGCGCGACGCCGCGGACGCGCGACCGCGACGCCGCGATGGCCGGATCGATCGTTCGAACATCTCGCGCTGACGGCGGAAAAGCGACGCCGGCGACGGCGCGACCGCGGCCCGGAGACCGCGCCGCGACGGCCGCCGTCGCGCGGTTCCGGCCGCGCGACCGCGCGACCGCGCGCGAGAAGAACGCGTCTCGTCGGAATCGCGCGAAGACGAAGGCGGCGCGGCGCGCGCGCGGACGCGCGGCGCGCGTCCGCGTCGCGCGTCGTCGCGCGATCGACCCTCAGACGCCGGTGCCGAGAACGCCGCGCGGGGCCGGAGAAGGCGCGATCGAGACGCACCCGAAGTCAGCCATGGCCATGTCGCGAACCTTGTACTCGCGACCGTTGACGGTCTCGACGACGCACATAGCGGAAGGGGCGGCCATCTTTGTTGAGGTGTGTTGCGTGTTGCGGCGAGAGCGCGCGGTGCGTAAAGGAGCGACGCGATCGGGGGAGACGTCGTTTTGTCCGCAGGCGCGGCGTGTGCGCGTTTCTCAGCCTCGGAATGGCCGACGCGGCGGTTCGACGCGGGGGTCGACCGACCGCATGGCCAAAGAAGGTTATGGGCTCAGATTTTTGGAGAAGACTGGACTCTTCTCGGACCGACTCTTTTTTCTCACGCACGCGGCGCGGGCAACCTACCCGGGGGTCGTCGGCGCGAACGCGCTCCCGCCGGGGCTCCTCAGCGCGTCCATCTGCCGCTGCATCGCGTCCATCTCCGCGAGCAGCGTCGCGAGCTTCGCCTTGGCGGGGGAAAACGACCCCGGAGGGACGAACGCCGCCTTGGACGCCGCGCTCTCCTGCCTCGCGACGCTCGCGCTCGCGCCTCCACCCCCGGGGTCGCCGGTCAAAAGCGCGGTCGGACGGCTCGGCGGCGACGACGACGATGAGTGAGACACCGGGGATGGCGTCGCGGACGACGAAGATGGAGGCGGCGACGACGCGAACGACACCCGCCGCGCCGGCGACGGCGACGGCGCCGGCGACGACGACGGCGACGACGGCTCGCCGAACCCGCGCCGCTCCCTCGCCGGGGACGCGGGAGCCGCCGTCGCGCCGGCGACGGTTGACGTTCCATCTTCCACGGCGACGGACGCCGCCGCGGACGTCTCCATGTCCGCGCGCAGACGCTCCATCTCGTCTCGTAACGCGGCGTTCTCCGCCGCGAGCGCGTCGCGATCCGTGCGCGCCTCCTCCGCCTTGGTCAGCGCCGCTCTATACGAGCGATGATATCGGGGTGGAGTTGAAAGGCGTCAGTTGGAGTTGAAAGGCGTCGAGGTGTGTCGGGATTGAAAGCGATGGACCCTGGGCGGAGAGAGACGACGGCAAAAGTCCTTAAGGAACGGCGTTCACCACGCCAACGCGGTCGTATGGGAACCAGCGTATAGAACGCGCCTGAGCAGCGCGGACTCGACGCGCGGCGACGTCGACGGTACCGGTACCGCGACCGCCGCCGGCGACGCCGCGGCGACCGACGGCGCCGACGTTGGCGACGAGGGCGAAGCGCGCTCGCGCGACGCCTCCGCCTCCGCCTCCGCCTCCGCGACGACGACGTCCCCGACGTTTGTATCCTCGTCCAAACGCGCCGCCTGCGCTTCCCTCTGTCGCGCGTCGTCCGTGACCCCGCGCAACGCCCAATACGCGGTCGTCGCCTCCGCCTCCACCTCGCGCGCGTCCGCCTCCATCCTCGTCTTGTGCGCGCTGAGCTCGCGCATGAGCTTCAGCTGCGTCGCGCGCGTCTGCTCCAGCGCGCGCGCGAACTCTCGCGACAGCGCCTCCATCGCGCGCTCGCCCTCCGCCACCTCCTCGATCGCCGCGTCTCTCCGCGCGTCGCTCTCCGCGAGGCGCTCCACGAGAAGCGCGACGTCCATCTCCGCGCCGCCGCCGTCCGCGTCGAGGAGGTCGCCGTGGAACCCGCCCGCGTTGCGTCCGCCGCGCTCGAGCCCCCTCGCGTCCAGGGCCAGCTCCGCGCGACGCAGCCGCGCGTCCTTTTCCTCGAGCTCGTCCTGCACGCGGAACAGCTCGAGCGTCTTCGCCTCCAGCGCGCGGCGAAGCTTGGAGATCTCCGCCGCGTGCGCGGTGCGCGCGTGCGCGTCGACGTCTCGCGTCTCGCCGACGCCGCGCGAGCCGCCGACGCGCACCGGCGGGCTCCCGCCGCCGTTCGGGGACGACGCGCCCAGTCGTTGATGATGATGCGGGAGGAGCCCCCCCTCGCGATTCGCCCCTCCCGCGGAACGCGCTCTCGCGGGCGACGCGCACGGGGTCGACGCCGGCGACGACGCGAGCGATGACTCGGTGTAGTCGTCCGCGTCCACGCCCGAGGACGAACAGTTCTGGAAGATGCCCTGGAACCACGACATGGCGACCGCGGCGACGCGCGCGACGCGATGTGGCTCGACGACGACGTTCAAAAACACTCATCAGTGCAGTCGATGACGCGCGCGAGAAGAGCGTGCACGAGCCTTTCAACGCTGCGTTCAATGCAAACGTTCTCCACCCATCCCTCGGTTTCAACATTCGATCGCTTTCCCTTTCAACTGATGACCGACGAACGTAAAATTCACAAGAAATCGCAGGGCGGCCGACCGAAAGGTTAACGCGAAACCCTTCCGAGAGCGCGTCACACCCCGAGTCACCGCCGACGCGCGTCCGAACCCGACGGGCCCTCCGCGTCGATGATGAGCGGCTGCACGGCGCGCGCGTCGCCGGCGCTCTCCTCGCGCGCGCGCGTCGCGCGTCGACCTCGAATCGCGACGACGAAATCGCGCGTCGTCCCGAGCAGACGCGGCGATTCGACATCGTCCACCAGGGATCCCTCCGGGCGCGTCGTCGTCCCCGCCGCGCTGTTCGGCAAGAAAGAATCCCCGCCGTCGACGCCGAAAGAATCCGCGCCGGACGTCACCGTCCCGATCGACGAGCTCACGGAGACGTGCCGTCGCGCGATCAAGACGTACGGATACGACGACGACGAGACGCGGATCCTTCTCGACGTCATGCTCTACGCGCAACTTCGCGGGAACAACCAGGGGATCATAAAAGTCACGACGAAAGGCATCGCGCGCGACCCGAGCGCGACACCGGCGACGATAACGCACGAGACCAAGCTCAGCGCGGCGTACGACGGCGGGAAAAACGCGGGCATGGTCGTGTTACACCGCGCGATGGAGAACGCGATCGACAAGGCGAAAGCGCACGGCGTCGGCGTGTGCGGCACCTGCAACACGTTCACGTCCACGGGCGCGCTGGGGTACTACGCGGAGAAGGTGGCGAATGAGGGGCTCATCGCGCTCGTGCTCGCGGTGAGCCCGGAGTTTGTCGCGCCCGCGGGCGCGATCGAGCCGATATTCGGGACGAATCCGATCGGCGTCGGGATACCGACGGCGACGGGGCCCGTAGTCCTGGACATGGCCACCTCCGCGTACTCGTTCTTCGGTCTGCTCGAGGCGCGCACCGCGGGGAAGAAGATCCCGCTCGGGGTGGCGATCGACGGGAGCGGGAGCTTGACCGAGGATCCAAACGCGGTCATCGACGGCGGCGCGATCAAGACGTTCGACGGCGGGTACAAGAGCTCGAACTTGGCGCTGATCGTCGAGCTTCTCGCGGGGCCGCTCGTGGGCGCCGCGGTGACGTCCAAGATGTCGGAGAAAAACTGGGGGAACTTGGTCGTCGCGATCGACCCCGCGCTCTTGGGGCAGGACGAGTTCGAGAAGCGCGCGGCGATCGTGACGCGGCGCGTGAAGGACGCGAAGAAGGCGCCGGGGACGGAGGAGATTTTTCTTCCGGGCGAACGCGGGAACGCGCGCGCGGCGGCGGCGAAGCGCGCGGGGAAGATTAACATCGAGGCGAACCTCTGGGCGGCGCTACAGGCGTTGGCCGCGGAGTACAAGTACGCGCCGCCCGCCGAAAGCGGCGTCTCCTCCGCGGGGTCGGTCTCGGGCGTCGCCGCGTCGACGTCGACGGCGACCGGGAAGGAAGGCTCTGGATCGACCGACGCCGACGACTGGGGCGTCGCCACGAGACTCGTGCACCCGGCGAACACGCTGGAAGACCCGTTCATGGCGTCCGCGCCGCCGCTGTACCAGACCGCGACGTTCGCGCAGCCGAGCGCGACGACGAACGGGCCGTACGACTACACCAGGAGCGGCAACCCGACCAGGGATCTCCTCGAGATGCAGATGGCGGAGCTCGAGGGCGCCGACCGCGCGTTCGCCTTCTCCTCCGGCATGTCCGCGCTGATGACCGTGACGAGGCTCGTCAAGTCGGGCGAGAGGATCGTCACCGGGGACGACATCTACGGCGGCACGTCGCGGTTGCTCGCGCAGGTGGTCCCGAAGGTTGGCATCGAGGTGGTGAACGTGGACATGAACGATCTCGACGCGGTTTACCGAGCCGTCGACGGCGGGAACACGACGATGGTGATGCTCGAGTCCCCGACGAACCCGCGTCTGCAGATCACGGACATCCGCGCGATAAGCGATCACGCGCACGAGAGAGGCGCGCTGGTGTGCGTGGACAACAGCATCATGGCGCCGGTGCTCCAGTCCCCGCTCGCGCTCGGCGCGGACATCTCGATGACGTCGGCGACGAAGTTCATCGCCGGGCACTCCGACGTCACCGGCGGGATACTCGCGGTGAAGGGCGAGGCGCTCGCGAAGGAGGTTTACTTCCACCAGAACGCGGAAGGGACGCTCCTCGGGCCGTTCGACTGCTGGCTCGCCCTGCGCGGGCTGAAGACGATGTCGCTGCGGATGACGAAGCAGCAAGAGAACGCCGTCGCCATCGCGCGGTGGCTCGAGTCGCATCCGCTGGTGACGTACGTAAACTACCCCGGTCTCGAGAGCAACGCCGGGCACGCGCTGCACGCGTCGCAAGCGCGCGGCGGGGGCAGCATCTTATCGTTCGCGACCGGCGACGTCGAGCTGTCGAAGATCATCGTCGAGGAGTCCAAGCTGTTCAAGATCACCGTCTCTTTCGGCGGCGTGAGTTCGCTCATCTCGTTGCCGTGCTTCATGTCGCACGCGTCCATACCGGCGGAGACGCGCGCCGCGAGGGGGCTCCCGGACGACCTCGTGCGGATAAGCACCGGGATCGAGGACGCGAAGGATCTGCTCGTGGACCTGGAGCGCGCGTTCGAGATCGCGGCGGAGAGGAGGGGGGTGGGCGCGCGCGGCGGGGGCGCGGCGGGCGGCGGCGTGAGCGAGAGAGAAGCCGCGTTGATGCGACGCATCGCGGAGCTGGAGGCGAAGCTCGCGTGAGCGCGACTGGAGGCGGCGGCGGCGCGCGGCGAGCGTGCGCGTTCCATTAACGTGAAGACTACTTTAAGAAGAGCTCTGAAGAATGACGCGACGACGACGCGCGCGCGCGATCGCCGCTCTCGGAAATCGTTCCGCGTCGGTACGTACATCACGCACGCGCGCGCCGAGAGGTTTTCTGTGCAAGCTCAGTGCATCAGTGCGCGACAGACGAACTGCTCGAATTGTGAACGAACAGCATCCATCTGTTCAAACGCTCGCGCGCTCCCCGGCGAGGATGACGCGCCCGGACGACGACCCGATCGATCGCCACGACCTCTCGAAGGGCCTGAACGACTGGTACAACGTCACGCCCTCCGTCCGGCGCGCGATCGAGCACTTCGCGACCGTCCTCGACGCGCAGTCGCGACACCTCGAGCGCCTCGACCGCGTCGTCGTGGGCTTGTCCCTGGGCGGACTCGACGCCGAGGACGACGGCGCGACCCCCGCGTGGATGACGTCGTACCTCAGGAACGGCGACGACGCCGCGACGACGACGCCCGGGGCGCCGTCCTCGCGCGGCGGCGGCGGCGACGGCGCGTTCTGGACCCCGAGCAGCGGCCTCGGGGAGCCGGGGAAGTCCGCGGGGGGCGTGAGCGGCGGATTCCCCGTCGTGCGCTCGCGCGCGTCCGCGATGCGCGAGCGCGTGGACGCCCTCGGCGCGGAGCTCACGACGGACCGCGCGTCGATCGCCGCGCTGAGCGGCGCGATATCGCAGCTGCACGCCGCGGTTGGGACGAACCTGAAGGACCGACCGACGACGGAGAAGGTGCGAGAGATGATCGACGCGGCGAGCTCCGCGGCGAGCGGCGGCGACGGCGGTACATCTGGCGACCTCGGGAAGCGCGTCGCCGCGCTCGAGTCGAAGCAGCAGAGGGACAAGCGCGTCTTGGACGAGCTCCGGAGGACGTTCGACGCGCGGGCGAGGGCGGACGAGAGCGGGTACCTGCGGAAGCTTCGCGCGGCGGCAGCCGGGGACGAGTCGGACGAAGACGACGACGCGGGGCGGGGCGGCGGCGGCGCTCGGTCGCGGGGGCGGGGGCGGACCGACCGCCTCGGCGCGCTCGCGGGGGCGTCCGTGAGCAGCGGGTTCGGCGGCAGCGGCGGGTCGCGGTTCTGAGAGGCAGGCTCGACTCGACGACGCTCGCGCGACCAGACGTCGCCTGAGGAGGTATGGTATGTGTTCCACGCGGACCGTTCTCGTCGCCGTCGCCAAAAGTATGTCGTCAAACTACAGTATAGGATACTCGCGCGTCCTCCTCCTCACGACCGCTCCGTGATCTCCGTCCGTATCCTCGCGAGGTACGTCATCTTCACCGTGACTCTCCTCGCCGTCTCCAAATCCATCGGCTCGCCGTCCAACGCGCGCGCGAGCGCTTCGCGGCACGCGGCCTCCTCGGCGTCGTTGGCGTCGCGTAACCGCCGCAACGCGTCGGCGTCGCCCGCCGCGTCCTCGATCGCCTCCCGCGTCTCCATCACCTCCATCAGCAGCTCGGGGGGCACGAGACGCTTCGAGTCGGCGCCGGTTGACGTTCCGCGTTCCCCCGTATCGTCCCCCCCCTCGCCGCCGCCCGCGCCCAACCCGTCGTCCTCCGCGACGCCGGCGCCGCGTCCGGCCAGGATGTACTTGGCCCGCCGCAGCGGATCCCGCAGCGTCGCGTACGCCGCGTTCACGAGGCTCGCGTGCGCGGCGCTGTGCGCGCGCTCCGTCTCGCCCTTCGCGCTGAACTTATCGGGGTGTAACGCCTTCTGTAACGTCTTCATCGACGCCTCCAAGTCGCCGAGGTCGAGCGCGTACCTCGCGGGGACGGACAGGAGCGAGAAGTAAAACGTCGGGTCCCTCGTCGAGGCGGCGGGATCGACCGGGAGGATGACCCTGCACGCGTCGCAGAAGAACCGCCGCGCGGAGGACGACGCGGGCGCCGCGCACGACCAGCACACCGCCGCGCGGTCGTCGTCGTGATTCGAGTCGCTCGCGGACGCGAAGCCGCGCCATCGCGTCGTCGCGTCCGGACGGAGTCGCCGCGTCGTCGTCGTCGACGTCGACGACGACGACGACGACGACGAAGACGACGACGACGCGCGCGTCGCGTCCACGGCGCGAACGACGCTCGCGCGATGCCCCGCGGGCGCCGCCGCCGCTGACGCCGCCCGCGCCGCCGCGACGACGGCGTCGCGCGAGAGACGACGCGCGCTTCCGACGCGCGACATCGCGACCCCCGGCGGAGCGCGCGGGGCGATGCGCGCGCGCGCGACGAGACCGCTTAGAGAAAGAAATTCGTGAATAATAAACGACGAACTGGAATTTTTGTCACCTCTCATCGATAACGCTCCTCGCCGCTAGCGGGCGACCTCTTTCTCGCCCTCCTCCTCCCCAACGCGCTCAAGAACGCCAACGTCGCCACCGCGCTCGCCGCCGCGGTCGCGCTCACCAGCGCCAAGCTCGCGCCCTCGCTCCCGAGGAGATCGTCCGCGAGCCCCAACGCGACGGGCCCGACGAGGAAGACGACGTCCCCGGCGGTTTTCGGCAACGTCAACGCCTCCCCCTCCGCGCCCGCGGGCGCGCTCTCCTGCGCGAGCGCGTTCACCGCGGGCCCCGCGGCCGCGGTGCCCATGCCCCACAGGCCGATCCACAGCTGCAGCTCGCGGACGTCGGACGCGTGTTGCGCGAAGCCGAGGCCGACGGCGCACGCGAGCAGCGACGCGAAGAGGACGGATTTCAGGCCGATCTTGTCGGCGACGACGCCTGCGCGATGATGGGGTCGTTCGATGCGAATGTGTGTGTTCGTCGGTCAGTCGAAAGGGGATGCGGACGATACTAGGGCTACATAGGCCCTATGTTGAAACCGAGCGGTACGTTGTGGTGTGTGAAAAACGTAACGTAACGCGCCGCGCGTATAACGCACCCGATATCGGCGCCGAGGCCATCCCCAACAGCGCGGTGATGCTGAACAGCTCGCCCACCTGCTGCGGCGTCGCGCCCAGCGCCGCGGTCGCGAACCACGGGATGCACGTCAGCTTCGCGACGAACCCGAGCGCGTTCGCCGCCGCCGCGAACGTGATCACGCGCTGGCGATTACTCCGAAGCAGCGTGCGCCAATCCCCCGCGGCTTTCTTCTCCTCCCGCTCCATCAGAAACTCCTCCTCCTCGTCCTCGGTCATGTCCATCGACATGAGCTTGTACTCCTCCTCGCGCTCCGCCGCGACGTTGATGTCCGGCAGCAGCGAGTACCCCGCGGTGCACGCGAACGCGGCGCCGGAGATGAGGAAAAACACCGACGCGGCGTCGCCCGTGCTCTCCGCGACGCGTCCGCCGACGAGCGGTCCGATGACCAGACCCAACGCCTGAGGGTCGAGGGTCCGCGCGAGCGAACGTCGGGGTGGAGTTCAAAGGCGTCAGAAGCGGAGTTGTGAGGCGTCGCGGTGTGTGCGTCGGGATTGAAAGCGAGGGACCCTGGGCGGAGGGAAACGATTGCCGGGAGAGAAAGTCCTCAAGGAACGGCGTTCACCGCGCCGACGCGGTCGTATGGGGACCAGTGTGTAGAATAGAACGCGCCTGCACCGCCTGCTGCGCGCCGCTCATCGTCCCTCGCGCGCTCGGGAACCGGTCGGTGAGATCCGCGAGGTACGCTCGGTCGCCGTTCTCCGCGCCCGCGCGGCCCACCCCGAGCGCGAGCCTCGCGGGCACGAGCGCGGTGACGCTCCGGCACTGCGACGTCGCGAGGTCGCTGAAGGTAATTGTCCGTACGAGCGATGATATGGGGGTGGAGTTGAAAGGCGTCAGAAGCGGAGTTGAAAGGCGTCGAGGTGTGTCGGGATTGAAAGCGAGGGACCCTGGGCGGAGAGATGCGCCGGGAGAGAAAGTCCTTAAGGATCGGCGTTCACCACGCGAACGCGGTCGTATGGGGACCAGTGTGATACTAGAACGCGCCTGAACGCGATGATCAGCATCCCCGCCACCATCATCTGCTTGCGTCCCCACGAGTCCACGAGCTTCCCCGCGGGGAGGTTCAGGAGGAGCATCGCGAGCGCGGGCGCGGAGAGCACGATGCCGTTCGCGCTGCCGCTGAGGCCGATGTTCTGCGCGTAGAGCGGCAGCGCGGGGAGCAGCGCGCCGACGCCGAGGAAGAGGACGAACTGCGACGCGAGGAGAACGGCGAGCGGCTCGCCGACTTCGGCGCGGGGGAGCCCGAACAGCTTCTCGTCGTCGTCGTCGTCGTCGTCGTCGTCGTCCCCGCCGCCGTTCCCGCCGCCGGTGGAGCGCGCCACCTCGCGGAGGAAGCCGTCCGCGGCGTCGTCCACGACCGCGCGCGTTCGCGTTCGCGTTCGCGTCGTGTTCTTCGTCGCGACGGACGACGACGACGCGGGGGGCGCGAGCGCGGTCGCGCCCCCCCATCTTTCGGAATCGCGCCGCGCGACGACGACGACGACGCGCGTCGGGGGGCGCGCCGCCGCCGTCGCCGCCGCGCGTTTCGCGGCGGCGCGAGCGCGCGCCGAGGGGGTCGCCCGCGGGGCCGCGAACGACGCGGCCCCGGCGACCCTCATCCCGTCTGCCCTACTATAGGATAGCTAGCTCGACGCCGAGCGAGATACGCTGATCCGCGTCGACGTGGAGGATGTCCCGTCTCGAGTTTCGTAGACCCGCCGCCGCTCGCCCGCGGCCGTCTACCCTCGCCGCGAGGCCCTCGCGCGGTTCGACAACGTCGTCGATCGCGCGGACGAGACGACGCGACGGAGCGAGTCCTATCCCTGCGCGTCCTCGCCCCCGACGCCTCCGATTGTGCGTCGGACCCGCGCGTCGACGGCACCGAAAGAAACCCTCTCCGAAAATCGTCCCGTCTCGAGGAAATTGGTTTCCCCGCACTGCCGGCGAGCTCGAGCGCGCGTGCCGAGGTCTCCGTCCGAGGTGGCAGTTCGAAGGACTGCGCTCCGTCGATCGGGAGATCCGTTGGTTTTCCCGCGAAAAAATCAACGCAAAAGTAAATATCGACGCGTCCGTCCTTCCGTCCCCGCGGTCCGTTCAGTTCGTCCGCGCGCTTCGCACGCCCGCGCGCGCACGCACGAAATGACGCACATCGCCGCGATCGTGCGCGTCGTCGACGCGCGCGCGTCCGCGCCGTCGTCCTCGCGCGGCGCGATCCTCGCGTGCGCGATCTACCCGCGATTCGGCGCGACGACGAAAAGTCAAATTAATCCTCCTTCCCCCGACTTTTCGCGGCTGGGAGCTCTGGGGACGCGCCGCGTCCCCTCGTCTTCGCGCGGCGCCGCGCTCGCGACGCGCGCGATGATGTACAACGGCGAAGAAATTTGGGACCCGGACGAGCGCCGACGCATCGAGGAGAACAAGTCGTGGAAGCGCTCGGACTCCCCCACGGAGGCGTGGGACATCGACAAGGAGCGCGACGCGGTCATGTACAAGCGCGAATCGCTCGAGCGCCTCCTGTCGATGACGCGCGACGACGTCCCGAAGGTGGATCGCGCGGTCGTCTGCGGCGAGTGCAAGACGCGCGTCTCGCGACGAAGCGACGAGGGCGAGAAGGACAAGGCGTTCTTGCACCGCAGGCAGTACGGCGAAGGGTTCGTCAGCCTCGGCGTGTATAAAAGCGCGGACGTGGACGCGGTGGAGGACTCGCCGGAGGACGCGCGCGCGTCGCAGTGGTGGCCGCCTCGGCGAGCGACGAAGTGCCGGTGCAGAGGGTGCGGGTGCGTCCTCGGGTGGCGGGTGTCGGATAACCCGCAGGAGATCGTGGGCGTGTTCTACGCGCTGCTCTCTTCGAAGCTCATGACCGGGCCGGAGATCGACGAGGAGTGACGACGACGACGACGACGCGAGCGCGCCGCCGCCGACGACGACGACGGTTGAATTTTGAAGCGACGCGCGTCGAGGCGCGTCCTCCGACGAGCGACCGCCGCGAAGCGGTGTACATTCTTTGTATGATACTCATACCTCCGCTGTACCAGTGATGATGTATACGAATGTTGTAAGAACACGAGAGATGTCGAACGCGCGGTGTTCGTCGCGCGCCGCTTTCGCGGAGAAGGCGAAAGGTTCCCCCACTGCACTTCACTTTATTTTTCTGTTGGCGATTTATTTGGCTTCTTCGCTCGCGCCCCGCCGACGCGACGCCCGCGCCCGCCCCCCGCGATCGCACTCTTCCGCGCGCGGCCCGTCGCCGTCCTCGGCGCTAGGATGGGCGTCGCGGGATCCACGCAGCGTCAGCGCCCGTTAATCAACCCCGATGGACGCGTCGGCGTCAAGGTCCGTCCCCCGCGCGCGTCCTCGCCCCGCGCGTCGCGTCCGTCCCCGGTTGGATCCGATCGATCCGTCGCCCCGACGACCCCTCTCGCGATGCGTTCCATCGGCGCCGCGCGCGTCGACTGACCGACCGCCGCGCCCGCGCTCCTCGCGCTCTCCCCCGCCGTCTCGTGAACCGACGCAGATCACGCGAAGGCTCGTAGAGAAGCTCGACGGCGTCGAACCGAGCGCCGCCGCGGAGACGAGCGGCCGCGGATCATCATCCCCGCCGTCGCCGGGGCTGCCCCAGTTCGGCAGCCCCTTCGGCGCGTTCCCCGGGGGATCGCCCGCGTTCTCCGCGCCGCCCTTACCGCCGCTCGCGCCGACGGACGCGGAGCGCGCGGCGTACCCCGGCCTTGAGTCCGGGCTCGCGCGAAGCGAGCGGTTGGGCGCCGCGCTGATAAAGCGCGAGAACGAGGAGCTCCCGAAGGTGAGGGCGTGGGCGAGCGAGCTTCACGCGGGGGCGTATTCGATCAGAGGCGCGCCGACGCCGTGCGCGGAGGAGAGAGAGGCGTGCGTGAAGTGCTACGAGGGTCACGACGGCGACGGTCTGAAGTGCGGGCGCGAGGTCGCGGCGTACGACAGGTGCGCGCGCGCGGCGATGGAGGCGTTCGCGTCGGGGAAGACGGGCGCGGCCGCGGGCGCGACGACGCGGGAGGCGGCGGACTCGTCGTCGGACGACGACGACGCGGCTTGACGATGTCTTTGATACCTTAATTAACGACGCCTAGCGACACGACGCACGCAGCGCGCCGCACGCCGACCCGACGCCTCCTCCTCCTTCTCGCGCGTCATGTCAGTCGTCGAAAAACTCGCCGTCCTCTAACCGCTCGTCCACCTCCCTCTGGACGATCTTCAGCCCTTCCTCGTCCAGGTCCGCCACCAACGCCATCACCGCGTACAACACCCGCGTCGACGCCGACGCGCGATGAAATCGTCCCGGGCCCTTCTTACCACTCGACCCGAACCCGCCGCGCGGCGTCGACGGCGCGCTCCCCCGCGACGTCGGCGACGTCGGCCCCGCGCCGCCGCCGGCGCCGCTCTCGGCGGCGTACTTCCTCGCCGGCGACCGCAGCGGCGACCGCGGCGGCGACCGCGACGGCGGCGGCGATTTCAGGGCCGTTCTATACGAGCGAATGTTGGGGTGGAGTTCAAAGGCGTCAGTTGGCATTGAAAGACATCGAGGACGGGGATTGAAACCGTGGTGTGGGCGGACAGAGACGACGGCAAAAGTCCTTAAGGAACGGCGTTCACCACGCCAACGCGGTCGTATGGGGACCAGTGTATAGAACGCACCTCAGTTTCGGCGACGCCGCGTTCGCCGCGGCGACGACGGCCGCGGCCTCCTCTCTCTCCCGCTCCGTGATCTCCTCGTTGTCCAGCTTCTCCAGCCTCGGCAGCGCGAGGACGACGCGCGCGCGATACCCCGGGACCTCCGCGCACGGGTTATCGCACAGCCACAGCACGCGCAGGTGTCTGATGAGGGTCGTTCCGTGCGAAGAAGCGACGTCGGGGTGGAGTTGAAATGCGTCATCAGATGGAGTCGTGAGGCGTCGCGGTGTGTCGGGATTGAAACCGAGGCGCGGGCGGCGGGGACGAACGCCGGGGAAAGTCCTCGAGAACTAAACGGCGTTCACCGCGCGAACGGGGTCGTGTGGGAACCAGTGTGAGGACAACGCGCCTGAGACCGACGAGGTGCCGCAGCTCGTCCAGGTCCGCGATCTCGTTCTTGCGCAGGTGCAGCTCCGTCAGCTTGGCGCACCTCGCGAACGGTCGCAGCGTCGACAGCTGGTTCACGCTGAGCGAGAGCATCTCTAACAGCGGCATCTTCGTCACGAGCTGCGATTGTGATGGGTGCAGCGCGCCGGGGGGCGGGCACGGCGCGATGGACGGACGCGGGTCAGGCGACGCGCGGGGAGGGCGGAGGGACGAGGCGCGAAGAATTCGAAAAGCGAACGCGAGCGCGACGACGGACGCGACGGGCGCGCGCGCGCACCTCGACGTCGGTGAGGCCGTTCCCCCAGAGGTTCAAGTTCCGGACCTGGTCCACGGACTCGACCTTCGTCTTCGCGAGCACGAGCGCGTCCCCGAGCTTCATCGTGAGCGACGCGGGGGGTGGGGAGAGCGTCGCGCGCGGCGCGAAGAGTGAACGGCGTCGGCAGAAGAGGTCGCGGTCGCGGTCGCGGTCGGCCTGTCATCTCAGCGCGAAAAAAAAACTGCTCCGCCGTTGGCCGTACGCCGTCGCCTCGCGCGCGCGATCTGCACAACGCCTCGCGCGGAGGCACGCGCAGACGCCACGCGCCGCGTCCGCGCGAGATGAGGATTCGATCCAAGGCGCGCGCGCGCCTTCCCCGACGCGACCCTCGCGCCCGCGCCGCGTCGCGTCGCGCGCTCCCGCGGTCGTCTCGTATCTGTCCGTTCTCTCGGCGAAACCTAACCCATCACCGCTCGTTCGTCTCTCGATCTCGACAGGGCGTGCTCGCGCTGATGTACATCGTCGCGTGGTCGACCGCGTCGAGCTCGCTGATCTTCCTGAACAATCACCTCCTCACCGAGGACGGGTTCCACTACCCGATATGCCTGTGCAGCATGGGCCTCGCGGCGTCGTGGACGACGTCGTCGCTGCTCGTCACCTTCGGCCTCGTTCGCCTCGAGAGGAGCCAACACATGACCGCGGGGTGGTACGTCCGGCACGTCCTCCCGATCGGCGGGTTCGCCGCGCTGTCTCTCGCGCTCGGGAACTACACGTACCTGTACCTGTCCGTGTCGTTCATTCAGATGCTCAAGGCGATCGTGCCGTTCATCACGATGTGCGTCATGGTCGGCTGCGGGCTCGAGAAGCCGCGGCCGGACACGATCGCGGGGGTGATCGTGCTGACGTTGGGGACCGCGCTCGCGGCGTACGGCGAGATCGCGTTCCAGTGGGTCGGCGTCGCGATGATGATCACGTCCGAGTTCTCCGAGGCGCTCAGGATGGCGGTCCTGCAGTTCTTGCTCGGGAACTTGCGGTTCGACCTCCTGGAGGGGTGCGTTCTATACACTGGTTCCCGTACGACCGCGTCGGCGTGGTGAACGCCGATCCTTAAGGACTTTTCCCGGCGCATCTCTCCGCCCACCCCTCGCTTTCAATCCCGACACACCTCGATGCCTTTCAACTCCACCTGACGCCTTTGAACTCCACCCCGACGTTCGGACGAAGGTTGTACGTGATGGCGCCGGCGTCGCTGTTGTTCCTCGTCGCCGGCTTCGCGGTGTTCGAATACAGAACTTTCGCGGAAGAGGACGGGTTCGCGAGGATCGCGAACGCGCCGCACAAGTACCTCACCGCGGCGTTCTTAGGATTCTTAGTGAACTTGCTCACGCTCGCGGTGATCAAGAGCACGAGCGGGTTGACGTTTAAAGTCGTCGGGCAGGTGAAAAATACGGTGGTCATCGTAGTCAGCGTGATGATCTTCAACAGCGCGATGACGGGCACGCAGGTGATCGGGTACTCGATCGCGATGGTCGGGTTCTGGATGTATCAGCGCGCGAAGCTCGGGGTGGAGATGAGCGGTGGGGACGGGGGTGGGGGCAGCAAGGCGTGAATCGATTCTTTCCTCCGTCGTCTCGCGACGGCGACGGCGAGCGAACCGCCCGGACGATCGATTCTTTCGACGGACGCGCGCGCGTGTTGTAGAGGTTGTCGTTGTACTGTAGGTATGTTTTACCGTAGCTTTCACTGCCGTACTGATTACATCGGCTACGTATCATGGTTGGGTTGGTGTACACGAGACGCGCCGCCGCGCTTGTCTTCTCTTCTCTCTCTCTCTCTCTCTCTCTCTCTCTCTCTCTCTCTCTCTCTCTCTCTATCTCAGCGGCTCCTCTGTTGCATCTGCTGATTCCTCTGCGCGTTTTGCATCTGCGCCTGGAACTGCTGCGTCTCGCGCTCGTAGTCCTTCCTCTCGAACACGTCGCTCCCCTTCTGAATGATCCTATCGATCAAACCGTACTCGATCGCTTGCTTCGGCGTGAAGTACCTCCGGCGATCGAGGTCTCTCGTCACCTCCTCCTGGGGTTTCCCGCTAAACTCCGACATGAATCCCATGTACGTGTCCTCGCACACGTCGATCTCGTTCGCTCGGATCTGCACGTTCACCGCGGTGTCGAACGTCCGGTTCAGCTTCGGCGGGTGCGTCATGATCTGCGCGTTGGGCAGCGCGTGCCGGCACCCCGGATGCCCCGCCGCGAGGAGCATCGCGGCGTTCCCGAAGCATTTCCCGACGGCGACGGTGTGCATCTTCGGCTTGATGTACCGCATGGTGTCAAGGATGGCGTACGCCTCGGTGTCGATGCCGACCACCTCGCCCTTCTCGTTGATGCTCCCGCCGCTGTGGATGTACATGTACCCCGGTCGCTCGTTCTGTTCGTAGTTGAGGAACAGAAGCTCCGCGACGACGAGCTCTGTGACCGCCGGGAGGAGGGGCATGCCGATGTAGACGATTCGCGCGTTCAGTAGGAGCGACGGGAGATCCGGGGGCGGGCCCGCGCCGCCGGTGTTCATCCCCGCGCTCATCGTGAAGTTGCCCCCGCCGGACATCGCGGTCGTCATGCTCACCGGGCCGCCGTTCGCCTCGCACGGCATCTCGTTTCGGTACGACGCGCGCGCGGATATGCTGAACGGGTCGACGTCCGGTCGGCGATGCGCTTGGTCCGGGCCTAGGCCCATCATCGCGATCTGCCTCGCGCTCAGGCCTTCGACGCCGTTCGCGCGCTCGTAGCCCTCGTCGCCGGGGAGAAGGACCTTCCGCGGCTTCTTCGAGGACTGGAACTCGTCGGGGATGAACGGGGAGTTGGCGCGCGTCGTCGTCGACGCGACGATTTTTTTCGTGCGCGCGCCCCCGAGCGCGATCTCGCCGCCGGCGTTGAAGCGCCCGCGGCGCGCGAGAAGCGCGCGCGGGTTCGCGCTCGCGGCGGTCGTGACGCACGCCATGACGCTGCTCGGCGTGATCGGACTCGCGCGCGGGTCGTCCTCGCGCGTCGAGAATGGGGGGGGGAAACCCTAAATCGTCTATCATCAAGAAGTCGTCCTTTCGCGCTTCGAACATTTTCTCGCGCGGAATAAACGGTTTTGACACGTCACCGCGGGTCTTCGTCAGTGGCGTCCGCGCCCGACGCACGACGGCGACGCCGATGCAGTCGCTCGCCGCGCGCGCGGCGCGCCCCGCGCTCGTGAAGCCGCGTCCCTCGAAGCCCTCGCGGCGCGTCTCCGTCCTGACCCCGCGCGCGTCCGCCCCCGGAGGGAGCGGCGACGAGATCGAGATCTTAGAGCAAGCCTTCGCGAAGGCGCCGGTGACGAAGAAGCTCTCGACGCCCGCGCTGCTCGCGTGCCCGATATGCCTGACGCCGTTCCCCGCCGGGTCGCTGCGATGCGCGCGCTGCGCGCGAGACGCGTACCCGACCAAGGACGGCATCTTGGACCTGTGCCTCGACGCGAACGGCGCGGCGGGCGCGTACGCGGAGCCGCAGCGATCGGGGACGAGGCTCTTCCAGAGCGACGTCATCTCCGCGGCGTACGAAAACGGATGGAGGCAGTCGTTCGCGTGGGCGGGGTTCCCGGGCGAGGAGGAGGAGACCGAGATCGCGATGACGTTCTTGCGCGGCGCGGGCGCGACGACCGCGCCGCGCGCGACGTTGCTCGACGTGAGCTGCGGCAGCGGCCTCTTCTCCAGGCGATTCGCGGCGAGCGGCGAGTTCGCGCACGTCGTCGCGAGCGACTTCAGCGCGTCGATGATGCGACAGACGAAGGCGTACTGCGAGGCGGACGCGAGGTTATCGAACGCGCTGCGACGGAAGCCGGTGTGGGAGGCGGGGTGGGAGGAGGAGGACGCCGCCGCGAGAGCGAGCGCGTCGACGTCGACGTCGACGTCGACGACGTCGACGCGGCTGTCGTTCGTCCGCGCGGACGTCGGGCGGCTGCCGTTCGCGACTGGGTCGTTCGACGCCGTGCACGCGGGCGCGGCGATGCACTGCTGGCCGTCGCCGTCCGCCGCGGTCGCGGAGATATCGAGGGTGTTGCGTCCCGGCGGGGTGTTCATCGCGAGCACGTTTTTGGACCCGACGTCGATGCTCGGGGACGCGCTGGGGAGCGACGAGATGGTGCAGCCGTTGAGCGCGGCGTTTCGAGAGAGCGGGCTCGGCACGGGGGGCGCGTTTAACCAGTTTTGGAGCGAGAAGGAGCTCAGGGATCTGACGACGGGGATGTGCGGGCTGGAGCGGTTCGAGAGGAAGCGCGAGCGGCAGTTCATCTTCTTCTCGGTGCGGAAGCCCGGAGGGAGGGCGGCGTGAGTAGAGCAGACGACGAACGCGCCGCGATGGGATATCATTCACGGAGCGTTCGTTCTCTTTCGATTTCAGAACAGAACAGAACGCGGCGGCGCGATAATAGAAGACGCGCGAGTCGCGATCATCACGCGCGGCGCCTTCTCGGCCTCGCCGCGGGGGCGTCCTCCTCCTCCTTCTCCCCGTCCGTCTTCTTCGCGGCGCCGACCTTCTTCTTCTTGTACGACTTGACGTAAAACTGCCCGAAGAGGTAGAGCATGTTCGCCATGACGAACATCTGCGAGTACGGCAACACGCGCGGGCAGTGCCCGTCTCTCAACACGAACACCGCGTGCGCGAAACATATCACGAACTGCAGCATCTGCGCTTGGGTGATGTACTTCTTCCACGGACACGCGATCTTCAGCGCGGCCATGAGGTAGTACGAGTACATGATCACGTGAATCCCCGCGTTCATGCACGCGCCAAAGTAGGCGTCGACGCAATCGTTGTTTTTGATCGTGAAGCACACGAGCCACCACGCCCAGATGAGGAGGCAGTGGTGGTAGACGTGCAGGAAGGACACCTGTTCGGTCTTCTTGCGCACGACCATGAAGACGGTGTCGAGCAGCTCGAGGTACTTGTTGTTGTAGTGGAGCCAGATGCCGAGGCAGATGCGGAACGATTCCGGGTTTTTCCACTTCAGTCGGCCGCCCCACGGGTCGACGCTCAGGCGCTTGAGCTCCGTGACGAACAGCGCCACGGTCGCGACGTTGAACGCGGTCTGGTACGCGTTGTACACGAGCATGAACCCCTTCGGATCGAACGCGTTCCTCTTCGCCATGATCTTCGGGCCGAAGTAGCACATGCCGAGGTACAGGACCGTCGCCGCGAGCGGAAGCTCGAGGGAGAGGTTTCCTATCCACGCCGGGACGTCCTGCTTCCCCGCGGGGAGGTACCCGGCGCCGGGGATGGCGTACCAGTAGATGGTGTACGCGTACACGCCGAAGCTCGCGATCGCGAGGAGGGGGGGCGCCATGGTCGGAGTGGGAGGTCGCGGCGCGTGCGGACGCGCGGGCGGCGATGTGATGGAATCGAAAATAATCCGAGTCACGCGTCGTCAACGTTCACCGCTCGCGCGTCTCGACTCTGGAAGCCGACGCGTCGCCCGCGCCCCGGCCACCTCGCGCCGCGCACGGAGGTCGACGCGTCGATTTCGATGAACGCCTCGGTCGCCGCGGTCGCCTCGGTCGCCGGCGTCGCGCCGTCGCGCCCGCGCCCGCGTCGCGCGTCCGCGCCCGCGCCCGCGTCGTCGTCGTCGTCGTCGTCGACGCGTCGACGACCGCGTCGAGATCGCGATCGCTTCCGCGTCTCCGCCTCCTCCTCCCCGAACGACGCGGACCGCCCCGGGGAGAAGATCGGCCTGCCGTCGCCGCTCGCGAAGGTCTACGACGCCACCGGGGACTGGCTCATCGAGCACCCGGCGCCGGCGTGGCTCGTGAACTCGCCGCTCAAGACGTGGATCACGACCAAGCTCGCGGAGGTGTGGGACCCGTCGTACGACGCGGAGAAGTCGCTCGCGACGGTGCGATCGCTCATCGCGTCCGACGACGTCGTCGTCTTCAGCGCGACGTACTGCCCGTTCAGCGCCGCGGCGAAGGCGGCGCTGCGAGCGGAGGGCGTGCGGTTCAGCGCGTACGAGTGGAATCAGATCGAGGGCGGGAGCGGGTTCGCGCCCGCGCTCGCGACGCTCACGGGGCGGTCGTCGATCCCGTCCGTCTGGATCGCGGGGGAGTACGTGGGCGGGTGCAACGACGGGAACCCGGGGATACGGCCGCTGATCGCGGCGGGGTTGTTGGACGAGAGGCTGGAGAAGTGCTCGGAGAAGACCAAGGAGGCGCGGCGCGCGTTTCTCGCGTCGAAGACGCGGTGACGACGAGCAGAAGACGTGATGCGTTCATACATTAAAAATCAAAACATAGATAGATTTTAGACGCGACGAGAACGCCGCGTCCTCGCGGCGCTTCCCCGCCATCCCCCCAGCGCCGCACACACACACACACAGCACTGCAGTCTCAGTGCTCCTGCGCCCTCCTATGGACGTGAATCAAGTCGTGCCGCGTGATGATCCCCTCGAGCTTGTTCCCGCCGCGCGACGTCACGCACAAATGTCGGACGCCGAGCCGCGAGAACAACGCGTGAACGCGCGCCAACTTCATCGCGGCGTCCACGGTCCACGGCGCCTTATCCACCGCGTGCGTCAGGTCCACCATCCGCGACAGCTGCTCGTTCGGGACGTGCTTCACGCCCTCGCGTATCTGCGCGACGAGGCCCTCCTTGAGCTCGTCGAAGTGGTTGCTGTCGTCGGCGCGCGCTACGGTGGGTTTGCCGCCGCTCGCCGCCGCGGCGGCGCCGACGCGCGTCGCCACCCCCGGCTCGCTCGACCCGCCGCACTTCGACGAGCTCCGGGTTGGGTGGCACGAGCGCGGGACCGCGGTGGAGTGCGCGCGCGTCCATCGCGCGACCGTGCGCATGAAGTCGCCGTCGGCGTCTTTCTTCTTCGCGGCGGACCCGGACCCGCCGTTGGGGTTGGAAGAACCGCCGTTGGCGTTGGAAGAACCGCCGGCGGCGCCGGCGGACGCGCGCGGCGACGGGGCGTCCGCGTCCACGGTCTCGATCGCGCGTCGGTCCCTTCGCGCCGGCGGCGGCGACTGCGCGGAGGTCCGGTCCTCGAACCCCTCCACGGACCAGTCCTCGAACGAGCGGCGGGTTCGTCGTCGGCCGCGCGTCGCGTCGCCGCCGCCGCCGCCGTCGTCGCCGCCGTCGCGCGCGAACCACGACCGGCCGCGAGGTTTCGGCATCGGCGCCGCCGCTCTCTCCGCCGCGGGCGGCGGGAGCGGACCCAACCCGTCCTTCCCTTCCTCCGCGTCGTCGTCGTGCGCTTTCGCGACGCCCTCCTCGCTCGTGCTGTTCTCGAGGACGATCCGCAAGACGCGTTGTAACATCGCGCGCGTGACCAAGCCGCCGATGCCGGTGTTTCTCTCGACGTCGTCCAAAACGGGAAACGCGTTGTGGTCCGTCAACAGCAGCGCGTTCAACAGCACTTGGAGCCTCTCCTGCGGTCGAAACGCGATCACCGGCCCGCGGCGTTTGTCCGCCTCCGCGAGCGCGTCGCCGATGCGCGTCGACGCCGTGGACGGGTGCGCGTCGTGCTCTAAGAACGGCACCCCCTTCGCGAGGATGAGCCTCTCGTCGAGGTTGTGCCCGACGAGGTACTGCGCGACGAACCGCGCGACGATGCACGACAGAATGATCGGCGCGAGGACGTCCAACGACGACGTCACCTCGATCATGATCACCGTCACCGCGGCGGTCATCCTCGAGAACCCGGACAGCATCGCCGCGGAGCCGATGAGCGCGTACGTGCCCTTGTTCGCCGCGGGGGTGACCCTGGAGTTCAAAGGCGTCAGACGGAGTTGAAAGGCGTCGAGTGCGGGTATTGAAAGCGAGGGACCCTGGGCGGAGAGATGCGCCCGCAAAAGTCCTTAAGGATCGGCGTTCACCACGCCGACGCGGTCGTATGGGGACCAGTGTGAGATAAAACGCACCACTCGGCGAGGAACCCGAACAGGCGGCCGAGCGCGGCGCCCATGAGCATGTTCGGGATGAATACCCCGGCGGGGAACGCGCCGCCGGTGGTGACGCTCGCGATGACGAAGAAGTACGCCAGAAACGCGGCCACCACGGGCGCGGTGAAGAGCTTCTCGCTGTACAGCTCGTCCCTAGCGAAGAGGTGCTTCACGACGCCCTCTTCGTTTTGAAGCATCAACGTCGCCATCTCGGAGAATTCGCCGTCCGCGCACGTGTACGGCACGAACGTCCGCGGGATTTGGATCACCGTCTGAAGAGATCGCGCGGCGGCGCCCGACGCGGCCTCGGTGGAGGGGTCGTACGGGTCGTACTCCCCCGGCGCGGCGCGACAGCTGTACGCCAGCGGAATCAAAATTTGGCAACTCGCGACGAGCGCGGCGGAGAGCACCGCGTCGATCAACTGCCCGTGCTTCGACGCGAGGAACGCCCTCATCTTGGTCGGCACCCACCGCACTTTCCCGCGGCGAACGCTCCCAAAAAAGTCCGCGGCGACGGTGAAGAGCGCGGACAGCGCGCCGGCGAGCACGGCGAGGACGACGATCAGCGGAATCTCGGACATGTCCCACCCGGTGGACGAGTTCGGGTCCGAGATGACGAGGCTCGTGTAATCGACCCTGCCCTCGTTCGCGCTGTATAACACCTGCGCGACGCCGACGGCCATCCCCGCGGTGATCATCGCCCTCCAGACGTAGTCCGGCGGCAGCGTCGACGCGATCTCTTCCATGACGTACAGTAAGCCGCCGATGGGCGCGTTGAACGCGCCGGCGACGCCCGCCGCGGAGCCGAGCTGTAAAATCTGACGCCGTTCCTCCGGCGAAGGCTGCCACCCCAGGTACTTCCGCCACGGGAGGTTCAGGCACATGCTCGCGACGCACGCGCCGATGTGCACGGACGGGCCCTCGCGACCGAACGGCATCGTCGCGACGATGACGAGGCAGACGCCGACGCTGCGACCGAGGAACGTTCGCCAGTGAAACAGCCCTCGCTGTCGGTTGCCGTTGAGGTAGCCCTTCAGCTCGGGGATGCCGCTGCCGCGCGCCATCGGGCACCCTCGCGGGTGCAGCACCATGAACGCGGTCGCGCCCACGGACGCCATCGCGACGCCGGCGTAGTACGCCCACGCGGTCGCGACGTCTTCGGAGGACAGCAGCGCTCGCGTCTTGTCGAACTTGAGTTGCGTCAGCTTCGCGGTGACCGTGGTCATCGCCCACATCACGACGCCGGCGAGGACGCCCGCGAGGAGCGTGACGCACAGCTTGCCGAACCCGGCGACGCGGAGTCGGTACGTGATGAGCTCGTTGCGGCGCTTGCGCATGATGTCCTCTGTGGAGACGCCGCCGCCGCCGTCGAGGCCGTCGCAGCCGCAGATGGAGGACGACAGCTTGGACGACGCTCCGGTCGAGCCGTCCGCGACGAAGTACGACGACGTGCGGCGTAAGCGTATCACCGGGACGTCCGCGGGGAGGGGGTTTTGCGTCGGGGAGTGCTTGGAGTGGCCGTCGCCGCCGCCGATACTGGTAACGCTCGAATACGAGGCGTTATTCGAAGACCCGCCGCCCCCCGCGTTGAAAAAATTCGCGAGGCCGACGAACGACGCGGGCGATCGCGACGCGAGCCGCTTTCGCGCGACGACGTCGCCGCCGCCGCCGCCTCGCGCGCCGCCGCCGCCGTCCTCGCGCGCGCGTGCGGTGCGCCTCCGCGTCTCCTCCGCGACGTCCGCGCGCTCCTCGCGGCGGTGATCGTCCCCGTCCTCCGCGACCGTCGCGAGCGGCCCGAGATCGCGAAACGAACCGTCGGAGGAGCTCGCGCCGCTGCCGCCGCCGTTTCCTCCTCCTCCTCCTCCTCCACCTCCGTTCGATACCGCGCGCTCCGCGATCCGCTCGTCGCGCAGCTTCCGCATCTCGGACTCGAGCGTCGCGCGGTCCGAGCGCGTGACGTGCTCCTCGTTCTTGCGCGTGTCGCACGAGCGGTCGTGCGCGTCGTCGTGCGGCGTCGCGCGCGACGTCGCGAAGATGCGCTCCATCGTCGCGTCCGCGACGGGGTCGTCCACGTCGGATCGATCCGCGTCCGAGGAGCTCGAGTCGCCGTCGCTGTCGCTGTCGTCGACCTCGTGCGCGTCGAGAGGATCGAGCGCGCGCGAGGCGACGCGCGCGATGCGCGACATCGTCGCGGACGCCGCCGCGTCGATCTCGCCCGTGCCCGGCAGTCGAACCGGATCGGCGGTCAATGCGTCGTCGTCGTCGTCGTCGTCGTCGTCGTCGTCGTCGTCGTCGTCGTCCCTCGCTTTCCCTTCCTCCGCGTCCGCGAGGGTGTAGAG
>Ga0181554_1000551_pt1 | contig 37452 bp, 41 predicted proteins | sample 011ome_16_FD_145602 | JGI IMG/M metagenome (GOLD analysis project Ga0181554, IMG submission 145602) | Coastal salt marsh microbial communities from the Groves Creek Marsh, Skidaway Island, Georgia - 011503CT metaG (spades assembly) | ecosystem: Environmental > Aquatic > Marine > Intertidal zone... | reverse complement strand
CGTCGACCTCCTTCTCCCACTCGCTGCTCTTGAGCCGGCCGGTGACGATCACCGCCGACCCCTTGCCGAGGGACTCGCAGACGTGTGCGGCGAGCTTGCGCCAGCACGAGACCTCGATGAACGTCGTACCCCTGTCGATCCAGTCGCCCGTCCCCGCATCGCGATAGGAGTGGTTGTGCGCGAGACGGAACTTCGTGAAGTCCTGTGTGCCGTAGGTGCGCAGGACCGGTGCGCTGACCAGGTTGCCGGTAATGGTGATCTCATTCATGTTGCTTCTCCCTCATGGGGCCCCTCGGCCCCGACCCACGCGACGCTGCTCCCGCGGACACGTGCGAGCCAGCCACGCCGTCAGCACTGGGGATGAGGGGCGGTCGCGCGCCCTGTGGATGGGGCACGGGTGCGAGAATGTCCGCGGCGCACACGCGCCAAGGCGCCCGTAGCTCAATGGATAGAGCCACCGGTTTCTACCCGGTCGGTTGGGGGTTCGAGTCCCTCCGGGCGCACCCTCACAGGCGCACCTGACGCAGACGATGCCTAGCCTCTGGTCGACTTCCGTCGACGCCGACCCAACAGCACGATGATCGCGATGACCGGGGCGACCACGACAAGGCCCAGGAGCGCGAAGGGCAGCACGAAGCCCGCCAGCGTGATGAGGCCGGCCACCATCGTGCGCATGGCGCTCCATCCCGACTCAAGCCCAGAGGCAAAGCCCGGAGGCGCCCAGGTCACGGCCTCACTGCTGGGACTGAGGCGCACGGTCAGGGTCGACAGTGCGACGGCGTCCGACAGGGCCGCGCGCTGGGCCACGAGTGAGTCCAACTCCGCCTGGCGCTCGGTCAACTCACCCTCGATCTCCACCAGGTCCTTGGTCGTCTGCGCCTGCGCCAAGAGTTGGCTCAGGCGATCGACCGAGGTCTGCAACGCCGCGATCCGCGCGTCCAGATCGGCGCCCTGCGCCGTCACGTCCTCGGCGTAGACGTTGAGAGACATGACCGTGCCGAGGGCGCTCACCTGACCGATGACGGCGTCGAGTTGATCTGCGGGCACGCGCGCCGTGATGTCGGCGTAGAGCGACTCACCCATCGCGTTGATGCTTTCGCCCGACAGCCTTCCCCCGGCCTGCTCCACGACGACCCTCACCTGACCGGCGGAGGCGCGCACATCGTCGACACGGACGGACATCTCGCCATTGCGGATGATCTCCCGGTCCGGCTTGTCGACGGCTGAGCCTCCGGCGGGCATGGGCGCTGTCTCGGCGGAGTCCATGGATCCGCTTCCCCCGCATGCGGCAAGAGCGAGGCCGACCACGAGGACTCCCACCGACCATCTGAGCACTCGCATGACCCCTCCTCGTGTTGCTCTCGAACCACGCTAGGCCGCGCCTCACCGGGACGCGATGCTCCGCCGATCACGTTTCGGCGACTGATCGGTCACTACGGTCTCCGCCCTAGGGGACGAGCAGTGTGCGGTGCTTCAGCGAGGCCGCGGTGTAGCCGCGCCATGCGGGGACGACGACCCGATAGGTCTGCTCCCACGTGTTGGTGCACGGACTGTCAGGGCACATGGTCATCATCTGCAACCACACCTGCCCACGAGAGTTGGTCGTGCCCCTCTGGATAGTCGTCCACCCGGGACCGCCCCAGCCATAGATCTGCAGACGGACGGGGCGCCCGCGTACGACGGGCTTGACCTGCACGGTGACGCCGACCTGCACGTTCCAGTAGATCGGGTCCGTGGGCCACCAGGTCTGAACTCTCGTCATCGTCCGGCTGCTCTGAGTGGGTGCGGAGTAGCCGATGCTCACGGTGTTGGACTCGGCGATCTGCACGCCGTTGCGCACGAGGAGCACGCGGTACTTGCCCACTCCCGGCTCCAAACCCTCGACCGTGACCTCCCGAACTCCCGTCGCGGGGACGGACCACGCCCCCATCGTCTGCCAGTCGGTGCGCCCCATGACCTGCAGGATCTCGGAGAGGCCCGCGAGTCGGACGGTCGGTGTGACGCGAATCGTGCACGGGATCTTCACGCGAATCACCGCGCTGCTACTCGTGCAACTCAGTTGCGCCACATAGGTGAGAGGGGCGAAGGTCACGCTGAAGGGTGCGGAGTAGGCCACGACCTGGGAGCCGGTGGCATTCCACAAGGCTGCGCGGTACTTGCGGAGGCCCTGCGTCGTCACCTTCACGGTCATCGAAGCGAGACCTTGGCTGTCGAGACGCGTGTTGGCCACCTTGACCCAGCCGGCGCTCGTCGCCATCTGCAGGTGCACCACCCGCGTGGCCACGGCAGGTTGCGTGCGCACCGTGACCGTCTGTGGGACAGCGACCATGCCTGTGGCGGCGGCTGACGCGGTAACCACCACGGCAGCCGACGGCGCGGCGTCGTGACTGGGTGCCGCAGAGGCAGGACCCACTCCCCAGGGCAGGAGCAACGCTCCGGCGACTCCACACACCAAGGCGGCACGCGGGCCGGCCCAGGTACGCCGACCCACGGATGGCAGTTGCCCAAGACCCATGACCCACCTCCTCGCAGAGCGTGTCCTCACCATCAGGTTAGGTCCGGCCGTGGGCCCGACGTAGGGACTGAAGGCCCCTCATCTCCCTCAGCGAGTCAGGCAGAGGCGACCCGCGCGTGCCGCGACGAGTGGATTCAGACGAGTGGACTCACCGGGAGAGCTCCCCTGGCTGCGCGTTCCCTGTCGCGCGCAAGGCCTGGACGATCCGGACGAGGTAGAGGACTGCCCCGCCGAGGACAGCAAGCACACCGAGTCGATAGACCCAGATGAGCGCCCGCACCCCGACACCGACGGGATTCGGAGCGGTGACATCGGGTCCGGTCTCCTGCTTCTGCTCACCGGGCATGCCGGCGATCGCGAGCGCGAGGGCGAGGATCCCCACGGCCAGGGTCGCGGCACAGGAGACCCAGGTCCATCGCGGGACAGGCACACCCGACAGCAGACGGACGCCCAACCCCACCAGCAGGGCGAGCAGGAGCGCGATTCCACCCTCGAGGGGGTCGATGAGAGCGATGGAGACGACGGGCAACGCGACGAGGCCGATGATCAGGCGGAGGATCAGTCGGGACCGCACCTACCCATTGTCACCCCGTGAGTTCGTCATCATCGAGGATCCGCAGGTCACGGGAATGGTGAGTGACCCCTGGTTGACCAGCTAGCCCCCGCTGATCTCCTCGAGACTGCGGCCCTTCGTGCGCGCGGTGAAGAGCAGGATGACGGCGGTGAGGAAGCCAGTGACGCCCATGATTCCGAAGGCCGCGGCCATCGTCGGTCCGATGAGGATGTACGGCGCAATGGCTCCGCCTAGGTGACCGACTCCGTCCGTCCAGGCCATCCCCCACGGGCGATTCTTGGATGAGAAGTGCTCTGCCGTGAAGGAGTAGAAGACAGGGATCGCGAGGCCGATCGTGAAGGCTGCCGCAAAACCGAGCACCATGACCGCGGTCGAGGACCCCCATGCCCCGATGCCCATGAGGGCGAGGCCCCATACGACCAGGGTCACGATCAGGAGCCACTTGCGCTCGAGCCGATCCGCGACGAAGTAGGAGACACCCGCGCCGACGACCAATCCCGCGTTGGCGACCGCGAGGAATCCCAGTGATGCAGCGACCGCGAAGCCGTTCTCCGTGAGGATGGTGGGCGCCAGCGTCAGCCAACCGAAGTTCCCGATGTAGTAGACGAACCACGCGACCGTGAAGACAGCGATGGCGATGGCGGGCGCTGACTTCATGACCGCGCCCGCGTCCGCCGGCTGAGCCGGCACAGGCGGCAGCTCGTATCCCCGCGCCTGCACGCGCGCCTCCGCCTCGTCGATGAGCGGACTCAGGTGGGCATCGTCGCCGCGCTCGGCCATATGTCGCGGGGAGGGTGGCATCCGCCGACGCGTCGCGACGACGACCACTGCTCCGAGCGCACCGAAGGCGAAGAGCACCCGCCAGCCCCATGTCCACTCGGTCGTGAGGAGGAGTGCCAGGAATGGCGCGAGCGCGGTGCCGGTGAACCCGCAGACGGTGGTGAATCCGGTGATGCGCCCACGGGCTCGCTCGGGCGAGACCTCCGCGATATAGGTGACCACCGCACCGATGTCAGCTCCGGTGCCGAAGCCGGCGATGAACCGAGCCACGCACAGCCACGCGAGATTCGGCGCGAAGACGCTGAGGACCATGCCCGCGCTGAAGATCCAGAGAGCCGACTGCAACGCCAGCACGCGCGACTTGCGTGTCGACACCCAGGCGCCCGCGAAGTTGCCGAAGACAAGACCGACGAGTCCTGCCGTCACGGCGTAGCCGCCCTGGGCGGCGGTCGTCCCGAAGTCCGCGTTGATGGCCGGGAGCGCCGCGCCGATCACCACGATGTCGAAGAAGGCGAAGAAGAAGGATCCGCCCAGGTTGAAGAGGAGAGAGCGCGGCCACGGCCAGACGGGGAGTCGGTCGAGGCGGGCGAGATCGTGGGCGGCGGCGGCGTTCACGCGGTCAGGCTAGCCCTTGTCGTGACGCTCAAAGGCCCAAAAGTCGTAGTCATCCAGGGTGACGCCTCCGAAGCCGGCGACCTCAAGCGCGCACGCGATCTGCGCCCGATGCTCGGTGGCGTGCAGGCAGGCCTGCGCGAGGATCGTGGAGCGCCGGGCCGACTTCGGGCCATCCTCGTCGACGAACTCGACGACCTCGTCGGGGAGCGACGTCTGCTCGAGCAGGAGCGCATCGAGATCCGCGAGGTGGGCTGCCAGGGCGCGCAGGTCCGACTCACTCGCGGGGATCTCGAGGTCTGTCCAGGGAGTCCCCGACAGGCAGTAGAGGTACCACTCGGCACCTCCCACGATGTGCATCGCCAGGTGGCCGACCGTCCACGCATCCGGCGCGTAGCGCGCCTCGAGTGCCTGGGCAGGGAGTCGGGCGAGGTCGTCGAAGAGGAGGGCATCGGACCAGGCCAGATGCCGCATGGAGCTGCTCATGTCGATCACGGGCGCATGGTGTCACATGGATACGAACTTCCTGACATGTCGGGCTGACCCCCCTGAGCACCTGTGCCAGGACTTGGATAATCACCGCCATGGCTGTGAGCGTGCTGCTGGTCGAGGACGACAACCTCGTCCGCGCGGCACTCGCCGCGGGACTTGCTCATCATGGGTACGAAGTCACTGCGGTCGGCGATGCTCGCGCAGCGATGAGCTCGTTCGTGGACGCACCGCCCGAAGTTGCGGTGCTTGACCTGCATCTCGGCGCCGGACCGACGGGTCTCGATCTCGCCGTGGGCATGCGGGAGCGAGCGCCCGGAGTCGGGCTCGTACTCCTCACCTCGTTCACGGATCCGCGGCTCCTGCGCACCTCCCTCGACACGCTCCCCGCCGGGATGCTGTACCTGGTCAAACAGTCGGTCGACGATCTGGCGCTCCTCGCCACGGCCATCGATTCCGCTCCCGCCTCGGCGCAATCCCCCGCAACCTCCGCGCCACGCTCACCACTCACGGCCGCTCAGGCCGACACACTTCGCCTGCTGGCCGCGGGACTGTCCAATAGCGAGATCGCACGCGTCCGCGTGGTCACCGAGGCCACCGTGGAGAAGACCATCGCGCGCACCGCTCAGGCCCTGGGCATCCCCTACGAGGAGGGCGTCAATCAGCGCGTAGCCCTCGCACGCGCATACTTCCGGCTCATCGGGCGCACCACGTGAGACGCGCCCCGACCATGCTGCTCGGGGTCACCCTCCGCGAGCACATCGGCGGTCGCTGGTCCGTGAGCCTCCTCCTCTTCTCCCTCTACGTCCCCCTCGGCATCGTCTCGACGATCGGCAACCTGTCCACGGCAACTCCCGGCACATCACTCGGCGTGCTTCTCCTCGCGTCCACGATCAGCCTGGTCCCGGTCGGACTCATCCTCTGGCTCTCCGGGGTGACGTGGCTGCGCCATCGCCGCGAGCACCCGGCACCCGTGCTCGCCATCGTCGCCCTCGGCACCGTCATCGGCCTGGTCCGGTCGTCGTCCATGTACGTCGTCTCCGTAGCCATGGGCATCCAGGAGCCCGACGCAGCTCTCGCGTGGACGCGCACGATCACGGGTGGAGTGCAGGGTGCCGCGTCGTATCCGCTGGCCGTGCTCGCCTTTTCTCTCATCGCCACCTACCGCGAGCAACGACGACTGCTCGTCGCCCAGCAGATCGCCTGGGAGACACGGCGCCTGCAGGATGCGCGCGAGTGGGAGGAGATCCGAGACGGTGTCATCACCCCCATCACCGGGGAGCTCCAGGCGCTGGGCAACGATCTCGACACGCGGGTGATCGGGATCGACGAAGCGTCGGATGCGGTGAGACGGCGAGCGCATGCCCTGTGGGGAGAGGCTCAACCTGCCCCGACGACTCCCCGCGTCCGATGGGGCACTGCGATCGTGGCTTCCCTACGCACACGCCCCTTCGCCACGGTCCTCATCCTCGCCCTATGGCTGCCCACCGCCCTCGGCACGGCCCTCGCTGTGGGCGAGATTCCCCGCGCAGCCGTAGGGGCACTCGTTTCCGCCGCCATCATCGCGGTCGTCTTCGAGACGACCAACGCGATCGTGCGTCGCTGGGGTGCCGTGTGGCCGCTCGCCCTCGTCATCGGACTCGCCCTTGCCGTCGTCCTCACGAGTCCTTCGCTCTCGCTCGTGGGCGGAATGCCGGAGCAGGGCCGCGCGGCGTACTCCCTCATCAACGGCGTGTGGCTGGTCTTGCTCGTCGTCCTTACCGCCATCGTCATGGGTGCACTGCGTCGCGGCGAGACGATCCTCACCGACATGCACGTAGCCGTCGACGCAGCGACCGTCGAGACGCTCGCACAGGAGGAGCAGCGCCGACGCATCGTGCAGGAGGTCGCCGCCACGCTCCACGGCGGCCTCCAGGGCCGGCTCGCCAGCCTCCCGGATCCGGATGCGGCGGGTGATGCCGTACGCGAGACGCTCGCGCGACTGCAGATGGCCCAAGCTCCCTCGGCGGATGCCACGGTCGAGGAAGTGGCCCAGGGTGTCCTCGATCAGTGGCGATCGCTCATCGACATCCGCGTCCACGCCTCGGGTGAGACGCTCGACCCGCACGTCGCACAAGCCGTGAGCGACGTGCTCGAGGAGTGCGTGGCCAATGCCTTCCGCCACGGACGCGCGACCCAGGTCGACTGCGACATCGATGTGCAGCCCACGATCGTGCGGGTCTGCGTGCAGGACAACGGACGGGGCTCGGCTGCTCCCCCAGGGCCGCCCGGACTCGGGTCGCGCATCCTCGATAGCAGTGGGACGTGGACAAGGGATTATGCGGACTCCGGCACCACGGTCATCGTCACCGTGCCGCGGGCACCTAGTCTGGGGCCGTGACGAGGAAGCTGATCCTGGCCGTAGTGGCCATGACGGCACTTGTCGCGATCCCCTCCTCCGTGAGTGCTGAGGAGCGACCCCCTGCGCAGAGGCCGACGATCGCGCTCACTCTTGCCACGACCGGCATGGCTGAGGTGCGCCAGCCCTTCCGTATTGCCGTATCTCTACCCCCGAAAGCCGAGGGAGTGGTTGCAGCGCTCCAGGTGCGGTCCAGCAGCGGCTTCGTCACGCAGCAGCGCGTCGGGCTCGATGCGCGCGGTCGCGGCTCGGGCCTGGTTGTGAGCAATCGTCCGGCCGAGCGGACCTATCGAGCGGTGCTCCTCTCGGCGCGCGGTCGCGTGCTCGCGATGTCCCCGTCGATCACGGTCACCTGGGTGCCGCTGCAGCATTCCGCGTCGTTGACCTGTGCGAGCAGCACCGCACCGATCGGCGTCGACATCCCGTGCACCATCACGGTGGGTCCGCTGGTGAAGCTCGACGGCATGCTCGCGTCACTCCAGTCCATGGGTCCCACGGGTTGGTTCCCCCTCGAGGCCGTGCGCGTGCCGGCGAAGGGCGTCATCGAGACGCATGTCGAGGGCATCACCGCCGGAGTGGGCATGTATCGCGTGCTTCTGCTGCGTGAGGCCAAGGTCATCGCGGAGTCCCCCACGATCTCGATTGAGTATGCGGCGCCATGACCTTCTCCATCGTGGCGCGCAGCGCCGACGGCGATCGCTGGGGCGTCGCTGTCGCCAGCAAGTTCCTCGCCGCAGGAGCCGTGGTCCCCGGTGTCCGCGCCCCACTCGGTGCCATTGCGACCCAGTCGTTCGCCAATCTGCGCTACATCCCGGACGGCTTCGCGCTGCTGGCCGAGGGTCGCTCGGCGCATGAGGCCCTCGAATCCCTCGTCCTCGACGATGAGGATCACGGGCAGCGACAGGCGGGGATCGTCGACGGGCGCGGACGCGCGGCCACCTTCACCGGAGAGGACTGCCTGCCCTGGGCGGGAGGAGTCATCGGTCCGGGCTACGCCATCCAGGGCAACATCCTCACGGGCCCCGAGGTCGTGAGCGAGATGGAACGCGCCTTCCTCGCCAGCGACCGGTCGGACCCCTTGGCACATCGCCTGCACGCAGCACTACTCGCCGGGGACCGAGCTGGCGGTGACTCTCGCGGCCGACAGAGCGCCGCCGTGCTGGTCGGCGGACTCGGAGCGGGCTACGGCGGCGGGAGCGACATCGCGGTGGACCTGCGCGTGGACGACCACCCCGACCCCGTCGTGGAGCTCGTCCGCCTGCTGCGGGTGCACGATCTGCTCTTCGGCAAGCCCACCGAGACGTGGCCACTCGAGGGTGACGTCGCCGATCGGCTGCGCCGAGCCCTGGATGCCCTGGGCTACCGCGATCCCGACCTCCTCGACGCGCTCGAGCACGCCGCCGGGGTGGAGAACCTCGAGGAGCGGCTCGTGCCCGGGGCTGTCGATCCCGTCGTCCTCACCTACCTCGAGGAGCGTGCCGCCGAGCGCTGACATGGCGGCCGCCTCGACTGCGGGGCGGATCGACTAGGGAGCCTTGAGGAAGTCGACGATGAGGCGACTGGTCCGCTCCGGCTCATCGTGGAGCACCCAGTGCGTCGCGTCGTCGAAGAACTCCACGCGGACGTCATCGCACAGGGCCGCGCTCGGCTCCACCATGGTGTCGCTGAGCGCGACATCGCGCCGCCCCCACAGGATCAGCGTCGGCATGTGCACACGCTTGTCCGCGAGGCGCTCGGGACGCCGGCGCACGGAGGCCCGGTACCAATTCATCATCCCGGTGCCCGCTCCCGGATTGCTCCACGCGTCCTCGAGCTGCTGGAGGTAGCGGGCGTCGAAGGATCCCGGATTGCCGGTCTTGGCGATCATGCGCGCAAAGCGGCCGCGCGTGCGCCGCCCGAAGGCCAGCCGCTCCGGCAGCCATGGAGCCTGGATGGCGAAGATGTACCAACTCTTGCGCATCTGCCTGCGGTTGCCCCTGACCTCGCGCGCGAAGACGCTCGGATGCGGCACGTTGGCGACGACCAGGCGCTCGACGAGGTCGGGACGCGTGAGCGCGAGCCACCAGGCAACGGCCGCGCCCCAGTCGTGGCCTACGACGTACGCCCGCTCCCTGCCGAGTGCCGATGCCAGGCCCGCCGCGTCGGCACTGATCTCCTCGATCCGGTAGGCATCGATCCCCTCGGGCTTCTCGCTCGTGCCGTAGCCGCGCTGATCGGGAGCGATGACTCGGAATCCCGCGCGCGCGAGCGCCACGACGGTCCCGGACATCCCGCGCCAGAACTCCGGGAAGCCGTGCAGTGCGATGACGAGTGGGCCGTCCTCAGGTCCGGCAAGCGCGCAGTGCAGGCGTACGCCATTGGTGAGGATGTCGCGGTGCTCGATGTCGACGCCGTCGATCGTCTCGATGAGGGTCACGTCGTGAGACTAGTGCCCGCCTACATCGGTGCGATGGGCTCCTCATCGGGAGTCCGTGCCAGGGCGAGCCCCTGGAGTAGCAGGCCCACCATGACCAGGACGATGCCCACGATGCCCGCGATCGCGAGACTCTCCCCGAGGACGACGATCCCCAGGAGTGTCGCGACAGCCGGCTCGGTGAGCATGAGCGTGGACGACGGACCCGGAGCCAGGCCCGCCAGACCCGTGACCCACAGGATGTTGGGGATCGCCATCGCAAACATGCCGAGGTACAGCGCGAGCACGATCCCGCCCACCGTGCCGATCCACGACAGGTCCTGCGGCACGAGCATGATCACGGGGAGGAGCGCCAGGCCTGCGATGAGGTACGCCGCGACATTTGCCGGCACGCCCGGCATGCCCTTCTCGATGACCACCTTGGTCGTGAGGACGAAGAGCGCACCGGAGAGGCCTCCCGCGAGAGCAGCGATGACGCCCCAGCCGCTTCCCCCCTGGATCCCATCCAGGGAGAGCAGGGCCAAGCCCGCGACGCAGATGGCCGTCGCGATCGCCCAGGCGCGCGTGATCCGGTGCCCGATGACGGGCCCGAGCAATCCGGCGAAGACGGGGACAGAGCCCATCGCGAGCAGGGCACCCAGAGCGACGCCCGCCTGGCTCACGCCGGTGAAGTAGAGGACCTGGAAGCCCAGGCTGGTGAGTGCCAGGAGCCAGATCAGGGGGTGGCGCAGGACCTGCGCCACCTGGCGCGCGTGGAAGCCGACGAGGGGCAGCAGCGCCAGCATGAGCAGGCCGCCGATGCCCAGGCGCATCTCCGCGACGGTGAAGGGCGTGGTGCCCGAGGGTCCCAGGGCCTGCGCGGTGCCCCCGGTGGCAAAGAGCGCACCGGCAGCAACCGTCATCGCGATAGCAGCCCGCGGCGAACCCACAGCGCCATCCTGGCATCCTGTGATGCGTGCCGGACTTCGGGTTCACCCTCGGTGCGCGCAGCGGATCCGCGCGCACCGGCGTCATCACGACGCCGCATGGTGAGATCCACACGCCCGCCTTCATCCCCGTGGGCACCAAGGCCACCGTCAAGGCACTCCTCCCCGAGAGCGTCCAGGATCTGGGCGCGCAGGCGGTGCTCGCCAACGCGTATCACCTCTATCTGCAGCCCGGCCCCGCGATCATTGACGAGGCCGGCGGTCTCGGCGCCTTCATGCACTGGCCCGGACCCACCTTCACCGATAGTGGAGGCTTCCAGGTGCTCTCCCTGGGGGCCGGCTTCAAGAAGGTCCTCGCGATGGACTCGGGCCAGCGCGACGACGATGTCATCGCCGAGGGCAAGGAGCGGCTGGCCCGGGTGGATGACGACGGGGTGACCTTCCGCTCCCACCTCGACGGCTCCGAGCATCGCTTCACGCCCGAGGTGTCGATGCAGGTGCAGGCAGCGATCGGCGCCGATATCGCCTTCGCCTTCGATGAGCTCACCACACTCAACAACACGCGCGACTACCAGGTCATGTCACTCGAGCGCACGCGCCTATGGGCTGAGCGATGCATCGCCGAGCACGACCGACTGCGGTCCCCCGACCGTCCCTACCAGGCTCTGTACGGCGTCATCCAGGGCGCGCAGTACGAAGACCTTCGCCGCACGGCCGCGCGTGATCTGGGTGCGATGCCCTTCGACGGCTACGGCATCGGCGGTGCGATCGAGAAGCGCAACCTCGCCGACATCGTCGGCTGGGTCACCGAGGAGCTCCCCGAGGATCGGCCACGGCACCTGCTGGGCATCGGTGAGCCCGGAGACCTCTTCGCGGGCGTGGCGGCCGGCGCCGACACCTTCGACTGCGTGTCGCCGTCACGCGAGGCGCGCAACTCCGCGGTCTACACGCCGAGCGGGCGCTTCAACCTGCTCACAAGTGCTCACCGACGGGCCTTCGAGCCCATCGACGCCGAGTGCGACTGCTACACGTGCACCCATTACACCCGTGCCTACCTGCATCACGCTTTCAAGGGCAAGGAGATGATCGCGTCAACCCTGGCGACCATCCACAATCTGCGCTTTACCGTCCGCCTCGTCGACGGGATGCGCGCGGCCCTCGAAAGCGGCGATTTCGACGCGATGCGCGAGGACTTCCTCGGCCGCTACTACGCCGGCGCCGCCTCCCAGCCAGCCGCGCCCGTGGTCGCAGGCGGAGATGCGTCGCGGTAGACGTCCGTCCTGGAAGCTATGGCGTCTCGGACGTACGGCGGGACGCTCAACTTGCCGATAAGGAGCTCGGGAGTGAGCCATCGATGCGCTCCGGACAGGGTGGAATCGGTCTCGGTCACGCGCTCCACCGTGAGCCGTCTGGACAGATCAGCTTCGCTCGCAATGACGAAGCCGAGGTCTCGCCCGTAGCAGGGAGCATCCACCGCATAGGGAATGACATGCGGGAAGACTTCACTCATCGTGCGGATGACCTTGGCATGCAAGGCCACTTCCACCGGCGATGACGGGCCGGCCTGCACCGCGAGGACACCGTGGGGGCGCATGACGCGGCGGATCTGCGCGAAGTACTCCACCGTGAAGCAGAAGGTGGAAGGTCCCTCCTCAACCGGATCCGTCATATCCGAAATCACGGCGTCGAAGGCATCGTCCGGGCAGGTAGACAGGAAGGCAACAGCATCACCGTGGATCAGCTTCACGCGCGGATCGTCGAAGGAACCACGGTGATGCAGCGGGAGATGTGCCCGGCATGCGGCGACGACTTCGGCATCGATGTCGATCATCGTGACCGTGTGCACACTGGGCCAGCGGAGTACCTCCCGAAGGCAGGCTCCTTCACCACCTCCGAGAATCAGCACCTCGCGCACCTCGTCGCTTGCCGCAGCCGCGTAGAGCGCCGGATGCACGATTCCCTCGTGGTAGATGAACTCGTCGGCCTCGGTGCTCTGCACCACACCGTCGAGGACGAGCATGCGGCCCCACACATCGCTGCGCCCAATGAGGTAGTCCTGGTAGTCGGATGTCCCTTCGGCGAGCACCTCGGCGATGTCGTGCTCGTAGCGATCGGTCGGCGTGATGAACTCCGCGAACCGGAACGCAGCGTCATCCGGGCCACCGGGGACGGTCCTCGGCACGGTGGCCCGGCGCACCGTCTGCGGCTGGAGGCCCTCGATGATGAGATCCACGAGGCGTTCGGGATCAGCAGCACCGCAGGTATAGGCATCGATCGTGGCCCCACCCCACTCGGGCCACGTGTGAATCGACACATGGGACTCGGCCAACACGACGACCGCGGTCGCTCCATGAGGCTCGAAAGCATGGGAGTGGGCCTGGAGGACCGTGGCACCGGCGGCAGTCGATGCACGCACAAGAAGTGCCTCAAGCCCTGAGGGGTCATTCAGGAGCGGGCTCGACGAACCGCTGACATCGGCCAGCACGTGATTGCCCACCGTCCTCATCGACATGCGCGGACGCTATCAAGCACTCATGCGGGTACGGCCTCGGTGTACGTCGGCTCTTGGCGTTTCACCCAACCGATCACGGCGTAGGACACCGGAAGCAGGACCACCTCGACGAGCGTCTTGTAAGCGAAGCCGAAGGCGACGTAGACGAGGAACTCCTCGCCGGTGATCACGCCGTAGAAGGCGATCGTGCAGAAGACGATCGTGTCGGCGAGCTCGCCAACCGCGGTGGAGCCCAGCAGTCGCAGCCACAGGGCCTTCTCCTGGGTGCGCTCCTTGATCTTGACGAGCACCCAGGCGTTGAGGAGCTGTCCGACGAGATATCCCGCGACGCTGGCGAGCACGATCCGCGGGACGAATCCCAGCACCGACTCGAAGGCCTCCTGGTTGCCCCACGCCTCCGCGGGCGGCGAGATCTGGACCAACCAGAAGGTGAGCGCGGCCAGGATCGACATGGCGAAGCCGATGAGGATCGCCTTGCGGGCCGCCTTGAATCCGTAGACCTCGCTGAGGATGTCGCCGGCGATGTAGACGAGGGGGAAGAGGAATGCGCCACCGTCGGTGATGATCGGGCCGAACTCGATGAGTTTGACAGCCCCGATGTTGGAAATGAGGAGCAGCCCGACGAAGACCCCGACGATGACCGGGTAGAGCCCTCGACTCGTCGCGGCGAAGTGGGGGGCGTGGGGCGTGCTCATAGCGGCGTCATTCAATCAGCAACGTCACTCGCCGGCGAAGCGAGGATCGCGGCGCTCGCGGAAGGCCGCGATTCCTTCCGCGAAGTCCGCGCTGCTCCACGCCGCACGGCGCAGGGCGGCTCGCTGCTCCGCATCCTCCCCTTCGAGCAATCGAGCGTCGCCGAGCGCGTTGATCTCCGCCTTGATGGCACGGATCGAGAGGGGCGCGAGCGAGGCGATGCGATGCGCCAGTGCACGCCACGTCTCTTCCAGCGAGTCCGCGTCGTCCGCGAGGCGGGTGACGGTGCCGGACAGGTGCGGTGAGTCCGCAGCGAGGGGCTGGGCGGTGAAGAACATCTCCCGGGCGACGTGCAGGGGCACGGCGTCGAGGAACTGCGCGACGCCCTCCGTGTGATACGGCACGCCCATGCGCGCGGGGGTGATGGCGAAGGTGGCACTGCGGGTCGCGACGATGAGGTCGCAGGCGAAGGCAAGGTTGCAGGCGGCACCCCAGGCGCCTCCCTCGACCGCGGCGATCACCGGGAAGGGTGCGGCGCGCACCGCGCGCACCAGGTGCTCCACGGGCGACGTCCACGTGAGCGGATCCACGCCGTCTCCGGGAAGGTCGTTGATGTCATGCCCCGCCGACCAGGTCGTCACCCCCGGCTCCGCACGCAGCACGAGGACCCGGCACTCAGCTCCGTCGATGGCCGCGGTGAGTTCCTCCGCCATCGCAGTGCTCAGCGCATTGCGCCGCTCGGCATGCGTCATCGTGACGACGCGGAGGTGTTCGTCATCGAAGACCGCGCAGAGAGGCATGGTGTCAGCGTAGATGGCGGCAGTGAGGTCGGCGGCGTGACGCCCGATCAGCCGAGATCGACGTTCGCGCACCGGGGTGCAGTCTGGAAGGCATCGCCGATATCCCCGTCGGTCGAGCCCACGAGCTCACCGAGGGAGTCCTTGACCAGGACACCCGCGTCGTACGTCGCTTTGGCTGCTGCCGCAGCACGCAGCCACTCCAGGCCCGCCGAGACGGGATCACCCGCGGACTGCGCCGCGTCGACATGGCCCATGGCCTCGTCCTTGGCCATACCCAGCGTGTCGAGGCGCTCCTGGAGGATGGGGATGACGGCGGCGGTCTCGATGTAGTCGAGCGGGATCCCCCCCAGCGCCGTGGCGAGCTCATTGGCCGCGGCGTCCACGCCGTCGAGTTGGCCGGGAATCTGCTGCTGGAACTGCTCCCCGATCGACGCGGGATCCGCGGGGTCGTACTCGAGGGATCCGGCGACCTCGACGACGCTGGCGAGCAGCGAGTCGCGGGCCGCGCAGACCTCTCCGGCCCACAGCACGATCTCCGGCGTGGGAGTCGGCGTCGGCGTGGCCGGGCGCAGCGTGGACGAGTCCGGTGCGGGCGCACTCGGACTGGTGGCCGAGGCCGGCTCGCTCTCTGCCCGGGTCGCCCAGATTCCGGCTGCCACGAGCAGCGCCACGAGAACGACAGCGCCCACGGCGACGACCCACTTCGGCATGGCCGCCATGGTCCTCGCCCTGCCCCCGGGTGTCCACCGTGCTGGCCCGGTGACACGGCCAAGCCAGCCCTGTTGGCGTTGCCCGGTGATGCGCTCGCTCAGCCGCTAGGTTCGGCCCATGGCGACGCCGGCCGCGGGCCCTGATCTCACGCCCGAGCAGCGGCGGTCCTTCCGGGCATCGCTCATCTGGGTGGCCGTCATCGTCGTCGTGATCGTCGCCCTGCAGCTCCCCCTGCCCGACGTCGTTACGATCGGCCCGACGTGGCTCGTCCCCTTCATCGAGCTCGCGGGCATCCCCATCGTGGCCCTCCTCTACCTGGTCGCCGGAGAGCGCAAGCGCCTCGTCACGGGCACGATGACCGCATTCCTGGTCTTCCTCGTGCTCGCGAGTGTCATGAATGCCGTGCTCCTGCTCATCAACCTGGTCAATGGCTTCACCGAGTCGGGCGCCGCACTGCTCTTCGCGGGATTCGCGGTCCTCATCGTCAATGTGCTCAGCTTCGGGATCGTCTACTGGTGGATCGATGCGGGCGGACCGCTCGCGCGCATGCAGGGGCGCACGACGACCAAGGACTTCCTCTTCCCACAGCAGGGTGAGGACGGCATGGAGTCATGGCAGCCGGCCCTGCTGGACTACCTCTTCACGGCGTACACCAACATCATCGCCTTCAGCCCGACGGACACGATGCCGCTGTCGCATCGGGTCAAGGTGCTCTTCGTCGTGCAGTCGTCGACCGCGGTCGTGACCATCGTGGTGACGCTGAGCCGGGCGATCAACCTCATCCCGGGCGCGACGCCCGGGTCCTAGGCGCGCTCAGGCTGGCAGGCGCCACTCGGTCGCCCAGGTCTGCGCACCCTCGACGACATCGGCCGCAATCGCGCCCAGGATGGGCGTGAACTTGAATCCGTGACCCGAGCACGGGGACATGACGACGACAGGCCCACGCCGATCGAGGATGAAGTGGCTGTCATCGGTCATGGTGAAGAGGCACGACACCGCGGAGGCGATATCGGTGTCCGCTCCGGGAAGCCACCGTCGGGCGTAGTCGGCCGCCACCTCGATAGCCACCTCTGGCACATCGAGGGTGCGTGCGTCGAGATCATCGACGAGATCCCTCGTGTCGATGCCCACCTTGACGCCCTCGCCGGGAGACTCGAGCCCGTAGGCGCCGTAGGCGAAGGTGTGATTGACCGCGTCGGAGCCGACGTGATGCACGAAGGACGGGAAGGCAACGCCCGGACGGATGGCGAAGTGGACGGGTGCCTGAGCGGTGACCTGCAGTCGGGGCAGCGTGATCCCGAAGAGGTCGAGGCCGCTCAGTCGCGTGAGCCAGCCCCCTGCCGAGACGACGACGGTGCGCGCAGTGACGTCATCCCGGGACGTGATGACGCGGACGCCGTCGCCGGCCGGCTCGATGGCGAGCGCAGGCTCCTCGAAGCGCAGGTCCGCACCCGAATCCTCCGCGAGGCGCAGCAGCGTCTCGATCGTGCGATCGGCAAAGACGCGGCCCCCGTCGGGTGAGTAGATGACGGTCTCGTCGAAGTCCATGCCGGGCCAGCGCTCCCGCGCCTGGGCAGGGGTGAGCCGGTCGAAGGACCAGTCGCCGGCACGCAGGGTGGCCTCGATCTCGTCGATCGCCGTGGGGAATCCATGGTCGAGCTGACCCGTCTGCTCGAGCAGGGTCTCGCCGGAGAGCTGCTCGAGCTCGCGCCACATCGGGAGCGCCTGCGTCGCCAACTGCGAGTAGAGGAGCTCGCGATAGGCGACGCGGAAGATCCGGGTGGCCCCGTGCGACGAGCCCCAGGCATGACCGCGTGCGAATCGCTCGAGGAGCACGACGTCGTGGCCTCGACGCGCGAGGTGCCAGGCCGTGGAGGAGCCGGCGGCCCCGGCTCCGATGACGACGACGTCCGCATCCATGCGGCAAGCCTAGGAGGTGCTGTGCGCCGTCGCTGCCTCGTGTGCCTGCAGCGGGTTGCGCAGGATTGCGTGGAACTGCTCGGCATCCGTGGAAGCTCCACCGCCCTCGAGTCTGCCGGAAGCCACCGCAGCGGTAAAGGCCGCGTAGTCACTGGTGACCTGCTCGGCATAGGCAAGAGAGAAGGTACGGATAGCCTCGTCGAAGGCGGTCGCCCGCCCCAGATAGGCCGAGATAGCGACTGCATCACCGGTGCGCGCGTGCGCCCGCGCGAGGGCGTGACCACAGAGTTCGGCATACGTGCCGAGACCCACAGGCTGGAAGCGCGAGGGATCCGGTGACCACTTCATGTCGCGCAGCTGGCGGACGTAGTACTCGCGATCCAGTTGGCCGGTGACCCAGCCGAGGAAGGAGTCGCTCGCCGCCTGCATGAGCCGCTGACCTTCGACCACGCGCTCGCCCATCTGCGCATACGTGGAAGCCGCGGTGTAGGGCTCGAGCACGGAGTGCTGCGCCTGCTTCAACTGGAGGGTGAGGATGTCGTCGGCATCGCGCCCCTGGAGCAGGAGCACCCAGGCGAGCAGGCCCACGCTGCCCACCCCGACGACCTTGTGCCCCACGTCGATGACCTCGTAGCGCTCGAGCAGGTCCTGCCGGTCGGGCGCGAGGCTCTCGAGGTAACCGGGCAGCGCGCCGAACATCATGGCGCGCGCCATCGAGTCCTCGGGCACGCGCATGAGCAGAGGAGGCTCGTCGACGAACACGCGGTGACCGTCGACGACCTTGGTGAGCTTGGCCACCGCGGTCCAGGCGGTGCGCGCCTGAGCCTTGGCCACCGTGCGACGGACAGCCTTCTCCCCCGTCTTGCCCCCGGCGCGCTGGGCCCAGCTCTCCATCACGGTGGCATCCACGCGGTCGTACCAGATGTCGATCTCCTTCATAGCGGCGTACTCCGCCATGGAGGTGCGGTACTGCCGGGCACTGGCGAGTGCCGCATCCGCGACGACGTCCTTGGGGAAGCCGTTGTCGCGCGCGGCGAGGACGAAGGATGTCGCGAGGCGCTTCACATCCCACTCGAAAGGCCCGGGATTAGTCTCGTCGAAGTCGTTGACGTCGAAGACGGGCACGCGGTCGGGTGCGGCGAAGAGGCCGAAGTTGGACAGGTGCGCGTCACCGCACAGTTGCACCTGGAGACCGCTCGACGGCTGGGCGCCGAGGTCACTGGCCATGATGATGGCCGTGCCGCGATAGAAGGTGAAGGCACTGACTCCCATCCGCTCATGGCGCAGCGGCAGCAGGGCTGGCACGCGCGTCTGCTCCTGCTCCTCGAGCAGGGCGATGGGATCGGGCCGGTGGGGCGACGGCTCGTAGACACCCTGGGCCTTGCGAGGCAGCGCCTCGCGCGCGGCCTTGCCTTGCGCACGGCGCTCCTCCAGGGTGCGGTAGGCGCCGAAGGCGAAGGTGCTGGTGTCGGCCGGGGGGTTGGTCATGCCCGGAGCGTACGTGCTCCCGCCCGCGCGCCGGGAGCCGTCGTGCGATGTGGGTCCAGCGGGGTGACAAGGCGTCGGATCGCCCCGCGCCACCCGGTCGCCTTGCGAATCGATCGGTCCACCTGGGAGGCCGCACGCCAGGCCTCCTCGGCGACGGCCGGCTCGACGGGTCCGGCGCCGTAGAGCGCGGGTCCTGCCAATCGCGCCAGCGTGACGACATGCCACTGCACGTCATCGGGCAGATCGGGTGGGTACTCCGCGTCGGGCGCGGGCGCATAGGAGACGGGCAGGGGTAGCCACGACTCGGCGAGCAGCAGGCGCGTCCACCGCCATGCGCCCGCGACATCGGCGCGCGGATCCGCGTCATCGCGCAGCCCTCGTCGGATCCCGCGACGGCGCAGGGCGACATAGGCGATCCAGGCCAGGGCAAGGAGTGCGACGGCGACCGGGATCACGAGGGGCCAGGGGATGCTCACGGTGTCCTGCGCGGTGGCATCGCCGCCCGCCATGTCACCTCCTGATCCGCCGCCCGAAGCGCTCCCCGACGGCGAGGGAGCAGGCTCGGGCTCGGGTCGCTGCGGCACCTCATCCGGAGTGAGCGGACGCACGACCGCGGGTCGGCCCTCGGCCACATCCTGCGGACTCGGCTGGAAGGCGACCCATCCCAACCCCTCCAGTCGCGCCTCGGGCCAGATGCTCGTCTCGGAGGCGAGCACCGTGCGCACGCCCTCGTCCGGAGCCTCAGTCATCGGCGGGAATCCGATCGCGATCCGCGTGGGCACACCCCACGAGCGCGCGATGATCGCCCAGATCGCGGCGTACTGCTCCTGGAAGCCGACGCCCTCGGCGAGCACGCGATTGAGTCCGGCATAGGAGCGATCGGGCGGACCCGCACCGAGTGCCTGCGGGGGTGCGGCTGCGTAGCGCGGGTCGCGGAGCTTGTCGCTCAGCAGGCTCAGGCGCTGCCAGGTGCCGTCGGCTTCCGCGGCGACGAGGTCGGCGAGCTCGGCCATCGTGCCTGTGAGCGGACCGGGGATCGCCACGGCCGGATCGAGGTCGACGCTCAACGCGGGCTCGGCCGCGCGCACGGTCTCGCGATCCGCGACGGCGAGGGAGTAGCGGATGTCGAAGGCGTAGTCGATGGGAGATGACACGGCCGCCACGACGCCGGTCGCAGGATCGGCGCGCGTGGCGACGGGTGAGAGGACCTGGTCGACACGCTGCGGCACGGGCACCCACTGGCCCGGCAGCCCCACGCCGACGGTGACGCGCGTGCCCGCGGAGTAGGTCTCCTCGGGTGCCCCCACTTCCTCGGGGGGGATGTCATCGCCCGCGACGCCATAGGTCGGCGGGGAGATCCACGCGATGCCGTTGTACGTCGCGAAGGTGGCCCACGTCGGCCGATTGAGAGGGGAGTCCGGACTCGTCGACGCAGTGAAGAGCACGCGTCCGGCCTCGGCCGGATCGAGCTGCCAGCGCGCCGCGACAAGGAAGGGGTCGGGGACACCCCCGTCGGTGCGCGACTCGGGCGTGGTCGATCCGAAGAGGTCGAGCGTCCGCGGCACCTGGTGCGGCGCGGACACCGACACGGCGTACGTCGCGAGCGCGGCGATAGTGATGGTGAGCACGGTGAGCACTTCGGCCCAGCGCGCCGGACGCACCGCGCCCTCGCCGTTCCACGGCCCGAGGAGGATGAGCAGGAGCGCGAGAGCGAGCCCGGTGAAGGCTGTGAGCACGCCCGCCTCGATCGTGCCGGTCATCCCCGCGGCCAGGGCACCCGCGAGCAGTCCGAGTGCGGGCAGCGCCGCGGCCGCCGGACGCGGGCCGAGCACGAGCACCTGCCCGAGCCAGGTGCCGAGCAGGATGGAGCCGCTGAGCATGGCGCTCACGAGCACCGACTCGGGCGCATAGCCGCCCGGGCCGATGAGGATGCCGATGACGATGCCCACGATGGCGACCCCGAGACCGGCCCAGCGCCCGAGGGCGATCGATGCCGCCATGACCGCGATGACGAGCGGCGCGTAGACGAAGCCGGTGAGGCTGCCCTCGACGATAAGGGGCATCGCGAGCGCGACGAGCAAGGCAGGGAGGGCCGCCACGACACCGAGGCCCCACCGCTGGCCGGCGGGGCGCGTCGGCACCTCGGTCTCGCGGGGACGCACATGCACGCGGGTCATGCTCATGGACGCAGCACCGACAGCGCGGGGATGCGATCCCACCAGCCGAGCACGCCCTGGCCCCGCACGACGATGGTGGTGGCGCGGTTGGCGCGCAGGAGTCGGGTGTCGACTCCCGAGGCGCCGCGCTCGACCAGCGCGAGCAGATCGAGGACCGCGGTCGAGCGCCCTCCCCCGTGGGCAGCGCGCTCCCCCGAGGTCGTCACGACCTCGACGTCGAGGCCCGAGGATGTGGCGACCGCGGCGAGGGACGCGAGGAAGTCGACGGCTTCCTCGAACTCTTCGGCCGACGTGTAGGCACGCTCTTCCGCGACGAGGACGAGGGTGATGCGCGGGCGGGTGATGTCGACGTACTGCCGCATCATGAGCTTGCCCGTCTTGGCGGAGGAGCGCCAATGCACATGGCGCAACTCGTCGCCGATGACGTATTCGCGCAGTGTCGCGAAGGTCGTCGTGCCCATCTCCGCTGAGCCGCCGAAGTCAGTGAGCGCCGAGGGCAGTGCGGCGAGCGACACGGGGCGCACGCGTGGGACGACGAGGAGCGCGACGCCCTCGACCTCCCCGACACGTCGGCGCATGAGGCCCCAGGGATCGACACGCTCGAGCACCCACGGACCCAGGCTCACGGGACCGCGTCTGTGCGTGGGGACGGAGATATCGGCGTGCACGCCGGTCGCGTCCCAGACGACGGGGAAGGAGGTTGCGTCCGCACCGCGCAGACGCAGGCCGCGGCGGTGGGCGCGCGTCGCTTCGACGTCGACGCGCACGATCGTGTCGGAGAGGCGCTCCACCCGCGGGGGTGCGACCGCCAGGGCGAATGCGGGACCGCCTCCCGCGACGAGGAAGTAGGAGACGGCGAGGAGGAGAGCACCTCCCACGGCGAGCCCGAGGCCCTCGGGATACCCCAGGGCGAGACCGAGTGCCGCCGACGCGATGACGACGGCAAGGGCACCCCACCCGCGGGCTGTGAGCCGGGCGCTCACCCGACCGGCACTCCCGCGACGACCTGCTCGATGGCCTGCGCGCGTACGCCGGCGTCCGCCTCGACGTCGGCGAGGACAAGGCGGTGCGCGAGGACGGGCACGGCGAGACGCTGCACGTCGACCGGGGAGACGTAGGTGCGTCCCGCCATGGCCGCAGCGACCTGGGCGGCACGCAGCAGGCCGACGCTGCCGCGCGGGCTGGCACCCAGGCGCACGCCGGGCGTGGTGCGGGTGGCCGCGACAAGGCGGACGACGTACTCCATGACGGAGTGGTCGACGTGCACGCCGCGCGCCAGGGCGACCATGCGACGCACGTCATCGGCATCGCCGACCGGCGCGAGCTCATCGACGCTGAGTCCGCCGTGACTATTGGCGAGCACCTGCACCTCCGACTCGAGGTCGGGGTAGCCGATCGACACCGACATGAGGAAGCGGTCGAGCTGGGCCTCCGGCAGGGGGAAGGTGCCGTCCATCTCGATCGGGTTCTGCGTCGCGAGGACGATGAAGGGCCGCGGCACCTGATGCGTGACGCCGTCCACCGTGACGGTGCGCTCCTCCATCACCTCGAGCAGGGCCGACTGGGTCCGCGGCGACGCGCGATTGATCTCGTCAGCGAGGACGACATGGGCGAAGACCGGGCCGGGATGGAATTCGAAGGTGCCCGACCCCTGGTGGAAGATCGATACGCCTGTGACATCACTGGGGAGCAGGTCCGGGGTGAATTGGATGCGATGCCAGGACATGCCGAGCGTCGCGGCGATGCTCCGCGCGAGCGAGGTCTTGCCGACACCCGGCACGTCCTCGAGGAGCAGATGACCCTCGGCGAGCAGGCAGGTCGTGGCGAGGGTGATGACCTCGCGCTTGCCCTGGATGAAGCCCGCGACGTTGTCGATGATGGCCTCGGCGTTGGCGGCGAATCGGGCCGCCTCCTCGGGTGTCAGCGGTGCCTGAGCGCTCATCCCGCCACCCTAGGGGAGGCTGAGGGCCCTCACCCCAGACTCGGGACCTTCGGCCCGGTGACCCGGACCTCCGGCCCCCGCCATGCTTCCGGGGGTTGGCGCATGCTGGAGCCTGAGCCAAGAGGAGGTTGATCGTGGGCGCAGGCGTAGTGGTCGGATTCGACGGTTCGGAGCACGCGAGCATCGCCGTGGATTGGGCCGCAGCCGAGGCTGCCTCCCGCGGCGTGATGCTCACTCTGGCGGCCGCCACCACAGTCCCCCTCGAGGGCATGCGCTTCGGCGGATCCGTCCTCACTCCCGATGCCATCGACGATCTGCTCGAGCGCCTGCAGGAGGCGACGCAGGTCCGGGCCGATGAAGCCAGTCGCGCTCACCCCGGCCTCGAGGTCGGGGTCAAGGTTGCACTCGGCAGTCCCGCCTCCGTGCTCATCGAGGCCAGTGCCAATGCCGACATGGTCGTCGTGGGCAGCCGCGGCATGGGCGGCTTCCGTGGACTGCTCGTGGGATCCGTGGGCGTGCAGGTGGCCAGCAATGCCTCGTGTCCCGCGGTCGTCGTGCGCAAGGCACCCTCCGCGACCGCCGCCAAGGTTGTGGTCGGCGTGGATGGCTCCGAGCTCTCCCTCGCCGCCCTCGACTTCGCCTTCGACATGGCCGATCGTCGTGGATGGAGCGTCGTGGCGGTCCACGCGTGGGAGATCCCGTCGTACGACGTGCTCGCGTCGCCCAGCGGACCACCACCCATCGACCTCGAAGAGCTCGCGGCCAGCGAGGAGCGCGCCTTCGCGGAGTCCCTTGTCGGCCTGCGCGAGCAGCATCCGGGCGTGAAGGTCGAGCAGCACATCGTCAAGGCACCGTCGGTCAAGGCGATCCTCGACGCAAGTGATGACGCTGCACTCATCGTCATGGGCACCCGGGGCCGGGGCGAGTTCCTCGGCGCCGTGCTCGGCTCGGTGAGCCAGGGTGTGCTCCACCGAGCCAAGGTCCCCGTCGCCGTCATCGGCTCGGGTGATCGCGAGGACGAGGGATGACCGGCGTGCACGTAGACCGCTCCGAGATCGTGGTGGCGGACATTCGCCACTCCCCCGTGATGACGATCCGTTCGCGCGACACCCTCTGGGATGCCTGGCAGTTGATGTTCGTCTCCGGGATGCGCAACCTCGCGGTCGTGGACGAGTGCGGGAGCAGCATCGGCGTGCTCAGCGATCGCGCGATCCTGACCGATCTGCCGATCACCGAGAAGCACCTCGCCGGGCGTCACGTGAGCGACGTGATGGCCTCACCCGGCAGCGTCACGGACGACACATGCGCGCAGGAGGCCGCGAGTCGCATGGCACGTCACTCCGTCGATGCGTTGCCCATCGTCACTGACGCGGGTCGCCCCATCGCGATGCTCACCGCGGCCGACCTCGTCGAGTGGGTCGCGCGCGACTAGTCCTCGTGACGATGCCCCGAGGCATGCGCCCGGGCATGCTCCTGGGCGATGCTCTTGGTCAGGCTGGTGAAGAGCCGGACCGTGGCCGAGAGCAGCACGACGGTGAAGATCATCTGGATGAGCACCGCGCCCCGGGCGATCTGCCCTTGAGCCGCGATGTCGCCGAAGCCGATGGTGAGGAGCGTCGTCATCGTGAAGTAGACGGCATCCAGAGGTGTCCTCATCCCCACGATTTCGTCGGGGTACTCACTGATCGCCAGGTAGGTCACCGCGAAGAAGAGGACCGACTCGACGACCATGACGCCCAGGATCGCCGTGCGCTCCGTGATCGGGTTCAGGTGCTTGCGATTGAGGTCGCGAATCAACATGTCCACGAACGCGAAAGCCAGGATGAGCAACGTCGCGACGAAGAGCGCCACCTGGATCCAGGGCAGCTCATTGCCCGATGCCCACAGCGTCACCTGCGCGGCGATCAGGCCCGCCGCCACACCCGGCGGCGCGTAGATGGCCCAGTGCCTGCGTCGAGCCACGTCCCCTCCCTGAGGTCGGTCGTAGGCGAGGGTAGCCTTCCCCCATGGCCGCGCAGGATCGACTCGTCTGGATCGACTGCGAGATGACCGGACTGGATCTGGCCAAGGATCAGCTGGTCGAGATCGCCGTGATCGTCACGGATTCCGATCTCACCGAGCTGGATGAGGGCATCAACATCATCATCCGGCCCGAGGACCTGTCCGTCCTCGAGGGGATGGACCAGGTCGTCGTGGATATGCACACCTCCTCCGGGCTTCTCGAGCTCATCCCCCAGGGGATCCCCCTCGCCGAGGCCGAGGAGCAGGTCCTCGCCTACGTCTGCTCACACGTGCCCGAGGCGCGCAAGGCGCCCCTGGCCGGCTCGAGCGTCTACGTCGACCGTGGCTTCCTCGCCCGCGACATGCCCCAGCTGGACGCTCACCTGCACTACCGGCTCGTGGACGTCTCGTCGGTCAAGGAGATCGCGCGCCGCTGGTATCCGCGCGCCTACTTCAACTCCCCGGAGAAGAAGGGCAACCACCGCGCCCTCGGTGACATCCGCGAGTCGATTGCGGAGTTGCGCTACTACCGCGACGCGGTGTTCGTGCCACCCCCCGGACCTGACACGGAGACGGCCAAGGCCACCGCCGCGGGACACGTCGTCGACCACGGCTAGGCAACGTTCAGCTCATCAGGAAGTCTGCGGTCTCGGCGGGCTTCTCCAGCATGAAGTCGTGGCAACCGGCAATCTGCTCCATGCGCCATCCGTCATCTCGGGCGCGCTGCACCGACACCTCGAGCGCCGGCAGGGGCGGCGCTGTGTGCTCGATATAGGTACGCGGTAGTGATGCTAGAACGGCGGGATCGAAGTCCACAGGGTCGCTGGAGCACCTCAGCGGGAAGTCCGTGAGTCGCGGGCGTACACAGGCCGCGAGCGCTGGATCGGTGACGCCCCACCGCTCGAGCAGCGAGTCCTGCACGGGGATGCGCCAGCCATCGCCTCCGGCATCGGCGAGCTGTCGGAACGCCGCCTCTGAGGCCGGCGGCTCGACGGAGAAGTTGCTCTCCCCTGGGTGGGCGAGGAATCCCCCGGCGACGACCACCCGGGTCACGCGACCGTCGGCGCGTTCGGCGACGGGCCCGGCGAGGATCCCCGCGTAGGAGTGCAGGACCAGGGTCACGTCCTCAAGGTCTCGATAGACGAGCGTGTTGACGATATCGGCGATGTGCGTGTCAACTCCCACAGACGGTGAGAGCAGATGCTTGCGCTCTCCCAGGCCCGTCAGGGTGATGGGGATCGTGTCGTGGCCGCGCTCACGCAGTAGGGCCGCCACCGGACTCCACGCCCACGCGCCGTGGAAGGCGCCCGGAACGAGCACGAACGTCGTCATCCCACCCACCCTAGGAGCCGGGGGCGCTTGCGGCCCGGACTCTCAGGCGGAGGGGCCAGGCCCTAGACTCATCCGGCGTCCTCGCGAGAGGGCCGCGGTGGGTGTAGCTCAGCTGGTAGAGCGCTGCGTTGTGGTCGCAGATGTCGCGGGTTCGAGTCCCGTCACTCACCCCAGCGATTCGTGAGGGAGATTCCTCCCGGACTCCCCTTCTGCCCCCCACGTTTCCGGAGTTCTGCCTTCACAGGCGACAGTGCACTCGGCCATCGAGGTGCTCCTAGAGGCCCAAGATCTTGCCTGGGGTCACGCGACAAGTTATCTTGGAATGGTGCTCGAAGACCCCATCATTGCTGGATCGGCCTTCAAGCACGGATTGACCAAGGACGACATCCTGCATGCCTATCGAAACCCGATCCGCATCTGGGATCTCGGTGACGGCTTCACCATGATGATCGGCCCCAATGAAGCGGCGATCATCCTTGAGGTGGGCTACATCGAGGGCGATCTTGCTGTCGTCATCGTTCACGCTATGCAAGCACGCGACAAGTTCCTGAGGTGATGACGATGCCACGCACAGTAGATGAGATTCTCCAGCACGCGGATGAATTGGCCGCTCGTTTCGAGAACTACGTTCCTAGCGAGGACGATGAACTCGATGCGGGAGCAGTCGCCCTCCTTCGCTCAGCCGTTCAGGAGCGCTCGGAGGCCGAGAGGCACATCCTCGAAGCCGTCAAGACCGCCCGCGAGCGAGGAGTGTCCTGGTCAGCCATCGGCACCTTCATCGGTACGTCAGGAGAGGCTGCCCGTCAGCGCTACGCCAGCAAGGTCGCGTAAGGTTCGCGACGCTCAGCAGCCCCTTCGAGTTCCGTCACTCACCCCATCGCCTGCACAAGCCAGCCCCGCGGCCGGCGCTCCCGCAGCTACCCGCGTTGGCTGAGCATTCGTACTCCCGCCTGAGGGACTAACGTGTCAGGAAGGAAGGGGTAGGGGACTGAACCCGGTTCAGTCCCCGCCCCCTCAACCCACGCGACTGCAGAATCCCGGAGACCCGGCACACTCGAGACATGTCAGACCAGGCACGTGACGCACTGCTCGCCAAGCAATCGGACATCGAGGCGCGCATGGCGGATCTCACCGCAGCGCCCGATGCCACCGGAGGCATCTCCTTCGGCAAGCGCGTGGGCGATGGCACGAGCATCGCCGTCGAGCGCCTCACCCAGGTCGCCGCACACGAGCAGCTGCTCGTGCAAATGGAGGAGATCGCGCGCGCTCTGGCCAAGATCGACGAAGACACCTACGGCGTGTGCGACATGTGCGGCGCGCAGATCCCCGAGGGCAGGCTCGAGATCCACCCGTGGGCAGTGCTGTGCGTGCCGTGCGCGTCCGCGTGAGGCGTCACCGCCAGAAGCGACCCTGCTTCTTCCACAAGCCCGAGGGCTCCTCCATCGACGACACCTGACCGTCGGCATCCTGATAAGCACCGGTCCCTCCGACGATCGGACGCGTCACGGCCTTGCCGCCGACACCCGTCGCCAGAGTGATGCCGCTGATGATCATCGTCCCGTCGCCGAAGTCCTGCTCGAGCATCGTGACGACCGGCGTGACGCCTCCGACCTGGTCGTACACCATCCGCGTGACATAGAAGTGGCCGATGGTCTTTGCTCCGTCATCGCCCTCGTACATCTTGCCGTAGAGACCAGTGAAGGTGGCTCCGACGATGGGGAGCTCCTCCACGCCATCGCCGTTGTCCTCCCACCACTCGGTGAGCGTGGCCTTGCCCGACGCGCCGAGCAGACGCAGGGTGAGGGTGCGGCCGTCCTCGCTCAGCAGCATCTCGCCGCGGACCCCCTTCTGCGAGCCTGTGCCGCCCAGGACCGCGTAGACATGGCCGGCCTTGTGCCCCTTGCCGTGCTGCACGACGGTGCGACCGAAGATCGACCCGTCGGCCGTGAAGACCTGGATGTCCGTGGACTGGATGCCGCGCCCCTCAGCGGCCCCGACGCGGGTCGCGACCGAGACGTAGGACGCCTTGCCTTTTGCCGCGCGGGTCAGGATGACGTTGCCGATGCCCGCCTTCGCATCGCCCTTGACCCGCTTGGCCGTGAGATCGGAGAACTTCATCGTGGAGGTCTTGAGACCTTCGCTCACGCTGATGTCGTAGGCGAGCCGGAGATCCTTGCCACTTCCCGTCACCTTGAGAGTGCCGTGCGCGGTGGCGTAGGCACCCGTGCCTCCGGTCACGGACATGAGTCGCGTCCCCTGAGAGTCGCCCTTGGACGAGTAAGCCGCGACAGCCTGCGCGAAGATCTGCCCGCGCCCTAGGCGCACCTGGACCTGCGTGTCCTGCATGACCTGGCTGCCCTGGTCACGCACGGAGATGACGCGCATGATCATCGTCATGCTGCCCGCAGCGCGCCCCGCATCATCACGCACAGCTCCGTGGGCCACGGTGAGATCGCCGATGCCGTCCGGGCCGCCGTACGCCACGGTCTCGGTCGACTTCACGGCCACGCGGAGGGAGAGCGACTGATCCGCGCGAGTTTCGGACGCCGAGTCGGCGGAGAGGACAGGTGCGGCGACCGCCGCCGGGCTCATGAGTGTGGCGGCCATCAGTGCCACGACGACGCCGATGATGGTCTTCATGGTGCCACCTGCGGTAGTCGCCCGGTGTCCGGGATTTCCGGCAGGCTACCGGCTCGCTCAATCCGCGTCCGGGAATGCGCTGAGGTCCGTGCGTCCTAGCCCTCGACCTCGCTCGCCAGGAGCATCCACTGCTCCTCGAGCTCGGCACGACGCCGCTCGGACTCCTGCAACTCACGGTTGAGATCCGCCAGTCGGGCGTGGTCGGTGGCCGCCTCGGCCATCTGCTGGTGCAGCCTGCCCTCGGACTCCTCCAGTTTGGCGATGGCGCGCTCGATGCGGGCCATCGCCTTGCCCATGGCCCGCTGGTCCAGACGCTGCTGCTTCGCTGTCTCCTTGGGTGCGGTGGCAGGAGCAGGCGCCGCCTTCACGGATGGGCGCGACCGCACGCGCTCGAGATACTCCTCCACGCCACCCGTGAGATGCGTGAAGCGCTCATCTCCCAGCAGTCCGTAGAAGTCATCGCAGGCTCGCTCGAGGAAGTAGCGGTCATGCGAGATGACGATGAGCGTGCCGGCGAAGCCGTCGAGGAGGTCCTCGAGCGCGGTGAGCGTCTCCACGTCGAAGTCGTTGGTCGGCTCATCGAGCACGAGCACATTGGGTCCGCTCATGAGCAGCCGCGTGAGCTGCAGGCGACGGCGCTCACCACCCGAGAGGTCACCCACCGGCGTCCACTGTCCGTCGGCACCGAAGCCGAGCCTCTCGCACAGCTGGCTCGCTGTGAGCTCGCGATCCTTGCCCAGGTCGACACGCGCGGCCACGCGCTCCACTGCTTCGAGCACGCGCCACGAGGGATCGAGCTCCTCGAGATGCTGCGAGAGGTACGCCGGCTTGACGGTCACGCCCGTCGTGACGGAGCCCGCCGCCGGCGGAATCTCCCCGAGCATCGTGCGGATCAGCGAGGTCTTTCCCGTGCCATTGGCGCCGAGGATGCCCACTCGCTGACCGGGGCCGACATCCCACGTGAGGTGATCCACGAGAGCGCGATCCCCCACCGCCACCGTGACGTCGTGGAACTCGTAGACCGTCTTGCCCAGGCGCGCGTTGGCGAAGGCGAGGAGTTGCACATCATCACGCGGGGCGGGCTCACCCTTGATGAGCTCATTGGCCGCATCGATCCGGAACTTCGGCTTCGACGTCCGCGCCGGAGCACCGCGCCGGAGCCAGGCGAGCTCCTTGCGCAGCAGGTTCTGCCTACGCGACTCCGAGGCCGCCGCCTGACGCGCACGCTCTGCCTTGCTCAGCACGAACGCCGAGTAACCGCCGTCGTACTCCTCGACGCCGCCGTCGACGACCTCCCATGTGCGATCGCAGAGGGCGTCGAGGAACCACCGGTCGTGCGTGACGATGACGACGGAGAGCCGCGGACGCGACGCCAGGTGCTCGGCCAGCCACGCGACGATCTCGACATCGAGGTGGTTGGTCGGCTCGTCGAGCAGGAGCAGATCGAGGTCCGCGATCAGGGCACGGGCCAACTGGACGCGGCGCCGCTCCCCGCCGGACATGGTGCCCAGGCTTCTCGAGAGGAGCGCCTCATCGAAGCCACCGAGGAGTCCGGCAAAGATCTCGCGGATGGCGGGGTCGCTGGCCCACTGGTGCGCGTCCTGCCCGGGGACGACGTACTCGGCAACCGTCGTCTGCGGATCGAAGGACTCCGCCTGGGAGACCGTGCCGACGTGGACGCCCGAGTTGACCGTGACACGCCCGGAGTCGGGCTGCTCGAGGCCTCCCATGAGGTTGAGGAGGGTGCTCTTGCCCGCGCCGTTGCGACCCACGACCGCGATCCGCTCGCCCTCCCCCACGCCCAGGGACACGTCCGCAAGAAGCGGCCGCTCGCCGTAGGCCTTGGAGACGCGGTCGAAGTTGACCAGATTGCGCCCTGCCACCGAAGCCCCTCTACTCGTCCGACGTAGGAGTCTGCAGCATCCGGCGCATGCGCTGCACACGGACACCGCCGGCAAGCCAGGCGCTCGGCGATGTCCCGGTGACGATGAACCCGTGATGCTCGTAGAGCCTGCGGGCTCCTGAGTTCTTGGCATCGACGTCGAGGGCGATACTGCGCATGCCGAGCCCCTGAGCGCGACTCACGGCGTCCTCGAGCAGCGCAGCCCCCACACCGCGCCCGCGCATCTCCTCCTTCACCGACACCGCGGTGACGTACCACTCGCCCGGATCGTGTCGCGACATGAAGGCCAGGAAGGGCCCGAAGGCAAGCCCTACTGCGGTCAACCGGAGCCGCGTCACGCCCCATCCCAGCCCGAGGCTCCCCTCGGGCTCGGGCACCTGCGCGGGTCCTCCGAGCAGCACGCCCGCGACCTGGTCGTCCGCCTCGGCGATGCGCGCCCGCGCGAGAGACCAGGCGTGACCGGGTGTGGCGATCACCGGTCGCAGCACGTCCTCCCAGCGGGAGCCGAGCATGATCGAGAACATCCCGCCCGTCGCTGTCTCCAGGTCCCACGCCACAGCATCGACGTCGGCCGTGCCAGGGACGGCATCACGCAGGATCACGAATCAGGCGTCGAGGTCGAGCACGGCGTCGTCGCCGTCCATGGTGATGGAGAGGCCGACGCCATCCTCGATGCGCTGGTAGTCCGACTCGCTCACGGTGACGATGGGCATAGCGGTGTCGTAGAGCTCGGCGGCGACGAGAGCACCCGTGGCGATGATGCCGTCGGGCTCGGTGAGGACGATCCCGGCGGGCGCGATCCCAAGGCGCAGCAGCTCGGCGAGGACGTAGGTGCCAGAGCTGGAGCCGCGGCCCGAGCGCATCACGAGGATGCGTCCCGTGACCTGCGCACCGTGCTGGGGATGGTGGACGTCGATGATGTCGCCGTCGGGCCCGATCCCGCCCCAGAAGGACACGGGCTCGTCGAGCTTGAGGACCGCGCCCGAGGCCTCACCCGAAGTGACGCGCCATCCCATGATCGTGGTCATGTGAAGAGCTCCCGATTCCAGGTGACGCGTCCGGTCGTCGCTGACTCCACGCACTCCTGCAGGGTGGCGAGGACGACGTCGACCCCCATGTTGCCGGGCGCGTAGTGGGCCCACTTGCCGGAGTTGGTCATCACGGTGCGCGTGCCCGGACGCAGGATCGACGTCACGTAGGTGCAGGTGTCGAGCACGAAGGTGACGCCCCACTCCTCGAGGGGCTGGACGAGGCCGCGTCGCTCTGCCTCGGCGAAGACCGACCGTCCCGTGGAGATGTAGAAGGCCACGCCCTCGGCCAGCGGCGGACCATCCGCGATGGCGGCATGCGCTTCCGCGATCTCATCGACGGAGGCGTGCGGGGTGCCGAGGCTCACGGCATCGAGCTTGTCCTCGCGGGCGGTCGAGAGCTCCTGGCGCGCGGCATTGAGCCGCTGAGCCGTGATGTGGTGCACGGGCGCGTCCACATGAGTCCCGAGTGCAGCCTCGAGGGTCGGTGCCTCCGGCGTACGACCGACGACGTGGAAGAGCGCCACACCACCGGACGACGCCGCCGCGGCACCGACCGCCTTGAGCGCGTCCTCGGAGACGTCGGCCGGGAGACCGACGCACACGGGATTGGTCGTGCCCGCGATGGCACCGGCGAGATAGCCGAGCACCGGATAGGTGACGTCCAGGGCGAGGGTCTCGGGCGACAGGCTCGTGCAGTCGAGCACCACATCGCCCTGACGCTCGGTGTCCAGGTGCAGTCCACCGCGCGGCGCCTTGCCCGTGATGGCCGCGGCAATGTCGACGAAGTCGCCGTAACGATCGGTGCGAGCGCCCAGCACCGAGTTGGCGAAGACGATCGCGTTGGACTCCGCCCAGGCGATGTGCCGGCCGACGTCCGGGCGCGAGTCCATCTGGTAAGGCGCACAGGTCCACGTCTGCCGGCAGCCGAGGTCGACGTAGGCCTGCATGAGGTCGCGGCCGCCCTGGGCGACCCAGCGCTCGCGCTCGGTGTTCATGAGCACAAGGTGGGGATGGATGAGGTCGACGGACCCGACGTTGACCGTGGTCGGCACCCGCACCTGACCCCCCAGGGCCACGAGCTTCTGCGCGAAGTCCAGGCCCGCCTGGCCGTAGAAGATGCACCCGTCGATGTGCACCGAGTCGATGTCGACGAGCTCGGTGGCGCCACGGATGCGACCGAGCTCGGTGATGATGCGCATGGAGAGGGCCACGGCCGGACCCTGCTCCCCCGCCAGCATGGCCTGCTCGTCCTCGGTGAGGGTGAGAGTCACGCTGGCAGGCTATCCAAACCCGTATCTGCGGACCTGCTGACCCTGACCGCGCTCATCGATCAGCCGGAGAGCGCCCGAGCAGCAGTGGGGGCAGCGCGACGACGTAGACGAGCACGGCGGCCGCGAGCCCTGCCGCCGCACCCCAGCGCACCAGGGCCGAGCCGATCAGGGCGGCGATGAAGAAGACGGCGAGCGAAGCCGCGCGATACTTCCAACGCTCGTTGCTGCCGCCGACCACCGACCAGTTGGACAGCAGCCTCACCAGCGTGAGCGTCATGACATTGGTCGCCACGTCCGGGATCGCGTGATACAGGATCGCGGCGTTCTGGATCCCCATCGCGAAGGCGAGGATGCCCACCACGATCATCGCTTCGGTGCTCCGAGGATCCGGCGCCCACAGGAGAGTGAGCACGAAGGCGAGAACCACGAGGACCGCGACGATGACGAAGGCGTGCCTGCGACGCGGTCCGAAGCGGGGGCTCATGAGCAGGTATCCGCAGCCGATGGCCCCGATGCTGAAGGCCCCCAGAGGCACGAGGTACGTCGGGACGACCTGGAGGCCACCTCCCTGCCCGATCTCGAAGGCGAGGAACATGAGGTTGCCCGTCATGATCTCGGCGAAGACACCGCCCAGGGCAAGGAAGCAGACGGCGTCGATCAGCCCGCAGGCAGCGGTGAGCAGGTAGGCACCGGGAGTGATCGTGCCCATGCGCATGCGGCCACCCTAGGCGGAAGACTGCCTCCGGGAGCACGCTGCGGTCGATAGCCTCACTCCATGTCGGAGTCACGGGGTCAGGTCTGGCTGCTGCGCCACGGAGACACCGAGTGGGCCGCTGCCGGCAAGCACACCGGACGCACGGACATCCCTCTGAGCCCCGCGGGCGAGACGGCCGCCGGGGCGCGCGCCGCCGATCTCGACGGGCACCCCTTCGCGCTCACGCTCTGCTCGCCGCTGGCGCGCGCGCGGCGCACGGCGGAGCTGGCCGGTGTCACTCCTGACGCGATCGATCCCGATCTCATCGAGTGGGACTACGGCGCCTGGGAGGGGCTCACCACCGCGCAGATCCGCGAGCAGCTCGACGATCCTGCGTGGACCGTCTGGGACGACCTCGTGCGCCCAGGCGAGACGCCGGGCGAGACCACGACCGAGGTGGGAGTGCGGGCGCAGCGCGTCATCGACCGCTGCATGCCCGAGGTCATGGCCGGTAAGGACTGCCTGCTCGTCGCCCACGGGCACCTGCTGCGCATGCTCACCGCCGTCTGGCTCGAGTTGCCGGCGCGCGACGGCCGCCTCTGGGCCCTGAGCGCCGGCGGACTGTCCGTCCTGGGCTGGGAGCGGACTCAGCCGGTCATCTCGCGCTGGAATGTCTGACTCGTTCCCGCGCGCCCTCGCCTCACCCGCTCCCGACACGACCACACTGGACGCATGACCGTCACCGTGATCGAGATGGATGCCGACACCGCATCCGCCATGCGTCGCCTGCGCAAGCTCAATGTCATTGCCGGCTTCGCGCATCTGACCCAGATGATCCTCATCCTGGTCCTCGCCACCGACTTCACGTTGCCGATCACCGCCTCCTACATGGAGGGGCCTCCCGGGACGCCGCTGTCGGATCCTGTGACACTGGTCGACGTCCGCGTGGCCTGGGGCGTCGCGGCTTTCTTCGGACTGTCGGCGCTCTTCCACTTCCTCGTGGCGAGCCCACTCTTCTATGGCCGCTACGTCGCCGGGCTGCTCGAGCGCCACAACTACTTCCGCTGGGTGGAGTACTCCCTCAGCTCGTCGATCATGATCGTGCTCATCGCGCAGATCGTCGGCATCACCGACGTCGCCGCCATCATCGCGATCTTCGGCGTCAACGTGTCGATGATCCTCTTCGGCTGGCTCCAGGAGAAGTACGTCCAGCCCGGTGGCGGACTGCTGCCCTTCTGGTTCGGCTGCATCGCGGGCATCGTGCCGTGGATCATCATCGTGATCTTCGTCATCGCTCCCGGATCGACAAGCGGCAACGAGACCCCCGGCTTCGTCTACGGGATCATCATCTCGCTCTTCATCCTCTTCAACTGCTTCGCGCTGGTGCAGTACCTCCAGTACAAGCCCGTGGGCAAGTGGGCCAACTACCTGCGGGGGGAGACGGCGTACATCGTGCTGAGCCTGGTCGCCAAGTCGGCTCTGGCGTGGCAGGTCTTCGCCGGCACCCTCGTCCCGCCCGCCTGATCGAGCACCGGCGTAGGCTGGGGCCATGGCACGCACGGCGGATGACCTCATCGACGCACGTGGGCCACGCTTCGCCTCGGTGGTCACCGCCGTCGTCCTCGGCGTCGCTCTCATCGGCGTCTACACACCGCTCTTCCCGATGCTGGTCGGGCTGCAGGCCCTCGTCTTCCTCGTGGGGGCTGCGCTCGGCGTACGCCGCCAGCCCTACGTCTGGTTCTTCACCTCGGTCCTGGCTCCACGGCTGGCTCCTGCCCCCCGCTGGCAGGATCCCGCCGCACCCCGCATCGCCCAGGCGATCGCGCTCGTGCTCCTCGTCGTCGCGCTCGTGGCCTGGGCCTTCGGAGGTATCAGCGTGGCGGTGATCTGCGTGGCCGCAGCCTTCGTCGTGGCGCTGACCCTCGCACTCACCGGCTTTTGCATCGGATGCCAGGGCTACGCCGTCTATCAGGACCTCAAGCGCACCTCGTCCTGATTACTCGCGCGCTCCCGCGATCCCCAGCTCCTCGAGGAGCGTGATCACGCGTCCGCGGATCTCATCTCGGATAGGGCGCACCGCATCGATGCCCTGACCAGCTGGGTCATCAAGCACCCAGTCCTCGTAGCGCTTCCCGGGGAAGATTGGGCAGGCATCGCCGCACCCCATCGTGATGACGACGTCCGACTCGCGCACCGACTCCGTGGTGAGCAGGGCCGGAATCGCGCCCGAGATGTCGATCCCCTCCTCAGCCATCGCCTCGACGGCGGCCGGGTTGACCGTCGCGCCCGGCGCGGAACCTGCCGACCGCACGTCGACGGCTCCCGCGCCCAGGTGACGGAGGTATCCCGCGGCCATCTGGGAGCGTCCGGCGTTGTGGACGCACACGAATAGCACTGTGGGACGCTCGCTCATGCTGAACCCTTCGAGGTCGAGGGCCAGCGCCAGCGGCGGCGCAGCCATAGGGAGACGTAGACGAGGGCAACCAGGGCGGGCACCTCGATGAGCGGACCCACGACGCCCGTGAGCGCCTCACCCGATGTGATGCCCCACACCCCGATGCTCACCGCGATAGCGAGCTCGAAGTTGTTGCCCGCCGCGGTGAAGGCGACCGTCGCCGCACGGGGATAGCTCAGGCCCGCCAGTTTGGCGAGCACCATCGACGTGAACCACATGATGATGAAGTAGGCGAGCAGGGGCACAGCAATGCGCACGACGGAGAGGGGCTCGCTGGTGATCGCGTTGCCCTGCAGGGCAAAGAGGATGACGATCGTGAAGAGCAGTCCGTAGAGGGCGATCGGCGCGATCTTCGGGCTGAAGACGTCGTCGTACCAGCGCTCGCCTCGCCGCGCGACGCCAATGCGTCGAGTGAGGTAGCCCGCCACCAGAGGGATGCCCAGGAAGATGAGCACCGCCTTGGTGATCTCCCACGTGGAGAACTGCACATCCTGGGTGTCCAGCCCGAGCCACCCGGGCAGGATCGCCAGATAGAAGGTGCCCAGCAGGGCGTAGGCCAGGATCTGGAAGACCGAGTTGATGGCGACGAGCAGGGCTCCGGCCTCTCGGTCGCCGCAGGCGAGGTCATTCCAGATGAGCACCATGGCGATGCAGCGCGCCAGGCCGATCACGATGAGCCCTGTGCGGAAGGCTGGCTCGTCCGGGAGGAAGATCCAGGCCAGGGCAAACATCAGGGCGGGGCCGATCAGCCAGTTGAGGATCAGCGACAGCCACAGCATGCGTCGATCACCGGTGAGATGGCCGATGTCCTCGTACTTCACGCGTGCGAGAACCGGATACATCATCGCGAAGAGACCGATGGCGATCGGCAGGCTGGTTTCGTCGACCTTCACCGCACCGAGGGCTGTGTCGAGTCCCGGGACCAGCCGGCCGAGGAGCAGTCCGGCCGCCATCGCGAGCGCGATCCACAGGGGCAGGAAGCGGTCGAGGGTCGAGAGCCGCCCGACGACGGCGGACTCGACGGGATCCGAGGTGCTCATGCGACTAGCGCGCCTTGGCGCAGTGCGCGGGGCGCCGGGGACTCGGCCATGGGAGCACCTTGGCAACCAGATCGACATCTGTCAATATGGATTTATGCCCACCGCGACCCTGCAAGCCACACGACGATCCGCGGG
>Ga0181554_1000547_pt1 | contig 37587 bp, 30 predicted proteins | sample 011ome_16_FD_145602 | JGI IMG/M metagenome (GOLD analysis project Ga0181554, IMG submission 145602) | Coastal salt marsh microbial communities from the Groves Creek Marsh, Skidaway Island, Georgia - 011503CT metaG (spades assembly) | ecosystem: Environmental > Aquatic > Marine > Intertidal zone... | reverse complement strand
CTGATGCCGTGACCCATTACATGGCGCTGGATCCGGACAATCCCTCAAGCATCTTCAGTTGCCTGCGCCAGGCGCGCGAGAATGCCCGCTCGGTCCGCGGCGCGATCACTTCGGAAATGTGGGAGGTCATCAATTCCACCTGGCTGGAGATGAGCCGCCTATCGCAAACCATGAACGATGAGAGCTTTACCGATTTCTTCGAGTGGGTGAAAGAGCGCTCGCATCTGTTTCGCGGAGTGACCCTGGGCACCATACTCAAGGACATTGCACTGAATTTCATCCGGTTGGGCACCTTTCTCGAACGTGCCGACAATACGGCGCGTATCCTCGATGTGAAATATCACATCCTGTTACCCAGCGTCGCGGATGTCGGTGGTGCAGCCGACTACTACCAATGGGGCTCTTTGCTCAAATCGGTGAGCGCATTCGAGGCTTATCGCAAAACCTACCGGGATGTGATTTCACCGCTGCGCGTGGCGGAACTGTTCATATTGCGGGACGACATGCCGCGCTCCCTCCACGCCTGCATGAACGAAGTCGAAACCGCGTTGCTGGCCATCAATGGGACTTCAGGACGTGAAGCCCGGCGACTCGCAGGCGAAATACATGCCCAGCTGCATTTTGGTCGGATCGAGGATGTTTTTGCCTGTGGGCTGCATGAATATCTGACGGCTTTCCTCGGCAACACCGACCTGTTGGGGCGTGAAATCCGCAGTGCCTATCTGTCGCATGGCGGCTCTGTACCGCTTACTTCCATGCCGCAGGCTGCCTGAGGGCCGCTCTTACCTGTTTAATCTGAAAAATCATGACTTATTGTGTAGCCCTGAAACTAAACTCCGGCATGGTGTTCGCCTCCGACTCGCGCACCAACGCCGGGGTTGATCAGATTGCCTCCTTCAAAAAAATGCGCAGTTTCATCAATCCTGGTGACCGCGCCATCGTCATCCTGAGTTCCGGCAATCTGTCCATTACCCAGAACGCCATCAACATGCTTGAACAACAGGGGCGTCATCCGGAGCAGCGGAATATCTGGAACGTCGAGTCGATGTTCGACGTAGCTCAATTGCTGGGCGAATGTCTGCGCGCCGTTCGCGAACATGATGGCGTCTTTCTGGCCCAGAGCAACGTGGACGCCGGCGCCAACTTCATCGTCGGCGGTCAGATTCGTGGCGAGCGCATGCGGCTCTGTCTGGTTTATGCCGAGGGTAATTTCATTGAGGCGGGAGAAGAAACCCCTTATTTCCAGATTGGCGAGACCAAATACGGCAAACCGATTCTCGATAGGGTCATCAAGCCGGACACGCCGTTGAACGATGCAATCAAGTGCGTTCTGGTGTCGTTTGATTCCACCATGCGCAGTAATCTCTCGGTCGGTCTGCCCATCGATCTGGCCTGTTACGGCGAATCCAGTTTCTTTCTCGACCTCGAACAGCACATCACCCAGGACGATCCGTACTTCTCCCAAATCAGCAAGCGCTGGAGCGAAGGACTGCGGGGCGTGTTTTCCTCCCTGCCGAATCCGGATTGGCTGAGCGAACCACAGAGCCCGTCGGACACCACCTTCCTCTAACGAAAGTCAGACTGAGCCTCATGCCATGACCATTCGTGTTGCCCTGCATCACAAGTCGCACTATGTCTTCGACCGACCGGTGGTGGCTGCGCCGCACGAAATACGTCTGCGGCCTGCCGCCCATGCCCGCACCCCGATAACAGGGTATTCGCTGAAGATTCTCCCGGCGCAGCATTTCATTCACTGGCAGCAGGACGCCTACGGTAACTTCGTGGCGCGTCTGACTTTTCCCGAGCCAACCCGGGAGATTGATATCACGGTCGATTTACTGGCCGACATGACGGTCATCAACCCCTTCGATTTTTTTGTCGAGGAATGGGCTGAGCATTACCCTTTCAGCTATCCCGAGCAAATGACCTCGGAATTGGCCCCTTTCCTGGCAACCGAGGCGTTTGGCCCGCTGTTTGAGTCCTGGCTGGCGGACTTTCGCCAGGCTATCCCGGTTGGTATCACCACTACCAATCTGCTGGTATTGATCAACCAGAAAGTCCAGCAAGCCGTCTCCTACCTGATTCGCCTGGAGCCGGGTGTCCAAACCTGCGAGGAAACGCTGGCGAAGCATTCCGGTTCCTGTCGTGACAGCGCCTGGCTTCTGGTGCAATTGCTGCGACACCTTGGGATTGCCGCCCGTTTTGTGTCCGGCTACCTGATCCAGTTGGTGGCTGATGAAAAGCCGCTGGAGGGGCCGGCCGGACCCACGGCCGATTTCACCGATCTGCATGCCTGGTGCGAAGCCTACATTCCCGGCGCCGGTTGGGTCGGCATGGATGCGACTTCGGGCTTGCTTGCCGGGGAAGGGCATATCCCGCTGGCCGTCTCGGCCTTGCCTACCTCCGCTGCGCCGGTCATCGGCATGACCAGTTTCTGTGATGCCACACTGGATGTGAGCATGAGCGTCACGCGTCTGCATGAAGATCCCCGCGTGACCAAGCCCTACAACGAAGCGCAGTGGAAAGAGGTGCGGGCTCTAGGCCGGCAAATAGATGAGGATCTGAAGGCAGGCGATGTCCGGTTGACGCAGGGCGGGGAGCCGACCTTTGTTTCTGCGGACAATATGGATGGCCCGGAGTGGAATATTGCCGCGCTGGGCGAAGAAAAATGGGTGTTGGCCAACCGATTGATCCGGCGTCTGCAGCCCCGATTCGCACCCGGCGCCGTGCTGCATTTTGGTCAGGGCAAGTGGTACCCGGGGGAACCCTTGCCGCGCTGGGCCTTGAATCTATTCTGGCGTGCCGACGGAACACCCGTCTGGCACGACACTGCCTGCTTTGCCGATGCCATGGATGACAGTCTGTCTATTGGCTCCGCCGAATCATTCGGCAAGGCGCTCACGGCTCATCTGGGGCTGAATCCAGACTACCTCATTCCCGCCTTCGAGGACCCCTGGCTAGCTCTGGACGAGGAGAGCCGATTGCCGACCAACGTCGACCTCCATTCGGCTGATCTTGAGCATCCCGCCATTCGCCAGACGCTTGCCCGGCAATTACGCAAGGGGCTGGCCGTTGGCGTCGGCTATGTCCTGCCGATCAAATCGATAAACACCGGAGGCCGGTCGCGCTGGAAATCCAGCCGCTGGCCATTGGCACATGATCGCTTGTATCTGCTGCCGGGTGACTCGCCCATGGGTCTGCGTCTCCCCCTGAGCAGTCTCCCCTGGGTTGCCCCGGAAGATTTTGAGCTCGAGTTGCCGCTTGATCCTTTCGAGTTCCGTGACTCGCTGACGGAGGTGCATACTACCGGACATGTAGGAAAGACCGATCCGATAGACGAGGAGCCTTCAGCGCGGGAAGTGATCCACACGGCGCTGGGGCTGGAGGTGCGTGAGGGAATTCTTTATGTCTTCCTGCCGCCGGTCACTCGTCTTGAAGCCTGGCTGGAAATGGTGTCTGCCATTGAGGCCTGTGCCGTCGAACTGAAGCAGCCGATTCGGCTGGAGGGGTATGCACCGCCGCGTGATCCGCGCCTTTTTTCATTGTCGGTTACACCCGATCCAGGGGTGATCGAGGTGAATATTCATCCCTCCGAAAGTTGGGAAACGCTGGAGCAGCGCACACGAGTTCTTTACGAGGAAGCACGGCAAACCCGTCTGGCCACTGAAAAATTCATGCTGGACGGACGACATACCGGAACCGGTGGCGGTAACCACATCACCCTGGGTGGCAGCACGCCGGCAGACAGTCCGTTTCTGCGGCGACCAGATCTGCTCAAGAGTCTCATCACCTACTGGCAGCAACACCCGTCACTTTCCTATCTCTTTTCCGGCCAGTTCATCGGCCCAACCAGCCAGGCCCCCCGTGTCGACGAGGCCCGCGACGATAATCTTTATGAATTGGAAATTGCCTTTCAGCAAATACAGTCGCGTCTGAAGCCAGGCAATGAAACGGCCCAGCCATGGCTGGTGGATCGATTGTTGCGCAATCTGCTGATCGACATGACCGGCAACACCCACCGCGCCGAGTTCTGTATCGACAAGCTTTACTCGCCGGATTCCGCTACCGGGCGGCTTGGTTTGCTGGAGTTGCGCGCCTTTGAGATGCCGCCGCATTATCAGATGAGCCTGGTTCAGGCCTTACTCCTGCGGGCACTGGTCGCCCGTTTCTGGAAGACACTGTATACCGGCAAACTGGTTTACTGGGATACGGCGCTCCATGACCGCTTCATGCTCCCTTATTTCATTGAGGCGGATATCCGCGATATCGTCCATGACCTTCGGTCTGCCGGTTATGCGTTTGATGAGGCCTGGTTTGCGCCCTTTCTGGAGTTCCGCTTTCCGCGCTATGGCAGCGTAGTGTACGAGGGGGTGAAGCTTGAATTGCGGCAAGCCATAGAACCCTGGCACGTGTTGGGCGAGGAGGTCAGTACGGGCGGCACCGCACGTTATGTCGATTCCTCGGTGGAGCGTCTGCAAGTCAAGGTCAACGGCATGACCGGGAGCCGCCATCAGGTGATTTGTAATGGCCGCCTACTGCCGCTGCATCCTACCGGGGTCCCGGGCGAGTTCGTCGCCGCAGTCCGGTTCAAGGCCTGGGCACCGCCTTCGGCCCTGCATCCCGGCATCAGCGTTCAAGCACCTCTGGTGTTCGACCTGGTGGATAGCTGGAATGGCCGTGCCATAGGCGGCTGTACTTATCACGTCAGTCATCCGGGGGGGCGCAACTACGACACTTTCCCGGTCAATGCCAATGAGGCTGAAGCGCGTCGCCGGGCAAGGTTTTGGGAGCATGGCCATACCCCGGGAGAGCTGCGAGTGCGCGATGAGCCAGTCAATCCGCGCTTTCCCATGACGCTCGATCTTCGCTGGAAACCCGTATAAATCAGGAAAACGTCCATGTATTGCTCTACTGCCATGCCACGCTTTGGTGACAAGAAAAACTCCGAATTTTTTGAGGAGTACCTGCCACGCTTGCTGGAAGAACGCGATCGCTCCGGGTTGACCGAGATGATCGGCGGCATCGAAGCCATGATCATCAGTGTCGAACCGGGCAACTCGGTGGAATACATTGCCGAGCTGGCGCTAATGACGCCTTACCAGTACCTCGTCACCCTGGATAGCGAGAAGCACCTGACTCATGTTCTGCGCATTGACATGAATTCGCCGGACATTCTGCTGCGTGAAACCAAGTCAGCCGATCATGTCGATATCTTTCGCAGCCTGAACGATCTATACCCGGTCGGTTCACGGCGGCCGCATAGTCGTTATCTCGGCGAGATTCTCCTGACATCGGACCGCCATCAGGTCGTTGCCTTACAGCAGCAGCGCGAATTCCGCTTCTTTCAGGTTGGACAACTTGCTGAGCTGGATTTGCCGTTGAATGTCAGCCTCTCCAAGCCCTCGCCCTATACCCAGAATGTCGTGGGCTACATGGAGCGACCCGTGGACGGTATCCGTGTCTATCAGCATGGGGAATGCATCATCCTTTCCTCGGCCCAGGCGGCCAATGACCGCGGCAAGGAAATGCAGGAGCGACTGGGGATCAAGGAACTGCTTTGCCCGGTGGACCATCTGGCGACGCGTGTATATAGCCAGAACCGGGAGGCGGCCTTATTGGAATATCTTGCCCTGTCCAGCTACTACTATTGGGGAAGCTATGACATAAAGGACCAGAATTCCTCGACCAATGTCACCAAAAGCATCCGTCAGGTACCTGAATCCGTCAGCCCGGCAAAAGTCTTCACCGCAAACAACCATCCCTACTGCGTCAATCATCTCGATCAGTTGCCCAGCCCGACGGAGACCTTCGTGCGCAACTATGGCCCGCGACTCCATCACATAGCGATTGAGGTCAAGGATGGTCAGCGGGACGGAAGGGAATATATCGACATTGTCGTCGATGCCATCGCCGGTCAGGGCAAGGGCTTCCTGCTTGAGACAATTGGTTCAAGGGGCGAGGGCCTAAAACAGATTTTCTCATCGGCCTCGGACTTTTCTTCGCTGATCATTGAATATGTTCAGCGCTTCGGCAATTTTCAGGGGTTCTTCACCAAGGACAACGTGGCTCAACTGACTTATGCCGCCGGGCAGGAAGAGGGTGTCAGAGAGGGGGTTTGAGCGCCGGTTAACCTAAAAGGGAAAGCGCTGAAACCCCGTCCCCTTGTCATTCCCCAAATTACCCTGAAAGCGGCGTCAGTCGCGCTCATTGAGCGTCTTGATGACCAGGCGTATGAAAATGCCGAGACTGACCAACATGGACAAAATGACGGTACCGGTAAGTATTTCCATTTCATGCACCTCTCTGGATTGGACGCAGGTTAAGGATGAGGGCATGCAGGGTGGTTGGGAAGAACCGCTTGTGGCGCACATTATTTCCACTGAGTGTGCAATGGGCTGATCTCTAACCATATAAGTATAAGTGCGGATGTGCACCTTCAAGCCCCATTCTGACCAAAAGGGTCTTGAATTTGAAAACTCAGAAAGACTGTTTTGCCCGCAAGCTGAGGCGATTTACGTCCATCGCCGTGATGGCGGTCATGTTGACCAATCGACGCACGGTGGCCGATGGGCTGAGGATGTGGATGGGTTTGGCGGCGCCGAGCAGCATCGGTCCGATGGTGACACCTTCCCCTGAAGCGGTTTTCAGCAGGTTGAAGGAAATGTTGGCCGCATCCAGGTTTGGCATCAGCAGCAAATTGGCTTCGCCGTGTAAACGCGAATTGGGAAAGATGGCTTGGCGTACGGCCTCTGACAGAGCAGCGTCCCCGTGCATTTCGCCCTCGACTTCGAGATCAGGCGCGTATTGTTCGATCAGGTGCAGCGCCTGACGCATCTTGGCTGCCGAGTCACTGTTGCTGGAACCAAACGAGGAGTGCGACAGTAGCGCCGCCTTGGGTTCCAGCCCGAATTGCCGCACCTTTTCTGCTGCCAGCCAGGCCATCTCGGCAATTTGCTCCGCTGTCGGGTCGTGCTGGACGGCAGTGTCGCAGATGAACAGTGTGCGTTTTGGCAGCATCAGCACGTTCAAGGCGTAATAATTTCGCACGCCGGTTCGGGCGCCGATGACCTGGTTGATGTAATGCAAATGCAGTTCATGCGAGCCAAAGGTGCCGCAGATCAGGCCGTCCGCATCCCCGAGATGAATCATCATGGCGCCGATCAGCGTGCCCCGGCGGCGCATTTCAATTTTGGCGTATTGCGGTGATACGCCGCAGCGCTGCGTGAGCTTGAAATATTCCTCCTGGTAGAGCCGGTAACGCGGGTCGGATTGCGGGTTCACCAGCTCAAAGTCCATCCCTGGACGGATACGCAGCCCATGCTTTTCAATCCGCCGTTCGATGACCTCGGTGCGGCCGATGAGAATCGGGCGGGCCAGGCCCTCGTCGACCACAATCTGAACCGCGCGCAATACCCTGTCGTCCTCACCCTCGGCATAAACGATTCGGGTGGGCGGTGCTGCCTTGGCCGCACTGAAGAGCGGGCGCATGATCAGGCCAGAGGAGTAAACGTATTGCGACAGCGACTCCCGATAAGCCTCAATGTCCGCCAGCGGATGCGTGGCTACGCCCGAGTCCATGGCCGCTTGGGCCACGGCCGGAGCAATGGCTGAAATAAGCCTTGGATCGAAAGGTTTTGGAATCAGGTAGTCGGGTCCAAACTTTAAGTCGTCTTGTCCATAAGCAGCAGTCACCACCTCGGACTGTTCGGCTTGGGCCAGGTCGGCAATGGCTGTCACCGCTGCTCGTTTCATTGCCTCATTGATGGTAGTTGCGCCCACATCCAGTGCGCCCCGGAAAATAAACGGGAAACAGAGCACATTGTTGACCTGGTTTGGATAATCCGATCGGCCGGTAGCAACGATGGCATCCGGGCGGACAGCCTTGGCCAGGTCCGGCTGGATTTCCGGTTCCGGGTTGGCCAGCGCGAGAATGAGAGGGCTTTTCGCCATGATTCCGACCATGTCTGGCGTGAGGACACCGCCTGCCGAAAGCCCCAGGAAAATATCCGCACCATTGATTACGTCAGCCAGAGTGCGCGCCTGAGTGTCGCGGGCGTAGCGTGCCTTGTCGTCGTCCATTTCCTTCAGTCGTCCGGCGTAAACAACCCCGGCGATATCAGTGACCCAAATGTTTTCAAGGGGTAGTCCCAGCGATACCAGTAGGTCTAGGCAGGAAAGGGCGGCTGCGCCGGCACCGGAACTGACCAGCTTTACCGACGCAAGATCCTTGCCCACCACCCGCAAACCGTTGATTATCGCTGCGCTAACGATGATGGCGGTGCCGTGCTGATCATCGTGAAAAACCGGAATATTGAGTCGCGCACGGAGCTTTCGCTCTACATAAAAACACTCCGGCGCTTTTATGTCTTCCAGGTTGATACCGCCAAAGGTCGGCTCCAGCGCGGCGATGATTTCAACCAGCCGGTCGGGGTCTCGCTCGTTGATTTCGATGTCGAAACAATCGATGCCGGCGAATTTCTTGAAAAGTACCGATTTACCTTCCATAACCGGCTTGGCCGCCAGCGGGCCGATGGCGCCCAGACCCAAAACCGCCGTGCCATTGGTTACGACGCCAATCAGGTTGCCACGGGAGGTCAGATGCCGCGCTTCGGCCGGATCGCGCACGATCTCCTCGCAGGCCGCCGCGACCCCGGGGGAATAGGCCAGTGCCAGGTCGCGCTGATTGGTCAGGTCTTTGGTCGCCGCGATGGCGATTTTTCCTGCGGGCAACTCACGGTGGTAGTCAAGGGCGGCTTTTCTGAGGGACTCATCCATGTCTGCGTTGTCTTCTTTGCTTGTATTTATGGAGGGGTGTTGTGATGGCTTTCGGGTATGTTACGACGCTCCGGCCCGGTATACAGTTGCCGGGGTCGGCCGATGCGGTGCTCAGGATCGCTGATCATTTCATCCCAGTGGGCCACCCAGCCCACGGTTCGCCCCATGGCAAACATTGCGGTAAAAATGTTGGTGGGGATGCCGAGGGCATGCAACACGATCCCGGAATAGAAATCCACATTGGGATAAAGCTTTTTCTGGATGAAGTAGTCGTCCTCCAGAGCAATCCGCTCAAGTTCCATCGCCAGCTTGAAGAGCCGATGGTCCTGAAGATTCAATTCGTTCAGGACTTCATGACATGTGTTGCGCATCAGCTTGGCGCGGGGATCGTAGTTCTTGTAGACACGATGACCGAAACCCATGAGGCGAAAGGGGTCATTCTTGTCTTTGGCTCTGGCGATGAATTCGGGGATTCGGGAAACATCCCCCATCATTTCCAGCATGTTGAGCACCGATTCATTCGCACCCCCATGCGCAGCGCCCCACAGGCAGGCGATACCGGCTGAAATGCAGGCATAGGGATTGGCTCCGCTGGAGCCCGCCAGCCGCACGGTCGAGGTCGAGGCATTCTGTTCATGGTCGGCATGCAAAATCAGTATGCGATCGAGTGCGCGCACCAGTACCGGGTTGGCCTGGTACTCATCGCACGGCGTCGCGTGCATCATGTACAGAAAATTCTCCGCATAACCCAACTTGTTCTGCGGGTACATGAAGGGCATGCCCATGCTGTACTTGTGAGACATTGCCACGATGGTGGGTACTTTCGCGATCAAACGAACTGCGCAAAGTTGTCTGTCGGACTTGGAGCGGATATCCAGCGCGTCGTGATAAAAGGCCGAGAGTGCGCCCACCACACCGACCATGATTGCCATCGGGTGGGCATCGCGGCGAAAACCCTTGAAGAAGTTGTTGAGTTGATCATGCACCATCGTATGCATGGTGATGCTATGTTCGAATGCCGCAAGCTGATCTGGCGTGGGCAGTTCGCCATTCAGAACGAGGTAACACACCTCAAGAAAGTGGCAATGTTCGGCAAGCTGCTCGATGGGATATCCGCGATAGAGCAATATTCCCTCGTCACCATCGATGTAGGTGATGGCCGATCGGCAGCTGGCAGTCGAGTTGAACCCCGGATCATAGGTAAATAGCCCCGCATTCTTGTAGAGCGCCTGAACATCGATGACATCGGGGCCTTGGGTGCCCGAGTGGACCTGCAGTTCACAGATCACTTTCTCATCATCAATCAGGCTCAACAGGCGGGGTTGTGACATATGGCCTCCGGCATCATGGATTCAAAGTGCTCGGAATTAACCAGCAGGAAACATGCCTGAAGCAGAGGATTTACCCAGCGCCCGGGTGGAATGGGTTTTGGCCGCTACGAGACCAGCAAAGTGAGGATGAATCTAACCGTTTTCGCGCAGAAGACATCCAGAAATGTGCAGCTGAAGCCGGGTGTGGTTTCCGCTCAAGAACCTGACGGGTTTGTGAAACCCGCCAGGACTGGCCTGGGGCTAGTGGCCGAAGACCTTGGCTGATTATCCCAGGCGTGCGGCGGTATCAAGCCGGTAACGCCGACCGCGCCAGTTGACCTCCCGTTTGATCCAGATCTGCAGATAAATGGCCGGTGATGCTAGCCAGATGATGAGCGAGCCCCAGGCATATTTCAGCGGGATTCGATTGCCTGCCATGCGGTAGTGCAGGTCATTGATTGTGATCCCGACGGAGAGACTCAGGAATCCAGCTAAAAGCGCCAGTGGGAGGTTAGCGTTGTAGGCAGCCAGGCACGTGACGATCAGGCCGAGCCAGAAGCTTACGCCAGTCAGCCAGTGCGGCAGCTTGCAGGTTAGCAAAGGCAGACCGGACATGGAGAAGGCAATCCAGCGTATCAGGATCTGAATGAATTCAGCCGTCGTCGTGCCTTGCTGAATGATGGTCGCTGGTTTCGGGGAGAGCTTGTTGCGATAGCCAAATTCCTTTAATCGCTTACCCAGGAACATATCATCGACCAGTTGCCCTTCTGCGGATTCGAGCCCACCAATCGCCGTGATAGCTTCCCGCCTCAGCACCATCATGTGGCCCATGATGAAAGGCAGTTCACCATCCAATACTTGAGCGGTCGCCAGGGCGGCAGGCTCATAGAGGCCGTTGACCATCACGGCATAGCCAACATCACCCAGGGTAGTCGGCGGTTCCCTCGAAATCACGGTCGGGAAAACCGCACCCGCTTCGTCGTCTGCCAGCAGGGCGGCTACCATGACTCGCAGGTCGTTTTCGTCCTCGCGAATGTCTGAATCGATGAAAGCCACCAACGAATGATGGGCTTCCCGCAAGCCGGCGATCATGGCATTGAGTTTGCCGGTCCGCTGGGCGGGGGGCTGACCCGACAGAATGATCCGGGCCTTGATCGATGGATGAGTCCGATGGGCTTCGGCAATGGCTTGTTTAACCCAGGGGTAGGATGGGTCCTGATCGTCATCCATTACAAAAAGGATTTCCCGGTCGCCGGCATAGCCGGTATGGAATGCGGCACTGAGGTTCTGCTGAATTCCGGTATCCAGACCCTTGATGGGGCGGACAATGCTGATGGGCGGAAAACTCGGAGGCGGGGCTGGCTCAGGCTGTGGCCGGATGGCTCGGCGTTGCCAGAGATAGAAACCCCAGACCCATGCGAGCAAGAGTAACACCAGGATCAGCAGGACAAATTCATGACGCATCATTATTCGAGATCCTTGTCATTGTTTGGATATTCCTTTGAGGGGAGTTAAACAGCATCTCTCTCGCAAGGGTGCTGCAATGTGTGGACTAGCCGTTTTTCAGGGCAGCCAGGAATCGGCTGAAGAAGCTGGCGCGGCGGGTATTTTTCTCCCGCGCATCCTTCAGGGCCTGACCCAACTCCTGCTTGAGCTTGAGGTCAGATAACCGCGCATCCGCACGGACGGGGGCCTTGTCGGCCTTTTCCAGAAAAACCAGCGCCTTGTCGAATTCGCCCTGTTCCAGCAGGAAGTCCCCGTAGAAATAATTGGTGTCCAGTTCGTTCGGGTAATGCCGGAGCGCCGTTTCCAGATACTGACGGGCCAGGTTGTCATCGCCAAATGAAAGCGGCCATCCAGGCAGTCGGTAGTAGAGATTGCCCAGCATCACATAGGCGCTTCCCTCCATGGCCAAGGGGTCAAGGCTTATGGCCCGATTCAGAACTTCACGCGCCGCCTTGACCTTGCCAAGAGCACCGAGTCCGCCATCAACCCCGGCTTGCGAACAAAGCACCAGCGCTTCCATCAAGAGCGGCTCAGCCGCCTGTGGATAGCGCTTCACCAATTCTCTGGCGCGGGTCAGGAACACTTCGAGCTGTGTTGCCTGTTGTTTTGTCGGCATCCGGTAGAAGACTTCCGCCCACTCGTCCTTGAGAGGCTGTACCGCTGCCTGCGCCTGACTATCGGTAGCCATCACAGAGGAGGAGCCAAAAGCGAGGGCAAGCGCAATGCCGGTCAGGCGACACATAAGCATGTTGGACTTGGTGACTGAAAGAAAGGGCGTGGATTCTATGCGAGATTGCTAATTCGAGTCTATTTTGCTTAGTGGAACATCCTGACCGAGTGGTCATGATTTAGCCTCCGAATCGCAAGACAGTTAAGCTTAAGCCCGGTCTCTGATGATTAGCTGGTTCTGCTGAAGGGACAAACCAAGCAACATAAGCGATAAGTATGAAATTCTTTACCGCCGGCAATCTTGACGGCTTCTTTGGTCTCTTTGTGGATAACTTGCTGCAGATTCTGCTGATCGCTGTGCTGGGAACGAGTCTTTGCGGGTTTTCACCAGACATGGTTGCTCAACGCATCCTGCCCGGTGTGGCCTTGTCGGTCGTGTTCGGTAATCTCTTCTATGCCTGGCAAGCAAGGCAGCTGGCGGCCCGAACCGGGCGCAGCGATGTCACTGCGCTGCCATACGGCATCAATACCGTCAGCCTCATGGCCTTCATTTTTCTGATCATGGAGCCGGTTTACCGGGAGACCGGTGACAGCAATCTGGCGTGGCGAGTCGGCCTGTTTGCCTGTTTTTTGAATGCTGTCATGGAACTGCTGGGTGCGTTCGGGGCCGACTGGCTGCGGCGAAATACCCCGCGTGCTGCCTTGCTTTCGGCACTTGCTGGGATTGCTCTAACCTTTATCTCGATGGGTTTTGCTTTCCAGATCTTTGCCTCGCCGCTGGTCGCCTTGTTGCCGATGATGCTGCTGATCACGGTCTATGCGGGCCGCATTTCCCTGCCACTGGGGTTGCCCGGCGGGCTGGTGGCTGTATTGCTGGGCATGGTTCTGGCACTGATCGGGCGCTCCTCCGGCTGGCTGGCCGAGCCAGTGCCGCATCAGGCCGTGGATTTGGGCTGGCATGGCCCGCAGTGGTCGGTCGGCGAGATGTTCGATCTCATCGATTCGCCTCTGGGTTGGCAATACTTGGCGGTCATCCTGCCGATGGGCTTATTGAACATCATTGGCTCCCTGCAGAATCTGGAAAGTGCTGAGGCGGCCGGTGATCGATATGAAACCCGATCCTCCCTGTTGGCCAACGGGGTTGGTTCGCTATTGGCGGCCTCTTTTGGCAGCGCTTTTCCGACGACTATTTACATTGGCCATCCCGCCTGGAAAGAGATGGGCGCACGGCAGGGTTATTCGGTCATGAATGCATTCGTCATGGCCTTGCTATGTTTCACCGGCCTTTACGTGGCCGTGGTCAACTGGGTGCCAATGGAGGCTACTCTGGGCATTCTCGTATGGATAGGCCTTATCATCACGGCGCAAGCTTTTCGCGAGACACCGGCAAGGCATGCGTTGGCGGTCAGTATCGGGTTGCTTCCATCACTCGCGGCCTGGGGCCTGTTGCTGATCGAATCCACCTTGCGGGCAGCCGGCAGCAGTCTATTTGCAAGCGCTGGGCAATTTGGCAGCGATCTTCATATCCACGGGCTGATTGCCCTAAGCCAGGGTTTCGTGTTCACCGCAAGTCTGCTTGCCGCAATGCTGGCACATGTGCTGGATCGTCGTTTCGACAGGGCGGCGGGTTGGGCGATGGCGGCATCGGCACTCGCCTTTCTCGGAGTAATCCATGCCTACCGTTTGGATGAGGCTGGAGTGCGAAATAATTTTGGCTGGAATGCCGCGCCCGATTTTGCGCTGATCTATGCTCTCACGGCGGTCATGTTGTGGGGTGTCCATTTTCACGAACGCCGAAAGTCGATGAGTTCCCGGTGACACGGCCAGAGCTTTTTCTCTCACCATCCGCTAGCATGGCTTGAAGGAATGTCCGGGAAGAAGCTCTCGATAGCAAAACACCCAACGATTAAGGTTACTTTGGAGACTTGAAATATGAATTTCACTGCGTTTGTGAAGTCGATTATCGTTGTTTCAATTGCTTTTTTTTATTTAGCGCCTGAAGCCGCCTTTTCCGCAGTTAAACCCTCACCTCCCAATATTCTCTTTGTCATCATGGATGATGTAGGAATAGACCAAATGCCGTCCTTTGGGTATGGAGGAAAGTCGCCGGCTTCGATGCCTGTGATTGACGAAATTGCCCGGTCGGGTATCCGGTTTCGCAATAACTGGACAAATCCATCCTGTTCGCCCAGCCGTGCCAGTTTCTTTCAAGGCAGATTCCCCCTGCGAAGCAACATTCTCAACCCAATCGGCCAAAATGATTTGGCCAATTCTATGGTATCTCCCTACGATGTCACGCTCCCCAAAATCCTGAAGGAGCGCAATTACCAGAGCGCCTTGTTCGGCAAGTTCCACATGGGGGTTCAAGCAAATAACCCTTATGGGCTGGCCATGGCCCATTCGCTTGGGTTCGATTACTTCTATGGCTGGACTGATGAAACGGGAGACCCTTATCCGATTGATACAACCGCCGGCGGCGTTGGCGGACCTCATGGCAATGGCGCAAATTACAGTTGCGGATTTGTGCCCGCTTATGATTCACAAAAGACGGAACTGGGAGGGGCCGACACCGGAGCCTGCTATTCCGCTAACGGTGCTTGTGAAATTTTGAGTCTCAATAATCCCATGAATCCACCCGGTCGAATATGCAGGGATCGCGGGGGGATTTTTGATCCCGATGGCCAGTGCAAATCGCCAATTCCGTCGAATATCAAAACCGGTTTTGATCAATACAATGGCCACTTTGTCTCTCCCATGGCTATCGTGGATGCCCTGGGTCACGTAGAGGAGATACCTCCAACCGATATTCGTGCCAGAACTTACAGGGGAACTTCGCCAGTTGACGCCGCGGTTGCCTGGATTAACAGACAGCCCAGCGGACAACCCTGGATGGCCACGGTTAGCTTCGCTACTGACCACACCCCGTTGAATCCGCCACCACTTTCCCTGCTGAAAGGACCTTCAATCAATGTCAGCGGCATGGATTGTTCCAACCCGGGTTCATGGCGCATCCTGAGTGATCAGATGATTGAGGCTATGGATACCGAAATTGGCCGTCTGCTGCTTCAAACGAATATCGCGAAAATGTCGGGCGGACAACTTGTTTATCAGCCGGAGAAAACCAATACGATGCTGATCATCGTCGGCGACAACGGTTCCTTTGGCTATACGGTCAAACTCCCCTTTGACGTAGGCCGCGCCAAAGGTACTCCTTATCAAACCGGAGCATGGACGCCCTTGATTGTCTCCGGTCCATTGGTGAAGCACCCTGACCGTAATGTCGGCGCCATGACTAATGCGGTCGATATCTTCCAATTAATCGGCGAGATGGCTGGCGTTGACGTCCACAAGCGCGTCAAGTGGCGTATTGACTCAACGCCTATGTTGCCGTACCTCCAGAAGCCCCGCCAGGCGCCGATACGCAAGTGGAATTTCACTGAAATTGGCGAAAATCTGCAGGCTAACGGAGCGGTGAATGGTCCCTGTGTGACTGCAGGCAGTTGCGTCAGTCTCCCGCCAGACAGAGATGTATGCGAGGACAATGGCGGAGTCTGGTGGGGAAAAAATCCATCGGATGATCCCAGCACTGCAGGCGTTCCGGAGGAGGGGATTGCTCGTTGTTGCGAGATCAATATCTGGAAAACGAACCAGGGCCAAACGGATACCGTGTCCATCGTCCCCCAGGCTGCCGTCGGGATTCGCAATAGCAAATACAAACTGGTTCGAAATTCAGTCCTTGACTGGGACAAGGACTCAAATTCATGTGTCGAGAGGGAATGGGAAGAGTTTTATCAGATCGATGAAAAGGTACCTGTTCCCAAGCTGGACACCGCGGATAGCGATCTGCTTGCCAACAACGATCAACTGACCAAACAACAAAACGCAAATTATCAAGCGCTCAAGTTAAAGCTTAAGGCGCTTCAGGCCAGTGTCGTTCAATGCGAGGGTGATGGAAATCTCGATGATGTGGTAAACCAGAAAGATTTGGATGGTTGGCGACAATTTAGCCTCCCCAGTGGTAAGGGAGGTTCAAGCTGGTTTGATTTCAATCTTGACGGCTTCACCAACGATCTCGATAAGGAAATCATCGAAAGCCACATGGGTGAGCGTTGTCGTCCAGTCAAAACCTCAAGCGGGCGCTAGAGACCGAATGCAATCTTCATATGGAACTTAGGGTCATGGCGATTTGCAGGCTTAATGAATTTTCCGATGCGATGATCACTCCTTCCGGGTGGCAATGTTTCGGGCGCACTCATCAAAAACAGGAGTTCCCTAGAATGTCAGCAATCGATCGCATCCATACCATGATTTATGTGGCCGCCACCCTGGCTGTCCTCGGGGGGGTGGCCACTGTCCCTTCTTGGGCAGCCAATCATGAAGAGGCTACCCCCAACCAATCGACAGCGGGGACCTTCTCAGCGACCGGACTGATGACGTCGCCCCGGTCGTTGCACACTGCGAACTTGCTTACCGATGGGCGAGTGCTTGTGGCAGGTGGAGTCGGTGCCGGAGGATCATCTGCAACTACGCTTGCTTCGGCGGAGCTCTATGATCCGATAACCAGAACATTTGGCGCCACCAGTTCCATGTCGACACCGCGATTGGGTGCCGCCTCCGTGCGGCTCAATGATGGTCGTGTGTTCATGGCGGGTGGAGAGGACGCCTCGAAGACCTCTGTTGCGTCGGTGGAACTCTATAACCCGGTGACGGGTTCTTGGGCTTTGACCAGCCCCATGAAGGCTGATCGCGTCAAACCCACCGCTACCCTGTTGAGGAACGGCAAGGTCTTGGTCGTTGGTGGTTATCAGGGCAACAGCGAGTGCTGTGCTCTAGCCAGTTCCGAGCTATATGACCCCAAAACCGGCGCTTTCTCAGACACTGGTTCCATGACAACAGCCCGCCGCAATCACACGGCGACTTTGCTTGAAGACGGCAAGGTGTTGATTGCGGGAGGTTACGACGGTACCTACCTCGATGCGCCGGAACTTTATGACCCGGACACGGGGACCTTCAGTCCCACCGGTTCCATGGGCATTTCCCGCCGCTATCCAACGGCAACATTGCTTTTTAACGGCAAGGTTCTCGTCGCGGGTGGCTACGAAAATGGCACCGATGGACTGCTGGCATCAGCTGATTTGTATACAGCTCAGTCAGGCACCTTCGCCCCGACAGGTTCCATGTTGACTCCACGCGGACGCCAAACCGCCACTCTCCTATTGAGTGGCAAGGTTCTGGTTGCCGGTGGCTACGATGGGCAAAATGCACTGGCTTCCGCAGAGCTTTACGACATGACGTCGGGAACTTTTGCCGCTACTGGATCGATGACGACTCCCCGCTGGCGACATACCGAAACACGGCTCCTTAATGGCGATGTGCTGATTGCTGGCGGCAGCGACGGCACTACCGCAGTGGCGTCCGCTGAATTGTATTCATCCTCTGACAGTGGACAGGTCAAGATTTCAACCGTGGCAGTTTCTGAACCTGGAAATGCTGCCGATCCGGCAACCCAGATGGGTGCGGTTGATCATGAGTTTCGCATGGGCCAATTCAATATCACGATCGGCCAATACGCGACGTTTCTCAATTCCGTGGGTCAGTCTGATCCTCATGGTCTCTATAACTCCAGGATGGCCTCTGATCTCCAGGTGGCGGGTATTGCCAGGACCGGCTCACCGGGAAAATTCAGATACAACGTGATTCCTCCCAGCGGCCCCGTCCAGATTTCAGCCGCGACACCCGATCAGCGACCGATTACTTATGTCAGTTGGTTCGATGCGGCGCGTTTTGCCAACTGGATGTCAAACGGGCAACCCACCGGACAACAGACAAAAAGAACCACGGAGAATGGGGCTTACAACCTACTCAATACTCAGGCCAGGCGCGGACTTGCTGTTCCCAAAAACAGCCTCAATCCCAACACAGGCTTCCCACCGACCTATTACCTCCCCACGGAAAATGAGTGGTACAAAGCTGCTTACTACAATTTCAGCCTTAATGACCAAGAGGGTGGCTATACGATCTATTCAACCAATAGCAATACCGCTCCAAGCAATATGCCTGGCTCATCAAACAATGCCGCTAACCTTCTCTTCCAGGGGAGATTCGCGGTTACCCAACAGCTCAGCCTGGACAGTCAGCAAAACTACTCAACGAACGTAGGCAGTTTTACTCGCAGCAAAGGTCCCTTCGGTACGTTCGATATGAACGGGAGCGTCTGGGAGATGCTTGATCCCGCCACGCAAAGCAGCCCATCCATCATTCTCAGGGGTGGCGGCTGGACGTCCTACTTCACTTACCTTCAGTCGGGCTATCGCATAGGTGGAAACCCAGCGGCCTCCGGCTCCAATGGCGGTCTCCGCTTGGTCAGTGAGGCAAAAAATCCCGCGAGTATGGGTTACGAGCTGGTCAAGGTGGGCAATCCTGGCAATCGCAAGGACAAGACCGGCTTTGGCTCAGTCAGCAAAACTTACTGGATCGGGAAATACGAAGTCACCATTGGTGAGTATTGCGCATTTCTGAATGCCATAGCCAAGACTGACCCCTATGGTCTCTACGACCCCGCCATGACCAACGTTCTGAACAGCGCCGGTATCCAGCGGAGTGGATCTGCAGGAAGTTATACCTACTCCCCGATGAACAATGCGGGAGATAGCTCCAGACGACCCATATCCTTCATTAACTGGTTCGATGCGGCGCGTTATGCCAATTGGATGTCCAATGCCCAGCCCATTGGTCCGCAAGACTCAACCACAACAGAGGACGGTGCCTACCGCCTGCAAGGAATGACGCAAGGGGCAACAATTGTGCGCAATCAAATCAACCCGAATACCGGGGACGCACCCGTGTTCTTCATTCCCACCGAAGACCAATGGTACAAAGCCGCCTACTACAGCCAGAAGCTGAATGACGGACGGGGTGGGTACTACCTCTACGCCACTCGCAGCAACCGGGCGCCCGGTAATCAGGTCGGTGATAAGTTGAATATGGCCAACTACATCGACGATTATTCCGGCAGTTACTTTTACAGCGTTCCTCAAGCTCGCTACATAGATCCGACCCAGAACTACCTCACTGACGTCGGCGCTTATTCGGGTAGCTCCAGTTTCTATGGAACCTACGATCAAAACGGACTGCTCTATCAATGGAATGATCTGGACGGTCAGGCAGGGCCATCACGAGGGCTCCGGGGTGGGTTTTATTTTGCCGGCCCTGGAGCCGCTCAGAGTTTGAGCTTCAATCAGGCTTCACCCAAGCGAGAGGCAAACGATACAACCATACGCCTGGCCGCTCCCTGGTGAGTCTGGCTTCAGGTCAGGTGTTGATTGCACAGTAACGCCGCACTGTCTCAAGGCATTAAAAAAACGCAGACAATGAAAAAGGAGCAAAGGCAACTTTCGCCAGTTCATTGATGCGTTTTGCGCTTGACTGCCTTTTGATATCAGTCATGCCGTGCGCACAGGTTGCTGTCGCTGTTGACCTCGGCTGGCCGGGACTCAACCGGGATTTTGATTCACAGCGTTATCTGGACCTCGACCAGATCAACAAGAGCAATCTCAAGAATCTTAAGCCAATATGTGGGGCTCGCTTAAATGAGCCTACCTGGCCGCACTGGTGGTGATGACTGCGATGGCTTGTTTCATAGGACTCTGATACTGATGGAGCCATTCATGGCCGCTCCGGTGGAGACGGTTTACAGGTGCCGGCAGAGCCTGGGGCGCGCATTTCTTCAATCGCCTCCATCACATGAGACTCCATGGCCACATCGCATTTCCAAAATTGCCAATGCAAACCAAAGTGGGAAAACACCATATCGATGCGCACAGCAATCGACGAGCTTGGGGTTAGAATGCCCGAGGTACTGTTCCCGCTTCAGTATCATGGTCAGCAACTTTTGAACAATGCATAAGAACTCAAGGCTGAGTGGATATGAAAACGAATAAAAATAACAGGATGACGACACAGTTGAACGGTTGCCCAGCAAGATTTGCCAGCAGACTGAGTTCAGGTATTTTGGCTTTAGCCTCCGTCACGGCAAATTGCATCGAAGCACCTACCGGCTACGATGGTTTGACGAACGGTTACCTTTCACCGGCAAGCTATCAGAAAGCCCGGGATGAGTTCAACCTGGTTCAGACCATCTCCACAGGACTCGGTCCAGTATTCAACAACACCTCATGCCAGGTCTGTCATAACGGCCCTGTTGTCGGAGGCCATAGCCCAATCAGGGTTCAGCGAGCAGGCTTTTTCAATGGTGTCAATTTTATTGATCCCCCAGGTGGTTCTCTCATACCCGCTCGCGCCATTGATCCTTCCATCCAGGCTCAAATTCCCCGAAACGCAAATGTCAGAACATTACGTACCTCATTGAGTACGCTCGGTGATGGCTATATTGAGGCCATACCTGACAGTGCCCTGATTAAGCTCGCAAATGATCAACCCAAACTGTCGAATGGGCTGATTAAAGGCCAGTATGTGTGGGTGGATCTGCTTGAGGCCCCAGGGAAAAAGGCTATCGGTAAATTTGGCTGGAAAGATCAGCATGCCAGCTTGGTTTCGTTTTCTGCCGATGCTTACAGAAATGAAATGGGTGTCACCACCCCGTTATTTCCGACCGAGTTGACCTCTAATGGGCGTTCTGTGGACCGTTTTGAAACCGTAGGTCAGCCCAATGAAAATAACGACGGCGTCCTGCTCGCGGCGAATTTCATGAGGTCAACCAAGGCCCCGGCAAGAACGCCTGGCTCGCTGCCCCTCCAACGACCCGGACAAAAACCCAGCGACCGGCAGGCTTCAATCGCGAGGGGAGAACAAGTTTTCACTACGGCGGGGTGCGGGATTTGTCATACACCAAGTTTTGTTACTGCACCGGCAGGAACGCCTATCAATGGGGGTGACTATTTGATTCCTGCTGCTATAGGAGGAGTTACGTTTCACCCTTACGGTGATTTTCTGCTGCATGACATCGGCACTGGTGATGGCATCGTCCAAAACGGGGAGCAGTCTACCCGCAACAAGGTTCGTACCATGCCGCTTTGGGGTTTGAGCAAGAGGCGTACATTTCTGCACGATGGGAGTGCAACTACTATCCAGAGCGCTATCAAGCGCCACTCAGGTGAATCGGTTGGAGTGATTGCCGCGTTCAACCGACTATCCAGCCAAGATAGCCAAAATCTGAAGAACTTCCTCGATAGCCTGTGAGTGCCGGAAAAAAGTCCACCATTGAGGTAATCCATGCGGTTGGTTACGGGTTTGATGCTTGTTTTGCTGGTCGGATCGGCCAGCGCGGCCGAGTGGAAGCATTTCAAGATCATTGAGGAAGGCATGGGTGATAGTAAGGCGACCTACTACATCAAGGCGGATGATCAGGAAAAAACCGAGTCCGGTTTCAAGGTCTGGTACGTGGTTTCCTATGCGAAGAAGCAACACGGTGATGGCGGGTCGGATTATCAATCCGCCAAGGTCAGGGAGGAATTCGACTGCAAACAAAAGCGCAGACAGCAAATTTACTGGATTGCCTACAAGGCAGCCATGGCGGGTGGCGGCATTGCCGGCTCAGAGGCGCCTCAGGCCTGGGAGCCTGTTCCGGCCGGCTCCATTGCAGAGAAACGCATGAATTTCATCTGCGGCGGCGCCAAATGAAAGACGAGCGGGGTTATGGACTGGATCAATAGGGCGGATTGCTGGGGAAATTCCACTCCGAGTTCTGGCCGCATTGATCGGTCAGACAGCCGGTACCTGTTTCGGCAGCCTCTCTCAGCAGTGCGGCGTTCACATCCGCTTGCTGGATCGATTGTTCAGTTTGGTCGGCCTTGGCGTACTCCGCCAGCGTGTCTTTGATCAATTCCCGCCAGGTGGCGGCCATTTCAGGATGTTTGGCCAGATAGGCGGTTGATTCCAACTCCAGTTCGCAGCGTGCGCGGCGCTCGTAATTGCCAAGCTCGCGCGGTAAGCCCCGGCATTGAGCAATTGCTGACTGGGTCTGCGGGTTCACGGCGGGTGTGGCGCTGCATCCCAGCATGGCCGCACTGGTGATGATGACGGCGAGGGCTTGTTTCATAGGGCTCCTGATTCTGATGAAGCCATTCGGCGGCTCCGATGGAGGCGGTTTACAGGTGTCGGCAGACCCTGGGGCGCAGATTCCGCCAATTGCCTCACTCACATGAGTCTCCATGGCCATATCGCTTTTTCAGTATTGCCAATGCAAACCAAAGTGGTCAAACCCTGCCGCGAACATCTGGTCGAGAGGATTCTGTGCGACCAAATGACTGATCATGGTGGTCAACATTTTTTGCGTGGGCAGGGCAGGGGTTGTCACATCATGTCTTGTTGAGGTGAATGAGTCGCTCATCTTAAATCATCTCGATGGCACGTTCTGTCTGGTATCGCCATGTTTGCACTCAAGGTGTCCAGGCAAAGCCGAGAAATCCGGTGAAGCCCGGCGTGGGGGCCGTCATTCCGGCAGCCAGATTGGTAAACAACGAAACATGATCATTGACCGTCCAGATACCGCCAAGCCCGATGGCATGCTGACTGTCGTTGCCACCTAACGAGACGGTTTGCTCGATGATTTCTTCCGCTCGACAAGCGCCTGATTTTGGACAGACGGAGACCGTTTTTTCACTCACCCGCCCCACGCGAGGCAAGTTGGCGGCGTTGTAATAACCGTTCACAAAGACATCAATATCTTCGACCACTTCCCGCTGGATGGCCCAGGAAAATGTGAAATCCCAGAATGACTCGCTGGTGTTGTTGGGGTTCTCAAAGCGCGCCGCGCCCAGGTTGTACTCGACTTGAAAGTCCCAGGGCAGACCCTGATCAAAGTTCATGCTGAAGGATGGTTCGGTGCCGCTCTGAAAGGCCGACGAACCCAAAAGATCGGTTTGCAGCATGACTTCCAAACCGGCTGCCGGCAGATAATAGTCTTCGAATTCATTCCAGAGATGCAGTTTGGTGTCGAAGGTCAGCGGGCTGAAGCCTGTGGCGGGTTGGGGGTTGCCCTGTACGCTGAATCCCGGCGAATATAGCCGCAACTCCATCCAGTCGAACAACCCATAGCGCAGCAGATATTCAAAGTTATATTGGGATGCCAGCGTGCTGCTGCTGGTGGTATAGGCCACCGGCGTCGACTCCAGATAAAACCCACCCTGAGGCAGGGTAAAGGCGCTGTTGGGGAAGTTGGCGAGATCCGACCCCGGTGCGCGGATATCGAGTGGTTTCTCGATCTCTTCCTTCGTGTCCTCAAAGGCGACCGTGTTTTGCGATACGGCGAGCAAGCCCAGCAGAATCGCTTTCAGGGGAAGCACGGTTAATCCAGCGTCAGGGACGAATTTTCAGTGCCGTAGGTTTCTTCCGCCAAAGTCCGCATGACGTGGCGAAAGATCAGGGCCGATTCAATCATCAGTTTCGCCGACCTCAAATACGTCATCGTCCTCCGCATGTGAACGTGCCTGGCGAATCCCGTCAGCGGCTTCCCGCAAGGTACGTTCAATTTCGGCCAGGTGCGCATCCGTTACGCCCAGCTTGCTGCCCGTGATATGTTCGAGTTTCTCCAGCGCAGTCTTGCCGCTGATCAGGCTTTCCATCAACAGGGTGTCCGCATCCTTAAACGTCATTCCACAAGCCTCCATTTCATTAAAGTTAATATCAAAATTGTCGCTCAGTTTGTATCGGTAAGATAATGACCGCCAAATCTATCTCGATGCAAGGCCGGCCATTGGTGTTCATAAGCCACTCCAGCCATCCTACCTGCTAACGCTAAACCTGTTTCCTGTCCTTACGCCAACCTGATGAGCAGTTACCAAGGAGTTCAAACCATGCCCTTACGTTCCAATCCCGGTCATTTGCTTGAACCCGTTTTGCTGCTGGCGAGGGAGGCCGGGAGGCGGATCATGACAATTTATACCGCCGATTTTGACGTGGAACACAAGGCTGATGAATCCCCCCTGACGGCGGCCGATCTGGCTGCGCATATGTGTCTGGTTGAGGGCTTGGCTGGATTGGCCAGTTACCCGATATTGTCCGAGGAGTCGGCGGCCATTCCGTTCGAGCAACGGTCGACCTGGGAGACCTACTGGCTGGTCGATCCGCTGGATGGGACCAAGGAATTCATCAAGCGCAATGGCGAGTTTACGGTCAATGTGGCGCTGATTCATCGTCATCAGCCGGTATTGGGGGTGGTGGTCGTGCCGGCTTTCGGAGTGGCCTACTTTGCCGAAGAGGGTTGCGGCGCGTTCCGCCAGGACGAAGCTGGGCTCACCGAGTCAATTCGGGTAACCACGCCGCCGGCTCAGCCGCTGCGCGTGGTCGGTAGTCGCTCGCATGGGTCCGAGGCTATGGAGCTTTATCTGTCGCGGCTCGGCGATCATGAGCGGCTTCCTGTCGGCAGTTCCCTCAAGTTCTGCCGGGTGGCGGAAGGGTTGGCCGATCTTTATCCGCGCATCGGGCTGACCTCCGAGTGGGATACGGCGGCCGCGCAGTGTGTGGTCGAGCAGGCTGGCGGACTGGTGGTTGATCTTGAGGGCCGTCCACTGCGCTACAACGCCAAGGACTCCTTGCTCAATCCTTACTTTCTGGTCTATGGCGATAAATCCCGTAATTGGTTGCAGTATGCCGCCGGGATTGTCGGCTAGGTTCCTTCTCTAAAGGCTGATTTAACAGGGGGCGACTTTGCCTGGCGAGAGCACTGGCTAGCCCGGTTCGATGAGCCATGTTGATACAATCGCGCCACTTTGAATTCCGGTATGTGCAATGAAAATAATCATTCTTGGCGCGGGGCAGGTAGGCAGTAGCCTTTTGGCCAGCTTGTCGGGCGAGAAGAACGACATCGTTATGGTCGATGTCCGAGCCGATCTCCTCAAGAAATTGCAGGACCGCTTCGATATCCGCACGGTGCAGGGCAATGCCGCCCACCCTACGATTCTGCAGACGGCTGGTGCGGCAGAAGCGGACATGCTGATTGCCGCCACCAGTGACGATGAAACCAATATGCTGGCTTGCAGCATGGCGGATATCCTTTTCAAGGTTCCGCGCAAGATCGCCCGGGTTCGGGCCATCGAATACTTCTCCTTTCCGGGGTTGTTCTCTCCGGAGACCATTCCGATCGATTACGTCATCAGCCCCGAGCAGATCATCACCCAGTTCATTCAGCGGTTGCTGGAATATCCGGGCGCGACACAGGTGCTTGATTTTGCCGAAGGTCGGGTGCGGATGGTATCCGTATGCGCTGTGCGGGGAGGGCAGATGGTCGGGCGCGAGATACGCGAGCTGCACCAGCATGTACCTAACTTCCACGCTCGTGTCGCTGCCATTTTTCGGGATGGGCAACCGATTGTTCCGAATGGCAGCACCATCATCAATGACGGCGACGAGGTGTTTTTCCTGGCTTCGGCAGACGAGATCAGGGATGTCATGTCGGAGATGCGTAAGTCGGAAAAATCCTACAAGCGGCTGATATTCGCCGGTGGGGGTCACGTTGGCAAGCGCGTGGCCATGGCATTGGAGGATAGCTACAACGTCAAGGTTATCGAACGAGATATCAATCGCGCCGAAAAGATTGCGGCACAGCTCAGGAAGACCACGGTGCTGGTGGGTGATGCCTCCGACAGAGAGTTGCTGCTGAGCGAGAACATCGAGAGCGCCGATGTTTTCTGCGCCATCACTAATAACGACGAGGCGAACATTCTTTCGGCCATGCTGGCCAAGCGACTCGGAGCCCGGCGTGTAATCTGTCTGGTCAACAACGATGCCTATGCCGACATTGTTGATGCCTCGCATGTCGATTTGGTGATTTCCCCGCAGCAGGCCACCATCAGCGCCTTGTTGCGGTATATCCGGCGGGGTGACATTGCCCAGGTTTATTCACTGCGGCACGGTTCTTCCGAGGCGATTGAAATGGTCGCCCACGGGACCCAGGGGCAATCCAAGGTGATCGGCGTTCCGCTCAACCAGATAGAAATACCTGATGGCGTAGTTATGGGGGCGCTGGTGCGTGGTGATGAGGTGTTGCAGGTTCATCACGACACACTGATCGAGGATGGTGACCATGTCATCATGTTCCTGCTGGACAAAAAATTAATCCCTGATGTGGAACGGCTGTTCCACTCCGTTCAGGAAGTTTGATTGCGGTGAGCCGTCGCTTGCCGCTTTTTCGGGAAGTAAGCCAATGAATCAAATCAAATCGCTCAGTGCTGATGCGGCCCATGCAGCGCTACAAGCCGATCATCGGGCCGTCCTGATCGATGTGCGTGACCCGGTGGAATATTCCTTTGTCGGCCATCCGGTTGGCGCAGTGAATGTGCCTTGGAAGTTTGCGCCGGAGATGCGCGGCAATCCAGACTTTCTGGATCAGGTGCGTGAGGCGGCTGCCGACACGGCGACGCCGCTCTACTTGCTATGCCGCAGCGGTCAGCGTTCCATGGCGGCTGCCAACGCCCTGGCCGAGGCCGGTTATACCGACCTTACCAACATCGAGGATGGTTTTGAAGGCCCGATGGATGAAGCAAAGCATCGCAGCACAGTCGCGGGCTGGCGGTTTCATCAATTGCCTTGGGTACAGAGCTGATCAAGCATCGGTCTGCAGTCTGAGCTCCCGCAACTTCATAAGCCCGTAGAGCGTATCGAGATGCGGTCGGGGCACGCCGGCGCGGGCCCCTGCACGTACGGTATTACCCAGTATGGCCTCGGTTTCCATTGGGCGGTGTGCTTCAAAATCGAGCAGCATGCTGGTTTTGTACGGCGGCATCTTGTGAGTGCCGTCGATCTGCTGGTCGATGATGCCGGCCGGTAGCTCATGGCCCAGTGCTGCAGCAATCGCGCAGACTTCGGCCATGATCGCCCGAATCAAAGGCTCCTGGGTGGTCAGAATTTCCGCCGTACTGAGCCCGCCAGAGAGTACGGAAAGTGGGCTGAAGGCGGCATTCCACAGGCATTTCTGCCAGCGGGCGGTGACAATATCTTCGCTAGCCGCGCAACCGATGCCGGCGTTTTCGAAGGCGGCAGCCAGCGCCCTGGTCTTTTCGGAAAGCCCGTCAGGATAATTGCCCAGCGCCAGACGGCCATAGGCCTGATGCCAGATTTTGCCGGGTGCCGTTCGGGTAACGCATATGAAGGCCAAACCGCTGATCAACTCGTGATCAGGAAAGGCGAGGGCTACTTCATCCTCGATTTCCACGCCGTTGGAAACCAGCACGATGGCCGTATCCGGTCCCAGGGCATCGCGAATCAGGGCTGCCCGGTCAGCACCATCGACCAGCTTGATACAGAGCAGAATGAGATCGGGCTTTTCGGTAAGGTCGGCTGTCCTGGCCACAACCTGATCAGGTGTGAAATGCCAGCTACCCAGCTTTGTTTCGCTGTGGATATCAATGCCATGGGCTTTAACATGCTCATAATCTGAGCGCGCCAGCACCGACACCCTGACCCCTGCTTTTGCCAACAGGGCGCCGTAGAAACTGCCGATTGCGCCTGACCCAATTACCAATACCCTCATGGCTCTCTCCTAGATCCATTGTTCAAATTGGAAGGGCAGGATTTATAGCATAAGCGGCGGAACACTTCCGGATTTAAAACAGCTAGTTACGCTCCCTCGCGCTTTTGTGGCACTTCGATGCCTGTGGCGCATCTGACTGGATGGCAAGCTTCTCAGCTTCGAGGGATGGCAATTCACCTACAGCTCTGTATGAGCCGGGGATAAAGGAACAGGGGAAATCCGGGCGGCTGTTTTAGGTCCCCAGTCGGAGTGACGACAGCATAAGCAGTCGTCTTCTGTTCCGCGACCTTACCGGTAACCGGGTGACGCTGGGCTGCCTTTCTGAATCCAGCGGTGAGAATTCTCTAGTCCGCTGTCGGGACATATCACTGACCACGCGCATGGATTTGCCAGTGAATGCTGGTTCATGGAATAGAGGTCTCCATGACCGAATTCTGGCTTGGCGGCTTACTCAAGTCAGAGGATCTGGGGAGTGTGGAGTCTGCCGCCGGTGTTGCGGCGATCGGCAAGCGGATGACAAATTCACTGCCCTTATTTTCACCGTCGCTGTTGACCTCCAGCCGGCCACCGTGAAGACCGACCAACTCATGCGCCAGGTAGAGTCCAATGCCGAGCCCATCATTTCCCTGAGTGGCCGGCTGGTTAACCTGGGCAAAGAGTTCAAAGACGCGATGTAATTGATCGGATTGGATACCGACTCCGTTATCCTTGACCAGAATGACTGCCTCATCGCCCTCCCGGTAAAGGCTCAGTATGATCTGACCGCCAGTCGGTGTGAACTTGGCTGCGTTGTTGAGCAGATTGCTGACTACCTGCATGAGACGGGTTTCATCGCCTTCAATAACAAGAGGCGTCTCAATGAGGCGCAATTCCAGCTGATGCTGGTTGCCTTGAATATGTGGAAGGCTGATCTGCACGGCTTGCTCTAGTAGCGGATGCAGGGACAGAGGCTTTTTTTGCAGACGAATGACACCGCTGCCGACACGGCTTACATCGAGCAGGTCATCTACCAGCCTTGAAAGATGCCGGGTTTGCCGTTCGATGGATTCGTAACATTGATTCAGCTCTTTCCCATGGTAGGCGCCGTTTTTCAGTCCGTAGGCTGTGAGCGACAGTGGCGTCAGAGGATTTCTCAGCTCATGCCCCAATTGCGCCAGGAACTCGTCCTTGCGGTGGTCGATTTCCTCCAGCTTCCTGACATGGTTCTGCAGAAGCTGCTCCAGCCGCATTTTTTCGGTGATATCGGTCACCATCACCAGCATGTCACCGGCGTAGGCCGGATCCTGGTCAATAGGGCTGAAACCGATCTGGGTCCAAAGCTCCGAACCATCCTTGCATCGCAGCTTAAGGTTACGCCGGACCGGACCTTCAATAAAGCAGGAGCTTTGTGCTTGCTCGGCTGTTATGCGCCACTCACTGTCCATGAAGTCGCCCAATTGTCGACCCCGGAGTTCCTCGGCTTGATAGCCGAGCATTGCCGTCATTTTGGGGTTGCTCAGAGTGCATCTGCCATCGCCATCAAGCAGAAGAATGCCTTCCTGTGCTGATTCCACAATGAGGCGATAACGTGCTTCATTCAGCTTGAGGGCAGCCTCCGTAGCGACCCGCTCGCTAATATCCTGACTGGCCCCCAGAATGCGAACGACTTTCCCACCGGCCGAGAGGACAGGTTCTGCATAAACGTGAAGGTGGAGGATCTTCCCCGACATGGGGCTAATAATGCGGTGGCACATGTCGTACTTCATGCCTTGCCTGATCAGCTGTTCAATGCTCTGGCTCACCATCGTCAAATCCTCTGGATGGACCAGCGAAGTGACTTGCCTGAGAGTCAGGACAGATGATGTTATTCCAACAATGTTCCGCCACTCTTTCGATGGGCGGAACTCATCGGAAGACAATTCATAGGACCACGCACCCAGATGAGCCAGTCGTTCAGCATGATTCAGCACCGTTTGTTGTTCATGCAATGACTGATAGGACTTTGCGCACCTAACCATCAAAAAGCTCAAGAGGCCGGCAATCAATATCGTGACGATCAGTGCTGCCAACAGCGACAGAAGATCGACCTGTTCCAGCCAAAGAGTCTCCACCATCGCCACGATGATCAGGGTGAGCGTTACGGCAAGCAACATGGTGCCTGGCCAGAGGAGGCGAGAAGGGAGAGGCTGGCGCTGTTTGATGTGATCAGACATGGCTCGCCGGGTGGCAATAAAACGGATGGAGTAGCAGTCCAAGGTAGGACGCACACCTACCATTAAAGTGACCGGCAGGGAGGATTTCATACCCAAAGTTAGGTATGAAATGAAAAAAATCAGCTGAATGTCAAAGGGGTAGGCGATTAATCAGCGGCACTGAGCCAGCCCGGAGACTAATCTGACCAACCGATCTTTGCGACCGGCGAGTCATGGGGTGCGGGTGGCAGCGAGTGCCATGTGAACCAGTGCCGTAATACGGCGGACCCCGGTTTTTTCACGAAGGCTTTTGATTTGTGTGCGAACGGTGTGGACACTGAGGCCAAGAGAAACGGCAATTTCTTCCAGCGTCGCTTCCTGCATCAGATGCAGCAATACCGTTTGTTCGGCAGTCGTCAGCTTGAAGAGTTTTCCAAGAGCGGCCAATGAGGAGTTATCCACCCGATTGGCCGACTCGATGATCAGCGCATAACGGGCTTGGGGTTTGTCCAGCAGCCATCCTGAGGGTTCGGTGAGCCGGAGCAGGTGGGCACCCGTAATGCCGACGTTCCGGGTGTCCTTGAGGTGGGTAAAAGCCATTCGAATGGAGAATCCGTGATCGGCCAACTTCAAGGCCTCTTCCAGTGACGGATTGGATTGGACCCCCAATCCGATCAGGCAACCGTGTCTGACGATGATGCGGCGGGTCTTGTCGCTTAGCAGATGTTGAGCCACGGAATTGGTGTGGATGATTCTGCGTTTGGCATCGATCAGAAAGATCGCCTGATTCAGGCCATCAAGCAGCGCTTGACTGAGCTCTGCCTGACGCCCCTGCATGCCCAGTTTCCAGCTCATGGTTATGGCACGATTGAGGTGATCGGTCAGCGCGGAGATTTTCGAGTGATCCGGTGCGTCGAACTCTGCCGATTTCAAACCCCGATAAAACGATAAAATGAGCCTGGGGGAGCCCGGCTCCTGGCCCCACAGCCCACTGCTGATGACATCCCGGATATCCTGCTGGACAAGCCCGTCATTGTAAAAATGACTTTTCTCCAGCGTTCGCCGATCCAGCATCATGTTGCCGGTCACGGTATTGCCCGGCAGGATCAGGTTCTTCTGCATGGCCCCCCGGACCCAGACGTCATGCTGCCCCCAGTATGTCTGGTAAGAATCCAGCCAAGCCGACGACATGTTTTCGGTAAAAAGCGGCGGCTGGCCATCAGCGTGGGCGTCCAGCGAAAACAGGCTGAATGCGCTGGCGTTTAAATAATGCCGAACTTTAGTGAGCGTATCGGCCCATTGCGCTGGGTCGAGGGCGGACTGATAAACCGATTTGACCAGCGTGTCATGGTCCAGTGGGGAACGTATACGAACCGGAGAATGGCGGAGGGTAGCCGATTTATCGAGATCCTTACTGCTCACTGGTATGCACTGTTTTTAACGTGTCAATCAGCTGGATGGGCCCGGATTCGCCAAAGTATGCGATCCGTCATCGTAACACTGGATAGACAGTGAGGGCAGAGAAGACCCTCTTCAGTCTTTGGGTGTAGAAGCGGTCATGGCTCGATCAACCCTTTGACGAAAGGCACCGTTAGCCGTCGTTGAGCGGCCAATGAGGCACGATCCAGTCGCTCCAGCAGGATGATGAGCGCAGGGAGGTCGCGCTGTGTGCGATTCATCAGAAACCGCGCCACCGCATCCGGCATTTCCAGTCCCAGCGAGCGAGACTTCATCTGCAAGATATGGCGGGTATCGTCTTCGTCCGGGCGATGTAACTGCAAGGTAAGTCCCCAGGCTAGCCGGCTGGCTAGATCAGGGAGGGAGAGCTTCATTTGGGGCGGAGGCAAGGACGCGCTAATGACCAGGCGGTGACCGGCGTCGCGTAAACGGTTGAACAGATGGAAAAGGCTCAGCTCCCAGTCAGGGTCGCCGCCCACTGCATCCACATCATCAATGCAGACAATCGAACAGGCATCAGCTCCCTCCAGCACCTGCGGCCCATGTTCGCCTAATAGACGCATGGGGAAATAGGCGGCGGTATGGCCATGCGCGGCTGCCTCTGAACAGCAGGCGTTAAGCAGGTGCGTTTTACCGTAACCTCGGCTGCCCCAGATCAGGATCAAGGTTTCTCCCTGATCCTCGGCAATTTTCTGGAGATGCTCGACCACCTCCAACTGGGATCCCGGCCAGAACTGCGCGAAGCTGAGTTCCGGATTCAGGCCCAAAGGCAACGGAAGTTGCTGGGGCATGGTTCGGGACAGCCCGACGCTAATCAGTCGACGGGGTTGTTTTTGACCGCCACGGCGGTTCTGGCAATCCGGGCGCCGAGCACCCGACAAAGTTGCCGCTCTTCTTCACTCACGGAATCCTTGCCGCCACCGGTATATCGACTTGGACCATACGGGGTTCCGCCAGTGGTGGTCTGGCTGAGAGCGCGCTCGCGGCTGGGTATGCCGACCAGTAGCATGCCATGATGCAGAAGCGGCACCATCATGGTGAGCAGTGTAGCTTCCTGCCCGCCGTGCATCGAGGAGGTGGAGGTGAATACTCCGGCAGGCTTGCCGGACAGGGCGCCAGAGAACCAGAGGCTGCTGGTGCTGTCGATAAAATGCTTGAGGGGGGCCGCCATATTGCCAAAATGGGTAGGACTCCCCAGCGCCAAGCCATCGCAGTTCTGCAAATCATCCAGCGTCACATAGGGAGGACCGTTTTCCGGGATACTTTCTTCGACGGCTTCGCAGGTCGGCGATACCGGGGGAACCGTTCGTACCTTGGCGACCACGCCGGGAATCTCTTCCGCACCGCGTGCGATCAGATTGGCCATTTCTGCGGTACTACCGAAGCGGCTGTAATAAACGACAAGAATTTCAGTCATGTTCAGGTTGAATTTTGGCGACGAGGGCGGTCAAGCCGTCCTCGGACAGGAACGGGGTTTTAGGTTTCAGAGTATTGACAGGACGTTTTCCGGAGGTCGGCCGATGGCTGCTTTGCCGTTGGCCAGCACGATGGGCCGCTCGATCAGTATGGGATTGGCCACCATGGCGGCAATCAGCGCATCCCGGTCGAGGTCGGGATCATCAAGCCCGGCTTCGCGATAAACGGCTTCAGTCTTTCTCATCAGTGCTCTCGGCTCCATGTCCAGCCGATGGAGAATGTCGTCAAGCTGGATCGCATCAGGCGGAGTTTTCAGATATTCGACGATTTCGGGTTCTACGCCCCGTGCACGGAGCAGTTCCAGGGTTTGACGAGATTTGCTGCAGCGGGGGTTGTGGTAGAGGATGACAGGCATGGGCTTATCCGTTGCGTTGGGTAATTTCGCGTTCCTTTTCCCGGGCGCTCAGTTTGGCCAGATCGTTGAACTCTCCGGCCAGCAATTCCATCAGGTCATCGACATTGATGATCCCAATCAGAACACCTTGATCGTTCACGACCGGCATCCGGCGAATGCCCTGGCTGCGCATGCGCTTGATGGTGATCCAGATGCCGTCGTTCTCCCGGGCGGTGACCAGTTCGTGACTCATGATATCGCCCGCGTTCACGGACTGTGGGTCCAGATTCATGGCCAGCACTTCAACTACAAGATCACGATCGGTCAGTACACCAACAGGTATTACTCCGCCGGGCCCATCCTTGACGATGACGACACTGCCGACATGATGTTCGCGCATCAGTCGGGCAACGCGATGGAGCGATTCATGCGGTCGGGCGATGACGGTATCGCGGTTGCAGATCAGTCCGATGGTCATGGTGAAACTCCTGCCAGTGAATGGTGCATGACACGATGGGTTAAAGATAACCGAAAGCGGCGTGCTTCAGACATCCAGAGGGTCCATGCTAACCAGCTCTCTTAGCACTGTTGTGGCATAGGCTCCGGCCGGCAGGGTAAAACAGAGCCGCAACGTACCAGGTTCAGGAAACTCCCAGGCCAGGTCGGACGGGCAAAGCCTGAGGGGGCGCCGCGCGGTGTCCATGCCCGAGGCCACCAGGCCTTGTGCAAGGTCAGGCATCTGGGCTGCGACCTCGTTTTCTATCTTGTAGGCCTCATCAGTGGTCGTCGATGGATCGCGGCCCCACAGCACCCCGCTGGGATGGATCGCATGATCTCTGACTCGCTGCAGAATGTCGGCGTCCAGCGCCTCCGGTTTGAAGAAGCTTTTGGAATCGGAAAACATGAACACGTCGCCGGGAATGGCTTGGTTCCACTGGCCGGTGCTTACCCGTTCGGCCAGGATGTCATTGAAAATTTTTGAACGGGCTGCCGACAGATACAAGCCCCGTTTATAGGGTTCGATCCGGCGCCCGGGTTCGGCGAATAAGGCTTTCGCTTGCTCGATGTTCTGGCCATCGCGACCGAACCGTTGAGGTCCAAAATAATTGGGTACCCCTTGCCGGACAATGTCGGCCAGTCGAGCCTCGACTAACTCGCGGGTGGCGGTGATGTCACGCACGGTCAATGCGAACCGGTTGCCGCTCGCCGCGCCTTTTCTCAATTTTCGGGCGTTACGAGTAACGTCCATCACCCGGATCGTATCTGAGTTCAAACCGGACCAGTCTGGCCCGGTTTGGCCCGGTAACTGGATGCTGAACCATTGCAGAGTACGGCCATGCCGGTCCTTCAGGCCGGCGTAGCTGACATGGCGAACCGGTACGCCTGCATACCGACCGAGTTGGCGCGCGACATATTCAGTGTTTTCGCCGCGTTTTTCGATGAGCAGGAAGACATGTTCCCCTTCGCCGGAGAGTTCAAAGCCGAGGATTTCCTCGACCACAAAATCTTCGGGCGTGATCTTGATGGTCCCCCGGCCCACAGGGCCACCCAGGGCATGCGGTAACCGGGCCGTGGGATCACTCATGGCGACTCAGGCTTTGGAGAGAATCGCGACTGCGCTGGAGGAGATGCCTTCGCCCCGGCCTTCGAAACCCATGCCTTCGGTGGTGGTGGCCTTGACGTTGACGGCGTCGATTTCTATCTGCAAATCGGTGGCAATCGTGGCTCTCATGCGATCGATATAGGGTGCCAGCTTGGGTTTCTGAGCGACGATGGTGACATCCACATTACCCACGGAATAGCCCTGAGCCGTCAGTTTGGCGCAGACATTTCGCAGCAGAATGCGGCTGTCGATGCCTTTGAAGTTCTGATCGGTATCCGGGAAGTGTCGGCCGATATCGCCCATGGCGGCGGCGCCGAGCAGGGCATCACACAGTGCATGCAGGGCAACATCACCGTCGGAGTGTGCGGCCAGACTTTTTTCGTACTCGATGGGAACACCCCCCAGCACCAGTTGACCGCCCTCGCTAAAACGGTGCGCGTCGTAACCTTGTCCTATTCGTAACATTGTCGCTCCAGGTAAAAGGCCGCCAGAGGCAAGTCTTCCGGCCGTGTGATTTTGAGATTGTCGGGTCGTCCTTCGACGATCCGGGGGCGGTAGCCGGCCAGTTCCAGGGCGCTGGATTCATCCGTGACCAGACGCTCCTGCTCGGCGGCGTCGAACAGGGCCCGCTTGAGCAGGCCATAGCGGAACATCTGCGGGGTCAGTGCGCGCCAGACCTGCCGTCGATCGGGTGTGCCGGTAATATGTTGGTCGTCTACAGTTTTCAGGGTATCACTCACCGGCAACGCAAGAATGCCGCCTATGGGGTCGTCCCTGAGGGTTTCTATCAGTTTCAGAACGTCGCTGCGGGTGATGCAGAGGCGCGCGGCATCATGCACCAGAACCCAATCATCGGGTTTTGCCCGATCTTCGAGATGCAACAGGGCGGAATAGACTGAGTCTGCCCGCTCGCGACCACCGGGCACGGCACAAATACGCGGATGATCGGTAAAGGGCAGGTCGGGCCAGTAGCCATCCTCCTCGCCCAGTGCGACATTGATGCCGGCGATGGTTTCCACCGACAGCAGTCGTTCCAGGGTGTGCTGAAGCACCGGCTTACCGCCGACTTCAAGATACTGCTTGGGTACTTCGCTGCCCATGCGTTTACCGACGCCGGCCGCAGGGACAATCGCCCAGATGGCGACACTCATGAGTCATTCCTCATCGCTGAGTACTCAATGTGAATTGGGGCCGATGGCTTTGTGACTGTCGGAAGGACCGCCAGCCATCAGCGGGTTTTGGTGCGAGGTTCTGCCGAGGCTGAAGACTTGCCAGTGGATTTTCTGGGTTTGGACTTCAGGCTCTTGGCGGGTCGTGGCGGACTTGCCTGAATCTCATGATTAGCGGAAACATCGGTAACGGGTGTTTGCGGTTTACGCTCGACTTCATCGTAAACCTGGACGAATGTTTCTCCCGTTTTGATCATGCCGAGCTCATGACGGGCACGCTCCTCGATGGCCTCGTCACCATCTTTGAGGTCCCTCACATCCGCCTCTACGGCCGCATTGCGTATAGTTCGCTGCTCGACCTCCTGCTTGAGCTCCTGGATTCGCTGGGTGGTTTCCCGAAATTCGCGAATGCCGCCGTCCCCCAGCCAGAGTCTGTACTGGAGGCCGGCAATGAGCACAAGCAGAAAGGCGATCAGCTTATACACAAGGACTTAACCGTGAACCGCCGGGATCAGAACGCGCGTTTGAAAGCGCTTTTACCGGCGTATTTGGCCTTGTCGCCCAGTTCCGCTTCAATCTTGAGCAGGCGGTTGTACTTGGCGATACGATCGGACCGGCTCAACGAGCCGGTCTTGATCTGGCCGGAACGGGTGGCAACGGCCAGGTCGGCGATGGTGGAATCCTCGGTTTCGCCGGAACGGTGCGACATGACGGTGGTGTAATTGGCGGCGTGAGCCATGTCGATGGCTTCAAGCGTCTCGGTCAGGGAGCCGATCTGGTTGACCTTGATCAGGATGGAATTGGCAACCTTGGCTTCGATGCCTTTTTTCAGGATGGACGGATTGGTGACAAAAAGGTCGTCGCCAACAATCTGGATCTTGTTGCCGAGCTTGTCGGTCATGATGCCCCAGCCGTGCCAGTCGCCCTCGGCCAGACCATCCTCGATCGAAATGATCGGGTACTTGTCGACCCAGGCGGCCAGGTAATCGACGAATTCTTCGGAGGTGAATTCCTTGCCTTCGGATTCCAGATGGTACTTGCCGTCCTTGTAAAATTCAGAACTGGCAACGTCGAGGCCGAGGAAGATGTCCTTGCCGGCAACATAGCCCGCATTTTTGATGGCTTCTAGGATGACTTCGATGGCCGATTCGTTGGAGGGCAGGTTGGGGGCGAAGCCGCCTTCATCACCCACGCCGGTGGCCATGCCGCGGTCATGCAGAACCTTCTTCAGAGCGTGGAATACTTCGGTGCCGTAACGAATAGCTTCGCGGAAGTTGGGGGCGCCGACCGGCAGAATCATGAATTCCTGCATGTCGACACTATTATCGGCGTGCGCACCGCCATTGATGATGTTCATCATCGGGACCGGCAGCAGGTATTCGCCGCTGTCGTTCAGGTAGGCATAGAGCGGCTTGCCGGCTTCCTGGGCGGCGGCACGGGCGGCGGCCAGTGATACGCCGAGAATAGCATTCGCGCCGAGACGACCCTTGTTGTCGGTGCCATCCAGCGCGATCATCTTGGCGTCAAGGGCTTTCTGATCGGTCGCTTCCAGGCCGATGACGGCCGAGCGAAGTTCTCCGTTGACGTTGGCGACGGCCTTGGTGACGCCCTTGCCGAGGTAGCGGGATT
>Ga0181554_1000544_pt1 | contig 37627 bp, 24 predicted proteins | sample 011ome_16_FD_145602 | JGI IMG/M metagenome (GOLD analysis project Ga0181554, IMG submission 145602) | Coastal salt marsh microbial communities from the Groves Creek Marsh, Skidaway Island, Georgia - 011503CT metaG (spades assembly) | ecosystem: Environmental > Aquatic > Marine > Intertidal zone... | reverse complement strand
CTACTGCTCAATGTATATATGTGTGTGTGTGTGTAGTATTACTCTCTCTGCGTTTGCGTTGTGTTTGTGACTGCTCTAATTACTTACGTTCTTCTTGTCTTCTCGTAGTTCTATACATTTTTCATTGAAAAAAATGCACTTTTCCCCGGAATGGCGTAAAAAAAGGTATTGGCGAAGACACTCACGTCCGTACAAAATGGTGCTAATCCGTACTCTATAATTCTACCTTCTTCTTCCTTTCGCGTATGATTGTAAAGAGGTCGCGAGAGCGGTACCGACGGATTCTAATCTATTGTATTTTAATCCTGTCCAAGCGGCGACGTTTTCGTAACAGTGACATCGAAATTTTTGTCTTATTTCCACTAACGTCGTGCCTGGATGCATCCAAATACCATGGGTTAACGCCGCACCGTGCTCGCCAATGAGCACTTTTGCGCCGCGAGCGACTTTCATTTGCTCGAATATGTCTTTCAGTTCAGCAAAATCTACAACTTGAACATTCCGTTGCATATTCAAACGAAGTTGATTTATGAACTCTGCATATCCATGCACAGGCCTACTCGTGGAAGTTCCTTTACCTCTATGAATAAAGACAATCTTCTCGGCTCGTATTTTTTCAATCTCTGGATGTGCGCTCAAAATAGTCTTTGCAAATCCGTGTACGACTGGACTAATCCGACAATTCTTCGCTCCCGCATCGCCGCTACCTCGCGATAATTGTGAAGTTCCTCCGTGGGGAATAAATGCAACTTTTTCAAATGTCGCACAATCCGAATCACCTAATACTTCTTTCATTGTTTTTGCTTCCCGTCCTCCAAACCAAGAATCCACGAGAGGATGGTAAATTGGATGCGTCTTTTTCCAATCACCTAAATTAATACCATCGAATAATACTACGAAACCGTTCCTTTTCAGTGTCTTTTCTAAACCATGTATTCGCATTGAAGCATAGATATGTAATATTTCTTCCAATTCATGCCATGGGTTTCCGCCGCCATAACTATGAGCAATTATGAACACCGTACCAAGGAATTTCTTTGTATCACCTCGTACCGAGCAATCGCTACTTCTATCGTCTCTAAACGCATTCATTAAAATTTCTTGGCCACCCTTACCAAATTGAGCACTCACAAACGCTGGATCTCTCCCACAATTCCCACCTAAAATTCCTTTCGAGACAATTTCCTTCGGATAATACTTGCTCTCATCCTTCCCGGAAGATATCCATTGCCGAAACATCCTCGCGTCAATCTTCACGTTCGAAGCCATACAGTGCGTTTCGGGATACTGCATCTTTCTGTGCAAACATACAATCTCAGTCGTGCGATCTTTTTCGCAATAACGTTTCGTTTGTTGTTCCAAAGATGGTAACTTTGCCCCTAATAAATGATCTTCGTTTTCGCAATCTTTGTTCCTATTTATATACTCTTCGATTTCTTTTCGTCGTCGCGCCGCCACATCCTCATCATCCTCATCATCATCATCACCAACGACAAATTTTTCTTCTTCTCCATCAGAGCGTAATTTTTTCCCGTGCGTTTTTAAATAAGAACGTCTTCTTTCTCCTCTTCTTTCGCCGTCATCCTTTTTTGCTCCTTTCATTCGTCGCTCTCTTACCATTTTCACGCGTTCTACGCGCGTCATTATTGGCCCGCGAACATTTTCATTCACTTGGGAATACCGATGACGCGTCGTCACAGAATCTGAATCTGAACACGACGAAGGCGTCACATAAAAGAAAAAGAAAAACACGAAGAACAACAAACCCTTCTTCTTACGCATCTCTCTCATTTTACCTACTCGCGGAACAGCGATGAGAGCGAGTAGGTGTTTCTTTACACTCCCTCCGCGACTGCATTGATTATTCCGAGAACGCGCTTTCTTTCTTCACGAGAGAGCGCACGCACCCCCCACCGGGCAAATGAAGAGGCGGAGCGGAGGTCAAACCAAAACTCTCTTCTGCCTTTAAAACTGTTTAGGGTTTACCAAAGACAAACCCTAAACACAAAATATCTCAGCACACAAAAAGTTCGTTACGAAACCTAATCAATCGAAGGGGGTCGAGACGATGATGATGTCGCTCGCGTCTCTTTCGATGCGTTCTCCGAACAACGACAGCATCAACAGCAAAAGGAGCTCTCACAGAAGAAACAGTCGTTTTTTAGCGAAGAATAACAACGACGCGTCTTTTTTATCGCGCTTCGTTTTGTCGTGTTCAAAAAGAAGACGATACAAAATGCATTCTTCTTCCGGGGGGGTCGTTACTTCCGCAGGAGGATTGAGCGAAAATGCGCTCGGATTGGTTTTGATTTCCTTGATCGATGACATCGCGTTACTCGGCGTCACCTTGACATCTACCGAACAGTCGAGGAAATTATACGAAGTCGCAGAAGGAGGGCAACCCGGGGACGTGGAAGCACCGACAGGGGCGATTTTTGCCTTGGCGATTCTCATTGGTGGCGGGTTCCTCGTGGCGACGACGTTTGGGTTAAAACCTGGAGCTGACGCTCAGGACGAGATGAGGAAGAGGGACGAGCAAATATTCAACAAGAAGATTAAGAAGTGAAAGAAAGAGATGACGAGGAGAATACTAATGCGAGACGTTTTCGCGTGCGAAGTTCCGGGGCGACGAGAGAAGTTCCAAGCCGCGTACCGTAGTAAAACTCTACTTTTATAATACGCTGTAATACTACTGGTAATACTACTACTAATACACTCTACTATTGACGAACGAACGATATTGAAAGTACTACTATGTTTCCTTCGTTTTCGCGCCGCCAAAAAAGCCCCTGTTTGATGTTTTGATCACTAAAACTGGTTTGTCGTCGCGCCCAAAACGGTGTCTTCGAACGCGTTCTCGATGTTGCGATCGTACGGTCTTGACGCCGTCAAAGGCGAAGAACGCGATGGCGGATTTCAACAGGAGCTCCATGGCGTGTTTGCTCGTGAGCACGTCGAAAGTTCTGTGCGCCACTTTCGTGGGTTTGTCGACGAACGCGCTTTTCAGCGCGTCTTTAATTCGTCGCGGTATTGATTTGCGAGCGTTTTGTAACCGCTTCTTTTCTTTTTCCATCTCTTTGAACTCTTTCTCTTTCCTCTCTCTTTCCATTCGATCAAACTCGATGGCGAGTTTCTTCTTCATCGCCGAAGACGCTTCGAGGTCGATGGGTTTGCGGACGAGAACCGTGTGGCCGGACGTTTTGGCAATTGTTTTGATCAAAACTGAGTTCGGTTCTTGATATTCTTTTTCCGCGGCGGAATCGTCCTCCTCGTCGGTGCTGTCGGAATCAAAACCGCCATTTCGACGACGACCGATGAGTCGTCTCGACCAGTTTCTCTTCTTGCGTCGTCGTCTCGGAGGCGACATCGGCGCTGGATGCGATTCGAGGGTAAAATCGTGATGGTTTTGATCGTGGTGATGATTACTCATCATCCTGTTGTTGAACGCCAAACTCGTGCGAGGTGAAAACGGTTCGCTCGTCTTCGGCGGTAAAATTCCAGCTTTGACCATGTTCTCGTGATGCTCCTCGAACGCGTCCTTGTTGGAGTACGATTTCAAGTAATACTCTCTCGTCCACTCGACGTCTTCCTCGTCCGAGGAGGAGTTCCCAGACCACGTCGCCTTATTCGCGGTTTCCCATCCGACGTAATACGAATGCAAGTTGTACTTTTTTCGCGTTTTGTACCCTCTAAACGCGGATTGAATAGCCACCGCTCTGCGCTTCAGTTCGTTTTGCCGTTTGCGCACCAACTGACCTCGATAAATCGATTGCATTTTTTTGGCCGTCGCGTGGTGTTTCTTCAAAAGCTCAAACTCTCGCTTCGCCAACTTCACGCGAGCGATCGATTGCATCTTGACGATGGCGTCTTTCGTTTCCTGATATCGTTTCTTTTCGATCGCCATTCTGAACAACGATTGCATTTTTCGAACGGCGTTTCGCTTCTCTTGAAACTTTTCGCGCTCTTTTCGACCTTCGAGCGCCGCTCGCACTCGCGCTTGAATCACTAAAGTCGCTCGGCGTTGCTTTTGAAACTGTTCTCTCTCTTTGGCCATTTTCATCGCAGATTGGATTTTAATCGCCGCCGATTTGGTTTCGTTGAACCGCTTGCGAGCGATGACGCCTCTGGTAAACGCTTGCATTTTTAACGCCGATTGCCGCCTTCGCTCCTGTAGATCTTGGAACTCCTTCTTCGCTTTTTGCATTTTGACCATCGATTGAATCTTAATTGCAGCCTGCTGCGCCTCGGCTAAGCGTTTGCGAGCGAAGACGCCTCGCACCATCGCTTGCAACTTCAGCGCGGACTCGTTTCGTTTGATGTGCAACTCTTGCAACGCTTTCTTCGCTTTTTGCATCTTGACTAAACTTTGAATTTTCGTCGCCGCGTCGTTGGCCTCTTTCAACCGCTTTCTGGCAATCGCGCCTCGCGCGAGCGCTTGCAATTTCCTCGCCGATTCCAGTCGTTTCGCTTTCATCTCGCGCAAATCTTTTTTCGCCTTGTGCATTTTCACCATCGATTGAATTTTCAAAGCCGCTTCGTTGGCTTCTTTCAAGCGTTTTCTGGCAATCGCGCCTCTCGCCAACGCTTGCATTTTCATCGCCGCGTTGGTTTGTTTTGATTTCAACTCTCGATAGGCGTTCAAGGCCATTTCGGTTCGAACTAACGCTTGTAACTTCTTCGCCGGATCGTCCTCCGAGGCGTCGAGCATTCGCTTTCTCTCCAACACGCCTCGGAATATCTTTTGAATTTTAATCGCGGCGGTCTTCTCCTCAAACGCGCGTTGGTTTTGGAGAAAATCGCGCGTACGTTCCTCGGGCGTTTTCGGCGATTTGAAAAGTTCTCGCTGCCCGAAGCCCCGCAAATCGCGCAAAGGAGACGAGTAGAACTCTGGCGAACGAAACTTCTCCGGCGTGTTGCTCGTGATGCGTTGCATGACTTTTTCGTACTCTTCCTGTTCGATGCGTTCGGCGCGATGCACGCGATAGGCGCGTTGGATGACCGAGGCCGCGTCGTGTATCTTCAAAGTTTCGATGGAGCGTTGCAGCAAGTGTCGAGAGTTGATTACTTTCTTTCTCGCTTGCGCGCCTCGGAAGGAGGTTTGGATGCGCAAGGCGGCGTCGTTTTGCTTCGAAGCTTGGGAACGAATAGCCGTTCGAGATGATGTTCCTTTACTCGTGCTGCTGTTATTATTGTTATTGTTATTGTTTGTGTAGTTGTTCCCGCTGGTGCCTGTATCGACGTTGGCATTTTCATTCCCGTCGTAATATCCTCCGGCGGTGCCAATCTTTCTACCACTTTTCTTCCCGCTTTCCGGCGTGCGAAACTCCAACTTTGGATAGACGCTGTTGTAATGCACTTCCGCCCAAAAGCTCAGCCATAAATTCCTCTCGCCAAACTTCTCGGACCAGGACGAGTTCTTCCCGTCGTCCGGAGGAGACGAGTCGCCGCCTTTCTTGTTCGACGACGACGTTCGAATCGGCGTAATTTCCAAAACGCCGTTATCTAAATACGACGTGACTACGGTAATCTGCGCGCCGTACAAATCCGCGGCGGCTTGTAACGTGACGTGATCACCCCAGGTACCATCCGAGGCCATATCGTCGCAATAGTTCGAATACGCGGTTTGCATCATGAAAAACGCCGACTTGGCTTCCTCCGTCGAGGATTGCGGACTTGAAGACGACGAAGGCGCGTTTTTACTCCCGCCTTCCTCATTCGCCGCGACGACATACGCGGCATACCTCGACGCGTGTTTTCTCAACTGTCCAACAACGTTTTTCCGCACTTCCTCGTAAAACTCCGGCGTCCGAAACAACTGGTCGCTCAGCGCTCGAAACTGACAATTCCCGTCCCCGGAAACGACTTTCTCTCTCAACCCAAACGCGTCCAATCTCGCCAATAACACGTCGTGATCTCTCTCCACCTTTTCGCTATCTTCTCTGCTCAACTGCAACGCGATCCGTAAATCCTCGTCCTGGTTCCTTTTCGGCGTAATAGGCACCGACATTTGCCTCTTCACTTTAGATCTATCGTCTCCCGGGCTCTTCCTCAAAGGCGTATTCAAAACCTGCTCTCGCACCACGCCGTCCAACTTCCTCGACCAACTCTCGATCCGCTCTTGACCAACCCTACGTTTCCACCGTTCCAAAAGCATCTCGTACGACTCGTTTTCTTTTATTTCTTCTTCTATTTCCTCTTCTTCTCGTAAAGATTGCGCGAGTAAAAAATCGCTCTGCGTTGCCATTTTTCGATTTTTTTCCTCCAACTCGTCCTCCTCGAAGAGCATTTTTGCGATTAAAAAATCATTCATCTGCCTCTCATCATCATCCTCGTCGTCGTCCTCATTCGTCGTTTTCGTTGCGTTGTTCTTGTTCTTATTGCTCGAAGTCGTCGCCTGTTCTCCGCTCCACGCGCGGATGAGTTCTAACCGCGACGATTGGGACGAGGAGGAGACATTTTGTTTGCATTTCGAATCCGATTTTGTTCCGCTTTTCGTGTTGTTTATGTTTACGTTCTTCTTCTTCTTCTTTAACGAATTCAAAGTCGATTTGATCGGATCTTTGTCCTTTTCGTTCTCCTTTCCTTCCTTTTGTCCTTCGTCGTGTTTGGAGACGCAGCACCCCATTCTTTGCGCGCGCGCTCCTCTGTGTGCTCTTTCTCTCTGCGCTTAAAAAGAACGGATTTAAAGCGCGTCAAGGGGAGATTTTTCTGAGGAATTTGTGAGTGATTTTGTGTCTCTTTGTACTCATTAAAAATACTCGATGATCAATGGTGATTGATGTCTCTCTCTCTCTCTCTACTTTGATGAAGATGTTGATGATGATGATGTTCGCTTTTGTGGCGATCTAAGTTTTCTCAACACTACTCTCTCTCTCTCTCTGCAGCCGCCGCTGCAACAACCTCTTCTTCTTCTTCTTCTGTCGCTTTTCTTCTTTCTCGTCAAAGTCGTTAAAAAGCGGCTTCGCACGCAACCTCTTCCGCGTTGACGGTGTTGATGAACTCCCCGTCGTCTCTTCTCGCGAGGAGAAGTTTTAAATTCTCTCGGTGCCGAACGGAGAAGATGACCCCGCCTTTACCGCCGACGAGCCAGCAATCCGGGCAGAGCGCGACGTCGCGCAGAGTGAATTGGATGTAGGAGTTGTTGGTGTTGTTTTCTTCGTCGTCGACGAAGGTGAGTTTGAGGACGTCCGTGCACTCTCGCGGAGTAGTATCTGTGATTGGCCCGGTGCGCGAGCGGACGCCGAGGAAGGCGCAGTCGAAAAGGAACTCAGAGGAAGGTGCGCGACGAGGCTCGGGGGAGGCGGCGGCTTGTTCGTTTGTCTCCGGGATGACGAGGAATTCGAACGGGACGCGGAAGGTGACGCCGGCGAGGCAGACGGTGCCGAGCGCGCCGAAGTTTACGGCGGTACCGGAGACGGTGAGTTGACGTCCTTCGTCTGATGGGGAGGTTCCTTTTGTGGACGCTCTAAAGTTTGCTCGAATATCGAGCGCTTCGAGCGTTTGGGACGATTCGCGTGGACAGGCGGCGACGTCGGTGTTTGAACACTTCGAGGACGAAGGAGGTGAAGGGGTGGTGGCGGTAGTAGGAGGCATTACTTCGTCTGTCGTTGGGGGAATAGTTGGAGTCGGAGTTGTGGTAGTAGTAGTAGTCGGAACGTCCACGGGAACCGTCGGACGAATCGTACCGAATCCAGTCGGCGGAGGAGACGCGATGACAGGTTCCTCGTCTGTCGGCAAAGACGTCGTTGGAGGAGGTAGCGTTTCAACACCATCGCTGACGTTATCAAACAGAGAAGGAGGTGTTACCGGTGCGTCGATTGCTTTTACTGTGATTGTCGACGCTGGTATATCCGTCGGCTTCCCCGGCTCGAGGGTAAAATATTTCGCGGTATCCGTGACTTCCTCTTCCGATGAGGATACTTCCCCAGTTGCGGTACCAGCATCGTCTTGTTTCGTGACGAGATATCCAGAGGTCCACGGCACGCCGTCGCCGCGATCCCACGCAGAAATTTTAGATGGCGACGCCGTAGAATTAAATCCACCTTCCATGGACTTTTTCAACCAGCACGAGTGAAAGGCGAAATCTACGCAATCCCCGACGCAGTATACCCATATGTCACAATTTTCCGTCGTGGCGCACGCATCGCAACACGCCGCCGCAGAAGAAAGAATGTTTTTGTTGCCATCGTTGAGTAAAACGCCTTTGAAGTTGGTGTTTGCTTGAGCGTTACACGCGTATCGGTTCGGAAGCTTTCTAACGCTCGGCGCAGGCGCATCTTCTTCCTCGCCGTCATCGTCGTCTAGAGGAGTAATTGCTGCGGCATCTGGTGCCACCAACTCGACGGCAGTAACCAACGCGCCTTTCGGAGAAGAACATTCCAGTCGCTCGGCTATAGTCGGTCCGACAAAGTCGAATGTGTAGTAAGAACTACCGATGTTATTATCTACTACATCTTCCGAAATGACTTCGTTGTTTGGAAAGATGCTGAAGAGAATATCATCGTCGACATACAAAGGTTTCAGATAGCATCCTTCACAAAGAATGACGCCAAAATCGACTTCGATTAACACAACATATGCTGGAGGGATGCTGTCGCCGCTACTACCTTCCTGTTGCTGAGAGAATTGTGTTGTGCTTTCTGATCCACCACCACCGCCAGATAAGCTCACGGGCGCGCTCAACGATGCGTAAAATTGGACATTCTCGCATCGAGGGTTGGTAATCTGTACAATCTCATCTCCTTGCTCGTTGTACGATACTATTTTATAACCATAGCACGTAAATTTGAGTTCTCGAGATGGATCGTTGATTCTTCTCCACGCGCCGTACGTGCCATCGCCAAGATTTTCGCGAAGCCACGGCGAGAGCGCAACGAGCGTCAGAGCGTTCTTCAAGCTCACTTCGTTGTTCTTATCTGGATTTCGTATATCACCGGCGAACGCGTACGATTCGTATTGCTCGGTGAAACCATTACCTCCGTTTATCGACGAGGTGATTGCTCCACGATCGTCTTTCCAGTAAATACTACTTTCGATATCTTTTAAAGCCTCTTCCGAGCAGAGCGTCGTCGTCGGAGGGCCTTGACTCACGTTCACCGTCGTGGAAGGAAGGAGGGCATCACCGCCCGCTCCAGAGTTTCCAGCCGCAAACTGGTTGTTCGCGCCTCCTGGCATATTTCCAGCCATTTGATTGGATGGAGAAATCACCCGAGGCGATTGGAAGAACGGAACGCCACCAAAGAATTGCAGTAAGTTTCTTCGCCGTCGTTGTTGTTGTTGTTGTTGTTCCGGCGCGACTTCTTCAAAATCGTTGAGTTCGCAAAATGGACGTCGAATAAAAGGTTCAGAAACGGCTAAAGCGTTCGAGTCTTCGCCATCGCCGTGCGAGACTTCAAATAAAGCACCGTCAGATTCTCTACCCGTCACCGCGCACCCTCTGCACATTTCTACGTTCAATATTGTAAATTGTACTCCAAACGAAGTCGTTTCGCTCGACGTTCGCGCGCAAAGATCCTCGTCGGAATACCTACGACCAAAACCGTCGATGATTTGAATACCTAAGCACGTTCCAACGCCAGGCGTTAACGGATCCACGAACGATGACTCGTCGTAGAAACTGCTCGTGAACTCCTCTGTTTCGACTTCACCGCCTCTTGGAACGTAATATATCGGAATTTTAATCTCCGGCACGAGGATCGTTTCTTTATCGGTATCGTCGGCGACGGTGAGTGCACCCACGACGGAGTATTTTTTCGAGAGCGTAGGACTTTCAAGCGCAATCGCGAGAAAATTTTTCACACTTCGCGCGTCCGAACAGACGCCACCGTCCTCTTCTTTCGGAACGATGACTCCAGATCTCTTCACCACGCCGCGACGAATATCGATAGGGGATGTCGTCGTCGTCGTCGTCGTCGTCTCTTCTGCCGTGAGGGTTTCATTCGCAACGATGATTGCAGACGTGCGAACGAGTGGGAATAACATGGATTCGTCGAAAGATTCCACGCGAACAATTTTTGCAACTGTGCCATCTGGTAAAGTTACTTCTTCACCTTCAACTTCGATACCTTCCGGAGATTCGAACGTTCTCAAGAAAAGTTTGCCGCTGGACGTCACCGTGAGCGCGGATTCAGTCGCGCCAATCGTAGAGCTCGTTGCGCCCGAGAACAAACCGGCTTCAAAAGTAGCAGTACCATCGCCTATACGCACGAACTGTGATGTCGAATCTAGAAAAAAAGTTCCGGGAGTATCGCTCAGCTCAACCAGAATTCGATACGTGCTTGAAGTATTCCACGTGGTGTATTCGAGCGAAACTTGTCCATCAGCGGCGTCGCGAAGCACTGTAACGCCTTGATTTTTCAACCTCGGTGGAGATACGATGACTAATCTTGCCTCGCGACCAGTTTCTCCACCAATTATATCAAGTTCCGAAATAAGCATTCCGCCGTTTGAGAGCATGAGTCCTCGAATTATCGTGTTCGGGTCTTCGCTGTAGAAAGTTCGCGCCGAAATGTACGCCAACGGAGAGTAATCTACCTCATTCTTTTGAGCGTAAAATGTCTCCACATCGACAAGCTCTCGTGAGTCTACGGCGAGTTTCTCGTCCACTGTTTCCGTAAATTCAGCCGCTGGGCACGTACTGCCGTACGTTGGTATAAAACCACACGCCGATGGGGCTTCAGAAAGTACTGCAGCGTGAATTTTCGAGACGATATCTGTGTCGGCAGCACTCGCGTTAATCGGAGAATCTGCCGTGAGAAGAAGAGATACAAAACCATCGCAGAAGCACTTTGCATTTTCGACGACGCGAAGTCGCCTACAACACATTTGCCAGTCGAGGTCTTGAAAGAATATTTCTGAGGCACCTGCAAGGTTTGGTACGCAAGAATCTTCAGCCGCTCTCACGGCGGCGTAACACGTCGATGCAGAAGGAATCGCCACCGAAACGTTTGTTTGAAACGTCGACGATGGTATCCACCAAGCGGTGGCATTCGTGAACGCCTCGAAGTCGAAACCCACTCCAAAACCACCAATGGTTGAACCACCTTCAACCAAAAATATATTCTGAAAATCGCTCGGCTTCGTGGTGCTGTATTTCTCAGAAACCCACGATTCGGCGTCTTCGATAATCCTCCAATCAAATCTAGCATCGATATCGCTCTCGACGTAGCCTTCTAGCGTTTCCGATAAATCATTAACGCAAACGTCTCTATTGTCGTTTGGAATCTCATCCATCGAAAAACCGCACGCTTCTGGTGCAATCTTGAATAAAGACAAGTAGAGGTCGGTCGAAAGCAACTGCTCCGCAAAGGGTGGGCAAAGACACCCGCGAGTCCAAAGCGAATACAAAACACCGCAGCACGCCGTGACATCGTAGGTCGTCGTGTCGACGCCGTTGTTCTCGGTAGTTTCATCGCTAACAACGACTCTTGTACACGTTTGCTCGATGGCGTCCGTGTAATTTAAACAGTTTTGGTAGTTTGCTCTATCGAAAAACTCTCTGAACATTTCATCGCGGATTTGATTCCCGCGTTGATCTATAGCAGATAACCCTCCGCTGAGTTGCTCCAAAACACCTTCTTCGACTACGTCAACGCCGGTTATGTCGCCTTCACTAACCAATAACGGAACACCGACGGCAACTGGAATCAAACGAGTTTCATTGATAAATTGCGTGACGTTTCGAACCATCTCGGTGACCGGGACGCCAATACGCTCGCGGATTTTCGGACATTGCTCGGAGATGTCGAATCCACATCCCAAAGGCGTAAAACCAACGAGTTTGCGCAAGAATGATTTTGCTCCTGCTGTATCCTCGAAGAGTTCCGTTCCTTTTCTTTCGTCTTCCACAGCGTCACAAAGACAATTTGAGCGGTTCAAAGCGAACGCCGCGTCGCAACACGGGGCGATATCTGCAATCACCGGCGTAATGCTCTCGCTTGACGTGACTTTGCGGCAAATGTAACGAGTCGCTTGTACGGTTTCACCGCACGTCAAGTCTTCTTTTAATCGACCAGAATCTTCGTCAATGACGCGTTTCCACGCGTTTGATCTATCGCGCACGTCTCTTTCAGCTGGAAGTTTCAAGAACGCCGAAAGCGCGTCGCGATCTTCGCAAATCTCGTCGCCATACTTGATTCTGAATCCACAAGCGAGTGGAACAAAGTCCACGAGCTTTTCGACAAACGTCGCGTCGCGTTTTGCAAACGTATCGAGAACTTCATCGTCACAGAAGCACGAAGCGCTATCCATATCTGAGACGGCCAAACAGCACCCCGGGAAACTTGCTGGATTCGGGTTTCCATTTCCAACGTCGCAGAGCTGATCTACGCGGTTGACTCGTCTTCTACACGCGACGAGAATATCCGCGGCATCTGAAGTTGGGACGAGTGCAATAACTCTCACAAATCTAGTCGCGGTAACTTCGCACCCACTCGAGTCGACAATTCGATACGACACCGGGTATACACCGGGCGTTGATGTATCGACAGCTGAGTTGTCAATATCAATCTGCGAGGTGATATCGCCGTCTTCTTCGTCGAACGCAGTCGCACCTTGCTCGACGTATACGCCAGAAAGCAATAGTTCATTTTGCGTAGCGGCAGAACCGCCGAGAACCGTGAGTGAAGGGCACACGTTCGGCGGTGGAGGGAAGGGAGAAGGAGGCGGCGGTGATGGACTCGGAGGAGGAGGGAAGGGACTCGGGGGAGGCGGTGATGGACTTGGTGGAGGTGGAAATGGACTCGGGGGAGGCGGCGATGGTTCAGCTGGCACCGGAGGTGGCGGCAAAGGCACTTCCGGAGGCGGAGGAAACGGTGGTGGCGGTGAAGGTGGCGGCGGTGATGGTGAAACCGGAATCGGAGGTGGAGGTGGTGACGGTGAAATTGGCGGAGGAGAAAATGGAGGTGGTGATGGTGCAAACGGAGGAGACGGCGACGGAGGAGGAGGGGGTGGAGGAGGAGATTCGAGCACCACGGGAGGCGGCGGCGAGCTTGGCACAGCTGGAGCTTGCGGGGGAGGAGATTCAGGAGGAGGAGGAGGAGGAGATTCGAGCACCACGGGAGGCGATGGTACAATCACTTCGACTGGTGCTTGCGGGGGAGGAGATTCAGGAGGAGGAGGAGGAGGAGGAGGAAGAGGAAGAAGAAGCTCTTCGTAATCGTCCGGAAATTCGTCGAGCGGTGCCGGCGGTGGAGATAACGGTGGTGGCGCAAGGGGTGGAGGACTTGGCGGCGGCGGCATCGGTGAAGAGGGAGAAGGAGGAGGCGAGGCCACAAGAACAACTTCCACGGGCGCTTCCGGTGAGAGCGGTGGTGGAGGTTGTGGACTCGAGGGAGGCGATGGTACAATCACTTCGACTGGTGCTTGCGGTGAAACTGGTAGTGGCGGTGGCAGAAAAGGAGGAGGAGGTGGTGGCGGCGGCGACGCTTCGACAATTTCAACCGTGGGTGATTGTGGTGGCGGCGGCGGCGACGCTTCGACAACTTCAACCGCGGGCGATTGTGGCAACGGCGGCGGCGGTAAAGGAGTAGACGGAGCAGATGGAGGAGGTGATATTTCAACCACGACCGGCGGTGCTTCTTCGACGCACTCTTCTGTTGTTGTAAGGATGCGTAAATCCGTTCCACACAAAAATGGTCCAACTAATCGAATCGTCTCGATTTTAGACGCACCCAATATGTTTTTAACATCCGCGTCGCAAAAGCACCGATCGTTGTTTGCTGTCTGTATCAAACTACAACACGTCTGCGAAATCGTGCTTTGCTGACCGTTTTCCACAAACAGCGCGCTACAATCCGTATTAATTGACTCTGTGAGGAGGACGCACGGAGAGCGAGGAATTGGTGGAGGAGCGAATGGTGGAGGAGGAGAAGGCTGCTGCGGCGCCAACGGAGACGGAGGAATCGGTGGAAACGGCGATGGTGGGGGCGACGCTGGGGCAAAGGGTGGAGGACTGGGACTGAGCGGCGGTGGTGGATTTGGAATAGGTGGAGGTGGTTGTGGATACACCGGAGGTGCCATTGGTGGTGGGGGGTTCGGCATCGGCGGCGGTGGATTGGGAGCAGCCGGTTGAAGAGGTGGCGGCGAAGCGACGACTAAAACCGGTGAAGGCGGCGGTGGCGACGGAGATGTAGGAGGAGGTGACGCGATCACCAACGGAGGCGGTGGCATCGGAATCAGAGGTGGAGAAGATGGCGGTGGTGGAGACTCAACCGAAACAACTGCAAACGGTGCGCGCGGCGGCGGCGGCGACACAGAAGGAGGCGGGGGAGAAATTTCAACCGTAATCACTTCTTCCACGGGCACACATTTCTCTCCGATCAAAAGTGGCTCCGTCAAATCGCACACGGCTTCGGCAACCAACAGCACATCTTCTCGATCACCGAGTTCTGCTAAAGCGTCGTTTTCACAGAAACAGCGATCTACGTTCGACGCTTCCAACAACTGGCAGCACTTGGTCGTATCGCCAGATCTGGCTTCTGGTTCCGCGAGCAAAGGCGTGCACGCATCTCTTAGCGCGTTCGTCTTGGAGGCGCACGATTTTGGAATCTCAAATGGCCCGATTGGTCTCGGAGAAACTCTCCCGGATGCCCAAGGAACGCCCTCGCCGCGTTCCCAAGCCGGGAATTCTTCCGAGACTAAAAATTCAGCCGGAGCTTTCTTTAGCCAACATTCGCCGAAACCGTAATTAAAATAGGCGTTGGAGCAACCATCTTCGTTTTCACAGAAAACATAAACATTGCAATCAGATCTTTTCTTGCACTCGATGCAGCACGATTCCACGGAGTCTACGATCAAATCAGTACCAACGTTGAGAGGATCACCTTTGTAATTCGCGCGTTGCTCGATCTCGCAGCTTTCACTGGTCGGTTCGGGCAACTCGCCAACATCAATTCGAGAAGTGACGATACCAGAGGTCCAGTTAACGTTCGGGCCTCTCGCGTATGCGGCAGGAGACTCCAACGACGCGTCCGCGATATTTAAAGGAAACGTTTTCAAAGTGCACGTGCGATAGGGGTATTCATCGCATCCTCCTTCTGAATCGCAAAATACCCAAAGCTCGCAGTCTGCGTTTGCCAAACACGCCGCACAACACGCTCCAGCATTCACCGCAAGGTCTACAGTCACATTTGCGATGACGTCTCCGATGTAGTTGGCGTTTATCTCTGCGTTACAAGGTGGGAACTTCACGTCGCTCGTATCTCTCGCGATCGGTTCAACAATTTTATCGAGCAAAATTCCAGATGTGTAGGTGACGTCCTCGCCTCGAGATCCCGGAATCTCAGTATCGACGCTTGCAGAAATTATTGCCTGGTCCAAGACCTTCAAAGTACATTGTGAATAAGATGACACGTATTCATTCAGACCACAACCACCAGCTTCGTCTGTGCAGTACGTCCAGACGTTGCAGTTGGGATTTTCTTGGCACGCTACGCAGCAAGCGTCTGCGGAAGAGGCGAGAAAGACACCTTCGGTAATATCCTCGCCGTTGTAGTTTGCGTTCTCTTCGGCATTGCACGCGCGAATCGGAGGTGCGAGCTCTGCATCGCCTTCACAGTACAGCGAAGAAGAAGAAGAAGGAGACAAAGCAGGAGAAGAAGGTACTGTTTCAGTTGTCGTTTCAGTTGTTGTTGTCGTCGTCGTCGTCTCATACCTAGCCCAGACATTGTCGTTACCTCCGACGATGAAACAACCGGGACACAACTTGACGTTCTCGTTCAAGAGAACTCGAAGCTTTGACCCATCGAGTGAGACTTCAAACCTCGCGTCTTCGCACGAAAAATTTGTGATCTGCTCTCGCATATCGAGCATTTCTGGAGGTGTCGCGATTGCTAAACCTTCGCACGTAATTGACGTGGCGGTGGTAGAAACGTCTTCACCTTCTTCGATTAAATCGATTTCGAGCACTAAATCGGTGAGATCTAACGTGAGACACGTTCTTTGCCCGAGTACTCCAGAGACTAACGATGATGAAGCGTCAACAGTAGTCAATCGTCGCGGTTTCACCGTCGTAAACGTAACGTCTACGAGTGACGGACACGCGTTTAAATCCAAACCGACGTTTGGGTTCCAGCCAAAAATCATGTTCGGACTCACAACCGCGACGGAGGAGGATAGCGTGTTCATCGCTTCGACGTCGCAAACTGGCGCTCGTAACGTCATCAACGATTCGATTTTTTTACTCTCGACGTGCTTAAAAGAAAAAAGGAAGTTTGAGTACCCGCCGACGAGAAACTCGCCTGGGAGCAAAACGACGTTTGCGCCGAAAGTAACTCTCGGTCCAACATCGTCCATCGTGAGCGAAATCTCTTCGCAAGACACATCGTTCCTACCCTCGTTGGAAGAGGAAGAAGAACCTTTCGGAAGTATTTGTCCACCCCAACACGCAAAGACAAACTCCTCCTTTGGTCTCGGTTCGTACGTCGTCTCGCCCGAAACTTCGTCCTCCACGGCAACCGCTCTCGACCATTGAAAAGGCAACGTTACTCCGGCCAAAGATACCGGATCGTTTACGTTCGCTCCACTCGCTCTTGTCACCACGATTGAAACGTACGTCTCTCTTGCTGCATCCACGACGTTTCCGGCAATCGCACCGAGTCGCAACACTTCCTCCGAAGGCGAAGACGACCACGTGTGCACGCTAAACGCGAGGTTGCCGTCGGCGAGATCCGCGCACGCGCTCAAATCCTCGCCAACTCCTGGATCCTATTTTGTGAAGAAAACGAAACAAAAAACATCAAAAATCGCTCGTCAGTATTTCTGTCATCATCCGCGCTTCTCTGCGATGCATATTCGAGAAGAGTGATCGTTTGCTTCAGACGCGAACGCGAAGACGAACCGAAACGCGAAAAGGCGGTTTGGAAATTCCAAGAGAAAACTCTTTTGTTAACAAAAAAGAACGAAACGCTCTCGCGCTTACCTGCAATGCCCTCCTCGGCGCAAACGCCGCAACGCTCACTCCCGCGTTGTTGTTGTTGTTGTTGTTGTTGTTGCTCGGCACATCTTTCGCGTTCACGTCCCCGAACGGCGCGTCGAAGAAGTTCACTCCTCCTCCTCCTCGATACAACTTTTTTGTATCTTCCTCCTCTCGCTGCGTTCGATCGCCTTCCTCGACGACGCGACCATTTATTGCCTCCGAAACCACTCGCGACGCGAACAAAAGTATCGAAAGCGCACAAATCGTCAACGATCGTTCGATGATACCCTTTCGCGACCGACGATTGCGCGGACGAACGTCCGACATTTTTTTCTTCTCTCTCTTTCCTCCGCGTAAATTGAGAGTTCAAAATAGCCGAAGAAGAAGAAGAAGAAGAAGAAGAACACAAAAGCGCGAGCGACAATAATCGCTCTCTCGCGAAACGCCCTAGTGTATCAAACCAAAATCAACGAGTCCAACGCGATCTCGTTCTCTTCGTGAAGAATTTCGCGTTTGAAAAGAGCAGAGCGCGTAAGCGTTAAGCGTTGTTGTTGTTGTTGTTGTTGTTGTTGTTGTTCAACTGTGTGTTGTGAAAATTTTTATGAAGAAAACAAAGTGCTCAAATCGTCGCTATTCGTCATTTTATTACGCACACGACTTTAACGCGCTGCATCGTGTACGAAACAAAACGCAAACCAACGAAAATTGCATAAGATCGATACGGAAGTGAAAAACTACGAGCGATCGTTGCACTCGCGCGTGAAGTATATTTTCGCGTCACCGCGCACCAAAATAAGCGTCACAAAATGACCTCTACCTCTTCTGCTTCGTCTCTCGCGACATCGTTCGCAGGCGCATTTCTGACCTCTTTTCTCGCGATAAAGCTGTACCGACGCGTGCGAATGAAAGAAGAGAGAACGTTCCCGTTGTTAAGCTGGGGGACATCGAACGAGAGGAAACTGAACGAATCTTCGGTCGCGTTTCAACAAACGAGAGACCGATTCGACGACGTCGGGGGGAGAACAACAACAACGTCCTCGAGTAGTAGTTCTTCTGCTCCTACGAATACTCGAAGTGATTTAGAAGCTATCGCGGGATTTGAAGCGGCGGCGGCGTACGCGGCGACGCGCATCGCCGAAGGCGCCGTGCCGGAAGATTGCATCTTAGAACTCTACGGCATTTATAAACAGGCGACGAAAGGCGATTGCGACGTGAAGGTACGACCGACTCGATTGGATATCAAAGGGTACGCGAAGTTTACCGAGTGGATGAAACATAAAGGGATGACGAAAGTGGACGCGTGCAGGATGTACGTGAGAGTTTTGGAAAGTCGACTGGACGATTTGGAGCTGTTGCCGAGTCCGAAGAAGAAGTCTAATACTACGAACGGCGGTGGCGGCGGGGCGTTTGGGAGGAGTCAATCGACGATGAGGAGATTAGAAGGAGAGGATGGGAAAGAAGAAGAGCGGGAAGAGGAAACGAGCTTGCTTAAAGCCGCGAAGGAGGGTGATTTTGATAAGTTGCTGAAATGTTTACGAGCCGGAGCGGACGCGAATCAACGGGACGCGAAAGGGAGAACACCCCTAATGTTTGCCGCCGATACCGGCGACGTGGCGATTACGATTCAGCTGATGCAATTGGATGCGGACATAGGGGCGGTAGATGATAAAGGGAAGACGGCGTTGCATTACGCGACGATTTGCGAGCAAGTAGACGTGGCGGAAGTTTTGCTGGAAGCTGGGGCGGATCCGGAGGTGAGGGACGCAAACGGCTCGTCGGCGAGCGATTTAGGCGTATACGAATTAGTTAAGAAGAAGGCGAACGGTGAATTAGTATCGGTAGATAATAGAGAAGATGAAAGGGTAGAAGAAGAGGAGGAAGAGGAGGAGGATTTCGACTTGGAGGAAATTGAGCGTCAAGCTTTGGAGAAAATGGCAGAAAAAGAAAATTCAATCGCTTGAGCGCTTTTTGCTACGCCGCCCAAATTTGTTTTTAGATATCGACTGAACTCTATATTATACTAACTAAGATTTCGTTTCTAATACTTCTATGCTTTTCTTTCTGTCGTCGATGACCCTCCCGCCGCCGTCGATACTACCGTTGATGACTTACCGTTTGTGAGAACTGCGGATGATTTTGCCGCTTTAGAGGAACGCCAAAACGCCCACGCGAGTTTGCCCCTCGTGAAGAACAGTTGCGCAGGTAACAACATCACCATGACGTTGTCGTATCCGCGATCTTTCACCGTTCGCGCCCACTCTTTGGTGCGATATCCCAACCCTTTCTTTCTCGCGCTGTCCATCTCCAACGCCTGTTCGGCGTCGTTTTTCATCCGTTCGCGTTTCTCGAGTCCATTCTTCGCGCTTCGAGCGATGATGCGGAATCGATTCACCGGCGATCCGAGTTGTTCGTTGACGTATCGGAGTAAATTGTTCGCTTTGAGCACCATGAGTAAATCTCGCGGGAGCGACTCGAACAGTTGACTTTGGTCTTCCAGTTTTACTTTGAGTACCGTTTTGAAAATCTCGCGCTTGTCGCTCATGGATAAACTGTCGTTGTTGTTCGCTGGTTTGTTCTCTCGAGTCGTCGTCAAAGTCGTCGAGGCTCCATTATTTTCCGCGGTGGCGGCGGCGGCGACGTCAGCTTTATTTGCAGCGGAGGAATAGGACGAGGAAGAAGACAAAGACGAAGAAGATGAAGATGAAACTACCGCCATCTTCTCGTCTTCCTTCTTGAACCGATCTTCAATCACTCTGGCTGGCGCTAACGCCAAGATAATCCCGAAAAACCTGTGCATTTCCGGATTTATCCCCAACTTTTCCACGGCGTTTCGCATCTCGTTTTCATCGTTTCGAATTAACGCCAACCACACTTGGCACCACGTTTCTCTCGTCGGTTCGTCTAATCGCCGCACAACGCCGTGGTCCAAAATCGTCACTTTTCCGTTTTTATCGACCAACAAATTCCCCGGATGAGGATCGCCGTGCGCGAAACCGTGTTCAAACGTCAACGTCGCGAACGCTTCCTGAATCGTCTTGGCGACTTTATACGCGTCCACTTTATTTTCTCGCATTTTTTCCACGTTATCGACTCTGGTCCCGTCCGCGAACTCCATCGTCAACACTCGCTTTGTGCTCAGATTATCGTGGATTTTCGGCACCGTCACTTCCTCCTCCTTAAAACCGCACTCTTCTTTCAACAATCTCCCCATATCTTTACAATTCTTCGCCTCTAATCGAAAATCCAACTCCTCGGACATGTGTCTTCTCGTCTCTTTCGCCAACCACGCGAACCTCAACCCGGGAATCAAATACCCCAAAACCGCGTAATACGTCTCAATCGTCGCGAGATCTACCCACAAAAACCTCGCCACCGGTCTTTGCTGAATCTTCACCGCCACGTCCTCTCCCATCTTCGTCTTCGCTTTGTACACCTGCGCTAAACTCGCGCTCGCGATTGGTTTCTCCTCAAACTCTAAAAACACCTCTTTCGGTTTCAAACCGTTAAACTCTTCGCTAAACGTCTTCTCGTCTTCCTCGAACGGCCTCGCGCTCGCGTCGTCCATCAACACCCTCAGTATCTGCCGAAAAGGCACCGGCGCTACCGGTTGCACGCAAAGATGCTGCCCGGCTTTCACGTAGATCCCTCCGTTTTCTCGCGCTAAATCTCTCAAGCGAACCGCGACGTCGGTCCATAACGTTTGCCTCGATTCTCGTTTCAGTTCATCCAATTTTTCATCCTCATCCGTCTCGAATTGATTAGTACACTCGCTCTCGAGTTTCTTCACCCTCGCCAGGTGCCTCCGGTAATCAAAATACACCGGCACTAAATGTTTCGACGCCGTCGCGACTCTTTTCACCGCGTGGACCGCATCGTCGTCCGAATAACTCATCAGCAAACCGGCGGTCGCCGTCGTCGCGCCAACGACACCGACACCGACACCGAACGACGACGACGACGATGGATTTGCGTTTCCTCCTCCATTCTTTCCGAAACGGAAAAGAAGAGCGCGCAAAACTCTCGAAGAAGAGGAGGAAGACATGCTCTGCGTGTAGTAGTGTTACACTCTCTGCGACGCTGCTCTGATTCGCTTAAAGAGTATGTGCGAGCGGACCGGTTTTGTAAAGGAGTTTGTGGGAAATTTTCTGTGGCTCACAAGGCACAATGAGTACGCTTGTGTCTTTTCAAATGTTGAGAATAACGAAAAGCTTTATCGCAAACATCACACTCGTACGGTTTCTCGTTCGTGTGAATGCGCATATGCTTTTTCAAATTACTAGAATCACGAAAGCACTTCTCGCACACATCACATTCGTACGGCCTCTCGTTCGTGTGAATACGCATGTGGCTTTGCAAATGACCAGATTGACGAAAAGCTTTATCACAAACATCACACTCGTACGGTTTCTCCTTCGTGTGAATACGCATGTGGACTTTCAAATCACCAGAATCACGAAAACGCTTCTCGCACACGTCACATTCATACGGTTTCTCGTTCATGTGAATACGCTTGTGCCTTTTCAAATTACTAGCTTGCGTAAAACTCTTCTCGCACACATCACATTCGTACGGTTTCTCGTTCGTGTGCGTACGCATGTGTCTGGCCAAATCGGCCTGACTTCCAAACACCTTCTCGCAAACATCGCACTCGTGCCCTCTCTTTCTCTTCACTCCTTTAGCAATAAAAGTAGTTTCCTCTTCTTTTCGCATCTGATTTTGCTCCGTCACGACATCGTCACGCGGCACGCACATAATCCTCCGCAATTGCTCTACGTCGTCGTCTTCTTCTTCTTCTTTTTGTATCTGATGATGATTTCCCTCGAAATCATCATCCTCGTCAGGAATCTTCGAACACAACACCAAAGGTTCTTCTTTCTCTCCCTTCAAAACCGTCCTCGCGTTCACCGCTCTTTTCGGATGTGGATTTTTCCGTCTGCTCATGAGTGCACTATTCTCGCCGCGCGTTGAAAATTACGAGAGTAGTAGTAGTAGTATATGATGCATTAAATCACATGCGAGATCCTTTTTTTTTGTGCAGAAGCAAAAATTGCCGTTTTTTGGTCCCTTTTAAGGGTGTTTGAGAGGAAATTTCCTCCGCACAAATCCACCGACTTTGACGAGACCTTTGGAGACCCGAAAGAGAAAGAGAAAGAGTACGATGACGACGAGAATCTTTCTCAGGCGTGGTGGCGCGTATTCCACCGCGCGACTCTCCTCGTTGGTTCGCAAAACTACCACGACCGCTCGGAATCTGCGTCCGAATGAACATCTGTGTCGCCGGTGTTTTTACGCCTCGGTGTCAACCTCTTCTCCGTCCTCCAAGGACGATAACGACATGAACGAGAAGAAAAAGAAGCCAAAACAACTCTCGTTCCACCCGCTCTCGTTCTCCGGAACGAAACTCTGCGCGAACATGAGCATGCTTTCCTATTGGAATTGCGGGCAAAAAGGGTTCTTGGATGCGAAAATCGATGAAACTGCTGCTGAAAGTAACACGAAGAATCTCATGGAAGTTGAGGGCAAGTTTGGATTCGAATTCGTCATCTCGAACGAACCGGAAATGTTGAGGCAAAAAGCGTTATCTCTATGCGTGATCGAAGAGAAAGAACGAGAGATGAGGACGTGGTTGGATTTTGACGACGACGGAAACGACGACGACGAAGGGAGTAGCGGGAGTAGCAGTAGTAGTAGTAATAATAATAAACCGGAAAGCCGAACGTTGATCGTCTCGCTGAAAGAACCGAACTGGGTGTTGGTCGTGTTTAGAGGCACGACGCCGAACCCGCAGAGAGGGTTCTTTCGGGAGAGCAAGATAAACAGCAGAGCTGGGCAAGTCGTTTGGAAAGATTGTCCGTACGAAAATATCGAGGCTAAAGTACACGCCGGGTACGCGAACGCGTTCGGGATCGTGAGAGAGAGGGTGGAGAGAGACGTCGTGGAGAGAGTGAAGAGGAAGATTAGAGAATCAGAAGAAGAAAGAGAAGAATCGAAGACGATGCCGCCGAGAATTGTGGTCACCGGACACTCGCTGGGAGGCGCCATGGCGACGTTGTGCGCGGCGAGGTTAGGGAATAGCGAGGAGATTAAAAAACTGGGAGCGAAAGTGTCTCTGATTTCGTTCGGGCAGCCGAGGGTCGGAGACGCAAATTTCAAGACGCTTTTTGAGAAGAAGAAAGAAAACGCGAATAATAATGAGGATAATTACTGCATGGACGGGTATTTGAGAATAGTCAACGAACAAGACGTGTTTGCTCGCGTGCCGCCGAAATCGGGGATTTGGATACCCGAGGACGTGTTGGAAACCTCTTTATCCTCCTCCATCGACGCGAAACAGTGGACGTATCAATACGAACACGCGGGCGATTGCGTTTGGTACCGAGACGACGGACGGATTTTATTTCGAGAGGAACCGAAAGGCGTGTCGTTGAGAACGGTCAATCCAATCTCAATCGCGTTAGATCATTCAAAGTACGCGAAATTGTTTGACGACGAAGGAACGAAGAAAAATTTTCCTCGAGCCGTCTGTTTTCATCCCGAGAGAACAGATCCGAAGACCATATGTATCAATTGTCCAGATCCAAAGAATGACTTTCGTCGACGAGAAACAAAAAGCATTTGAAATGTAGAGTATGTTAATAATAACGCGGCTGCTTTTCGCCGCCGCCGCTGTGTACAATAGTGTTTTACAATGTGCATGTGTACTAATAAAAGAATCGAAGAAGAAGAAGCTTATCAGAACGAGTCCATGGATTCTTGTTTTGCTCGGCTTTCCGCTCTCAACTTTTCGCTCGCGGCTCGCGTTCGTATATCGAAATCGTCGTTTTGTTCGTCGAACGAGGACGATACTTTTCGAATCAAATTCGTCGCCGGATCCTCCTCTTCGTCGTCGCCCGTTCTGTTATTACCGCTACTAATCAAAAACGATTCCGAGGCGACTTTCGCTTGATTCAGCGCCCTTTTCAACGTTTCCTCGTTCGCCGTCTGTCCTTTACTCGCCGCTTCGAGTCTCAAATTGGTCAAATCTTCGATGACGTCCGTGATGGCGTCTTGCCATTTAAACAAATTCTCATCGATAGACTGTTGCACCAAGTTTATCCCCCCGAGTTGCGTATTGTTGCTATTATTGCTGTTGTTGTTATTCATATTTCCTCCCCCGATACCAATCAAACTCTTCTCCAAAATCTCCGCTAAACTATCCTTCATCGATTCCCCGAGTAAATTCAAATCGAACGACTCTAAACTATTCGCGTCACCCACGAGCGGTTTCCCCCACCTCTCGATGTTCTTCAAAAGCACTCTCAACTCTTTCCCGAGCTCTTGCCACTCTAACGACGCTTGCTCGCCTTCGTTGAACGCTCTCAAAGCGTCTCGTTCCATCAATTTCGTCGTCTCGTTCATCGCGATTTCAGTCGCTCGCATCGCTTTTTCCATCGCTTTGGACGCTGGGTACAAAACTGCTGAAATGGTTCCAAAACCGAACATTATCGCAAAGGCGATTGGTAGATTAGTATTGTTCAAAATCGGTACCCTCGTCGGGGAGGCACTCGTAGTCGCTGTTTTTGTTCGAGAAGCAGCCGCAGAAACGGACGAGACTTCGTTCATAATGGTGTTGTTGTTCTTCATAGATGGAGGAGATAAGGTGCGCAACGGTAAAAGCGTTTGGGTAGTCGTACTCTTGTTAGTATTCGTAACGACGAGAGAACGACGACGTAAACGACGGTTCAGGAAACAACTTCGATCGTCACTAAACGTGCGACGCCTACGCTTACTCCTATTACTGCTACGCGGTGTTGGTAGTGTCGTTGATGATGACGAGAAAAATGCACGCATTTTGACCAATTCTGGAGAGAAAAAATGAAGCAAAAATGGTGTGAAAACGCGCTCTTTATGCGATGATACGATTCAGGATGAGTACGCGAGTATAAAAGCGATTTTGGCAAAAAAATAGGACACATGGGATACGCAGGATGATGCAAGAAACTTTGCGTTGTTGTTCTTTGGATTCGTTGCTCTCGGCGAGGACGATCTTTATTATTACGAAGCGGCGGCGCGAACGATGGCCAAGGCGCGGTCTCGGTCGACTATTTTCGTTCTCGGTTTTCGACTTCTGACGTTTAAGGCTTTCTTGTTGGACTCGCTTTTTTCTTCTACATCTTCTTCTTCCGTTTCTTCTCGATCGCTTTCGCCTCTTTCGACGGCGTCGAGCTTGAACCATTTGGAAGCGGTAATGGTGTTCGAAGGAGGAGGAGGAAGAATACGCGCTGCTGGTTTGAGAAGACCGTTGAGAATGTCTTCTTTTATGGCTTCGGCGGTTTCTTCCGCGCACTGGACGTTCGTCGCGATGACGCCCGAGGCGCCTCGCTTCGCCCAGCCGCAGACGTAGAGACGACCGGTGGCGGAGGCGGAGGAGTCTTCGTTGTACCGAACGCGGCCTAGACCGTCGTGCACGATGGTTCCGTTCTTATCCGAGGGAACTAAATTCGGTTCGAGTTTATCGCCGACGTATCCAACTGAACGTATGAGAATATCGCACGGGAGGATCGTTTCGTCTCTGACTTGATCGTTGGAAAGCGTCGCTTGTCGATTCCCAGTTGGCCCTTGGAGGATGTTTTTGCGAATTTTCACGAATCCTAACGACGACGGCGACGAGGATATATCATCTTCAGGGAGTAAACCCGTCGGCGAGCGTAAAAAGAGTACGCGCAATATCTTCCTCGTGCCTCCTTTGGCGTCGTCACCGTCTGATTTTGTCGCCGCTCCTTCTTTCTTCGCCTTTTCTAAAACCTCAAACGCTCTTCGTCTCGGCCTCGACGCGTTCATCTCCTCGATATCTTCCTCGGTGACTTCTAAATCGTCAATTTGGACGTCCAAATCCGGTAAATTGAGGACTTCTCTCAACTCCTTGGGAGAAAACTTCGCTTGCGCGACGCTCCGTCGACCGACGATGGTCACTGAATTCACGTTTGCCTTCTCTAAAGCCTCCAACGCGTGCGATGCTATATCCGTCTCTTTCAACTCTTCCGGCGAGCGCAACAAAATCCTCGCGCAGTCCAAAGTAACGTTCCCGACGCCAACGATGACAACGTTCGATCCGTTTTTCTTATTTTGTAATCTGTCCACGATATCCTCGTGCATCTCTTTATTCCGCATCGGCGCAGCAGACGGTAACCCGTTGTACCAATTTACAAACTGCCTCGCGCCGTACACGCCTCTTAACGTATCTTCGTTTTCAATCTGCAATTTCCGATCGTTATCCGCCGCACCGTGCGCGAGCACCACGCCAGAGTATCGTTCGAGTAACTCTTTCGTGGACACGCGCAACCCCTCGCCGTCGTCGTCGTTTTCATTGCCGACGGAGCCAACTTTCACGTTCGCAAACAACCGCACCCTTTCGTCTCTCAACAAAGCGTCAAACTTGTTCGTGACATTTTTCGTCGCCTGGTGATCCGGAGCGACGCCGAACCGGACGAGACCGTACGGGAAGCACTCTTTCTCGTACACGTCCACTTTCGCGTCGATGAGTACATTATTATTACTACTACTACTACTACTACTACTACTACTACTACTATTCTTCATGTGGAGCAACTTGTCCGCCGCGTACATGCCGGCTGGACCAGAGCCGACGATGGCGAACGAATACTGTTCATTTTCATCAGACGACGCGGAGGTAAACTTCCTTCTAAAAGTCGTTGTTGTCGTCGCGTTTTTCGATCCTCCGCTCTTCTCGCTGTTGATGTTGTCGTTGTTTCCGCAAGGATGACAACAGAGACTTCTCATCCTTCCCCAATGAAATGCCACATCATCATCGACAAAACTCTCTCTGATAACTCTTCTTCTCCCCCAAACTCCTCCTGAAAAAGAAGAAAAGGAAACGAAGCTCATCGCGACGACACCATTTTGATGAAATTGTTGTTCTTGCCGTCGAGAATAGATGCGCAACTTGGATGCAGAACAGAGCAACGTTTTGCGTAATCGATTTTGCAACATTTTTGTTTTATCTCGTGACTTCTTGCGAGTAATATTGTAGCTCTACACAGCAGCTCTGCTCGTGCTAAAATTACTCTCGCTCGAAGGAGACCATCGACGACGACGACGCTGATATCGTAATCACAGAGTTGTGTGTGTCTCTTTTATGTATATAGTGAGAGAGGAATTTCGGATAAAATGAAAAAATGAGGAAAATTTTCTCTCTTGTCTTCATTCGTATTTTCTTCGAAACGGCTTTTTTTGTTCTTTACAAAAATACTACTACTACTAATAAAAAGAAGAGGAATAAGAATACAGAGTAAAAAGTTTTAAAAGTTTTGACTGCTGACCTCTGGTGAACTCACTCCAAAGAAAGACGAACGAACGACGACCTCCCGCGTAAAGATTTGGCCGCGAGTATTGATCGATGAGGATGATGATGCGAAGAATTTTTTTTTCTTTCTCGATGATGATCTCGTGCGTTTTTTTGTTGTTCTTCGCCTCGGGAACACAAACGGTGAATGTGGTTGCAGAGACGACGGTGAGTTCGAGACGGGAGAGATTACAAGAGGAAGCGGAATTAGTGGCGAGATTAGCAAGGATTTTGGTCGAGGAAGAGCGAGCGTTGGAGAAGGAAGAGGAAGGCTTTGAAAAAGTGGCGATGCCGAGAGAGGAGGAGGAGTTTGAGAAGAAGACGAAAACTTTCGCGGTGTTGGAGGAGGAAAAGGAAGAACGGACGCTTCCACCACCACCGACGACGAAAAATCCGGACGCGAAGTTCTTATACGACCTCTCGAAAGCGTTCGTTCGAACGGCGAGGCAACAGTTTCCGAAAGAAATCGCCGAGTCGGACGATTACGCCATGCAGGCGAGGTATCAAGCGTCTCGATGCGCTCGATCGGCGGACGCCACGTTGTCGTTGGATTGGTTTTTCCAGTTTATGGAGGAATTAATCGAAAAGGAAGAGGTAGAAAAGGGCGGTGGCGGGAATCATTACAATTCGCGAATGTATAAAGGAGGAGGTAATACGTATCGTCCGGAGATGTACGCCACGAGCACCGCAAACGGAGAAGAAAGCGCGTTGATGCCCGTCGAAGACTTATTTTTACTCCGCGCTCGCTCGTATTACTATTCGAATCAAGTGCAAGCGCACGAATCGCGTGCCGCGTTGTCGCCATTTTGCGGCTCGCTGGTCGGATTCTCCGTCGCGTCGGCGATTTGGATGTTCAGTTTCTTCCCGTTCGTTCTCATATCGACGACGGCGGTATCCGCGTCCTTCGTGAGCATTTTGGCCGCATCTGCTTCGAAAAAGTGTTCCGCGTCCAACTGCTTATATCCACGTAAATGCTGCGATTTAACGTTGAATAATAAAGGTTACGAAACGTGCGCGTACCATTTCTCCATCTGTCCTGATTATTGCGGTCACGAGGGCGACGACGACGGTAAACGATGCGACGGCGGACCTCCGCACCCACAAAATTTCCGCGCCGTGAGTCCTCAATTCGTCGAATCCTACGAACGCTTCTGTTGCGATGGTATCTGCTGCCCAACCGGTTTCGTCTGTTGCGACAAAGAAGACGCGGTTGGAAAACTCGGTCCTAAATGTGAAAAAGTAGAGATGTGTGTGGACTCTAAAACGAATAAAACAAATTTGGCGCCAGGACGGTTGCGAAAGATTCCTCAGCTTTAAATTACGTAAAAGATATTATAAAAGATATTTAGGAGTCTCTCTGTAATCGTCGTTAATATTAAAACATGATGATGTATGATGACTTCTATTTGAACTTCACAGTTGTTGTTGTTAATGTTAATGTTATTATACACAAACAGACGCTCTCGTTTTTCAACGAGAACAAACAAAACGAGAACGGCATTTTAAAACTCGCGCACGGATTATTCATATCGTTTCTGTGTTATGCAAAACCTCTCTTCTTTGCTTTTTAATAGTACGACACGACCTTCCCTTGGTCTTTGCACGAAGCCGGGCGAAATTTCAAGTCCACGACGCCCCGATGGCGTATCGCGATTTGATCAAACGCCGCGTAGGACAAATCCAAGTGTTCGCGATCGCCGCAACACCAACGTTTATTGCCTTCGTTGGGATGATTACACGGACACGAATCCGTAATCTTCACGACGACCGATTTCACCGCCGGTTCTTGACATCCAGCCCACTTCCCAAGTTCAGACCATTCGAAACCTCTCGTGGGACCGTTCACGCAGACCACCTCTATGCACTTCCCGCACTCCTCGGTCAAACCGTAATCGTAGCCGCCGTCCGTTTGTACCGCGGTGATGAAGTGATTCCCGAGATCTTGGCCGTAGCCGCACGAACCCGTGTAAATGCTCATCCCGTCTGGCCCAGGTCCCGAGGGCCCGCCGTACCACGTCGCTCGCCCCGCTTTCCAATCCGACGTGTTGAAATCTCCAAGCACTCGTCTCGGCCGTCTTTCAAACTTGACGTAAGAAGGAGTCTCTTCCTTTGAAGGTGGATGTAAATCCATGCGTTGCCTCTCGAACAACTTTAACGTTTGCTCCAACTCTTTCGCTTTCTTCGCGATTAATGAAGTCGTCGCGTCGATCTCCGCCGAAAAAGAAGAAGAAGAATCCTCCGCAGTAGTACTCGCGTCGTCGCGTTTCTCTTCCTTCTCTTCCGCTTTACCCGAAGAAGAATCCTCCGCAACAGTACTCGCGTCGCGTTTCTCTTCCTTTCCCAGATCTGACATCGATGAATTCGAATTCAAATTCACATCTGCTCGTGCGTTGAACGAGGACTTTAAGAAAGAAAACGCGCGAACGAACGAGCAGGAGGAAAAGGAGAACAGAAAACACGCGAAAAGGAGTTTTACGCTTCGTGTGCTCGTCGTCCTCCTCCTCCTCTTCCTCCTCTTCAAAGAAGCAGAGGTGAGGTGTTGGTGTTGTTGGTGGTGTTGACTTATAGGAAAAGACGACATTTTTTTGACGAATGAATGTCAGCCACGAATTTTACATTTTTTGTTCAAAATACGAGTCTTGGAATACACACAACAGAAAGAACAACACACACAGAGAGAGAGAAAATCGGAGACGGGTGGTGGTGCGTGAGTATTTGAAACCCAACGTAACAACACGGCCTGCGAAACGAAAGGACGAGAACAAAAGCATCGTCTGCGCGCGAAACGTTTTTTTGTAGGGTAATGCTTTGCGTTTTGTTTTTTCCCCTAGCACTACTTGTTGAGTGAAGGAGGAATAGGTGTTTTTTTGCTATTTTGACTCTGCGTATTTTTGAATTTGCGAAAAATGTTCTACGTAATAGTCTTGTTCTTCTAAGTATCATCGAAGGAAAATCTCTCTCTCTCTCTCTTTCTCTCTGATGAACGCAGCTTTTTATTTACCGCCGTTTGCGAATGGTTTTTTGAGCGGTGGTGGTTCTTTCGGAGTTCGTAGCGGCTGAAAGTTTAGTTTTCGCCTGGGCCCTTTTGCTCGAGGGAGCGCTACTACCACTATTACTATTCGCAATAGAGGTTTGATAGGCGTACGTTAATCCACCGCTGACGACGAGTGCGGCTGATATGGCTCCAGTTTGACTCAAACACTGTTTTTTAGCGTTCACGGAACAAAACGCGGCGTGCGTGAAAACGATGACCCCGACGGATCGCATGGCGTTGGATAACGACAACGCCGTCGCGCCGGAAGATCGAACAATCTTCATCATGCATTTCGCCATCATCGCTCGCGCACACGCGTTGGCCACGTAAAAGAATACAATCGAGGAAACAGCATTCGCGGCTAACGATTTTTTCATCGGTTTTAACACCCAGTCCTCTTTATTCGGCACGGTGACAAACAACGTATACGCGGCAAACGCCGCCAACCCAAACGTGCCCATGGCGAAGCTCATCTCGTCACCACTCGGTGGATTTTTTGTCGATTTCGACAAGTATTCCATCAAAATACCTCTCATAGAATAACTTATCCCCGATACGAACGCGCACAGAACGCCGAGAATCGGAATACTCGTCGTCGTCGTCTTCGACTGATTACCGTCCGCCCCTAACACCTCGCTCGCTTTCACCGCTAACCCGCAGATGACCACGGAAACACCCAACAATTGCCCAACCGTGTACTTTTTCTTTAACAATACGCTGGAAAACAACACCGTCATCGGTATTTGCATCCCGGCTAAAGTTTGGTACAGCGGTCCTCCGCATATTTCCATCGCTCGAATAGCGAGCGTTAACCCAACGAATTCACTCACCGGTAACACGTAAAACTGCCACGGATATCTCTTTTCCTCATTCCTTCTCGTCTGTTTCCTCCTCGTCTCCATCCTCGCAGTTTTACCACCATTACTACCACTCGCCAATTTCTTCGTGATCATCGCGGACAAAACGTCCGCCAAGTACACCAAGCCGGGGACTTGCATCGTGTTCTTATCGAGCAGTTGGAAATTCATGATTTTCTGCGCGGTGAGGAAATAGGAGATGCCGAAGGACACGTGTAAAGCGACGAAGAGTAAAACACTTGTAGTATTCGTCGTTGTTGCTTTTGTCGACGCCATGATGATGATGAGAGGTGATTTCTTTTTGTTTGAATACTACTAAGAAACGCGGGAGTAGAGAGATTTGTCAGGGGATTTCTCACAGTTTTATAGGGAAATTTAGGCGAGAAGTGACCGACTTTGACGCGCTCTAGATGTACACAGAAGGAATGAAAAGAAGCGAGACGCGCATTCAGTGATAAACATGGAAGAGATCTCTCGATCTCTCTCGTTTATTTGTGAGTCTCGTTCGAATTCATATCTCTTTAGAAGGCTTCAAAGTTGGCATTTTGTGGGAGTTTTTAGTGTTTTGGTCCAGAGACATTTCAAATCACATGCGAGAAAAAAAACGAAAGGCGTTTATATTTTGAATGAACAATATCTCACGCGGCATCACCACGAAAGAAGAAGAATGAGCAGCAGACGGAAAAATCCACATCCGAAAAGAGCGGTGAACGCGAGGACGGTTTTGAAGGTGAAAGAAGAGCAACCACCGGTGTTGTGTTCGAGGATTCCTGACGAGGATGATGATCTCGAGGCGAATCATCATCAGATACAAAAAGAAGAAACGACTTTTATTGAGAACAAACGAGGTCGCCTTTCCCGAGAGGCTGGTTTACCGGAAGATTCAGACCGAGAACTCTCGCCGCCGCCGCCGGAAGGAAAAACGAGAAAGTCAAAACGCATCGTCGAGAAAATCCAAAAAGGCATCATCTACGACAAATACAAACACTTGCGCTCGCCAATCCTGTCCCCAGGAAGACGACGAAACAACGGAAAGAAAGGAGTGAAGAGAAAGAGAGGGCACGAGTGCGATGTGTGCGAGAAGGTGTTTGGATATCCATCACATTTGGCCAGACACATGCATACGCATACGAACGAGAAACCATACGAATGTGATGTGTGTGAGAAGTGCTTTAGTGATTCTGGTAATTTGAAAAGGCACAAGCGTATTCACACGAACGAGAAAGCGTACGAGTGTGATGTGTGCGATAAAGCTTTTCGTCAAGCTACTCATTTGGAAATCCACATGCGTATTCACACGAACGAGAAACCGTACGAATGTGATGTGTGCGAGAAACGTTTTACTCAATCTAGTAGTTTGAAAAGGCACGTGCGTATTCACACGAACGAGAAACCGTACGAATGCCATGTTTGCGAGAAGCGTTATCGTCGATCTGATCATTTGAAAATCCACATGCGTCGCTACCATTAGCTCTTGTCAATATACTCCCAGTACACACATACATACATACTAGTAGTACAACACCTTTACGCCTTTAGCATCACGTGCTTTAAACCGAATACTTTTTAAAGAACAAAAACACCATTTTCACTGCGAACAAAACGAGAGAGCAGAAAGCACTCGTTTTTCTCCATTTCCACTTCACGCGCATTATCACACACACAAACGCAAAATCAAAATGTCCGACCCTCCTCCCGATGCAGAGAAGGAGGAGGAACAAAAAGACTTCCCCACGACTACGTTCGACCCGAAATTGGAATCGTTCTTCGACGGTTTGTTCACCGCCGACGGAAACGACGACGGAAAAACCAATTTTCGTCCTGACGGCGCCGTCACGAATGGCAAAACGAACAAGAACAATACTAATGGTGGGAGAGGAGAAAAAGACGACGACGGAAGAAAAAGGGGGACGTCCTCCTCCTGGGACTTCTCTAAGTATAAAGACGAAGCCGAGGAGGAGTTGAAACGCGAGAACAAAACGAGCGTGGACGAGAAGATTCAGAGGAAAAGGAGAGAGAGAAAAGAGGAGAGTTCGAGCGAGGAAGAGGAATACGAGGAAGAGGATGCGCCGGCGTGGCAAGGGAACACCACCACGAGAGGAGAAGGAGGAAAAGGAGAAGACGAAGACGAAGAATTAACAACGAGCAATGATGATGATGATGGTGAAGATGATGACGATGATGATGATGAAGATGCGACGCGACGCGCGAAGAAGAATACCAAGAAGAAGACATCCAAATCATCCAAATCGGAAAAAAAGTACACGGAACGCGCGGTCGCAAAAGACGGGACGACATTTTCTGCGCAGTGTTTTAATGATTTGCACTTATCGAGACCGTTGTGCCGAGCGTGCGAGAAGTTAGGATACGCGACGCCGACGCCGATTCAAGCGGCGATTATTCCAATCGCGCTGACCGGGAGAGACGTGTGCGGGCGAGCGCAAACCGGGAGCGGGAAGACGGCGGCGTTTGCGTTGCCTTTACTGGAGAGGATGTTGCACAGACCGAAGAACGCGGTGAGTGCGATACACGTCGTGATAATGGTACCGACGAGAGAGTTAGCCGTGCAGTGCGCGCAAATGATTCAGCGGTTGGGCGAATATACGAACGTGCAAGTGGCGACCATCGTCGGCGGGTTATCCATGGAAAGGCAAGCGGCGGCGTTGAGGCAAAGACCGGAAATTGTCGTCGCGACACCGGGTAGATTGATCGATCACGTGAGGAACACGCACTCGTTTGGTTTCGAGGACGTCGCCGCGGTCGTTTTAGACGAAGCCGATCGGTTATTAGAGATGGGCTTTTTAGAGGAGATTAAAGAAATCGTGAGGAACATGCCGAGACAGAGACAAACGTTGTTATTCAGCGCGACGTTAACGAGCGCGGTGGAGGAGTTGGCCAGTTTATCCATGAGAAACCCAGCGCGATTGTCCGCGGATTCCTTGGGCACCACGCCGATGACGTTAACCGAGGAAATCGTGAAAATCAAACCGCAATTCGTGGCCAAGAAAGAGGCGCATTTGTTATCGCTCTTATCGAGATCGTTCAAAGGGAAAGAAACCATCGTGTTTGCGAAAACAAAAGTCCAAGCGCACCGATTGAAAATAGTTTTAGGTCTTTCAAACATTAAAGCGTGCGAATTACACGGCGACATGACCCAAACGCAACGATTAGCCGCGTTGGAAGACTTTAGATCCAACGCCGAAACGAAAATTATGGTCGCCACGGATGTTGCCGCGAGAGGTTTGGACATCGCCTCGGTCGATTTGGTCGTTTCGTACGACGCGCCGAAGAACGTGGCGTCGTATTTACACAGAGTCGGGAGAACCGCACGGGCTGGGAGGAAAGGGGTCGCCATCACATTCATGGAAGAATACGACAGAGCGTTGGTGAAGACGTTGCAAAAGAGAGGTCAAAAATTGCAATCGAGAATCGTGCCCAGAGACGTGGTGGACGAATGGCACGAGAAAATCGAAGGCTACGCCGCGCAAATCGAAGAAATAGAAGAGGAAGAGCGAGCGGAAAAGCACATGCAAAAAGCCGAGATGGAAGCGACGAAAGCGGAGAACATGTTGGAACACGCGAACGAGATTAAATCGAGACCGAAAAAGACGTGGTTTGAAAGCGAGAGAGATAAGATGGCGAATAAGAAAGCCGCGGCGAAAGCGATGGGGAAGCAAGGCATAGATTTACTCGAGGACAACGATTTGGAATTAGGCGATATGCCTTCAAGGTTTGGTGGTGGGAAAAACGACAACGAAAAGAATAAGAAGAAACGAAAGAAGAGCGAAGAAGAAGACGAGAAAGAATCGCTCGCGAACCCGTCTCGTCTCCCGTCTTCCAAAAAAGGCCGCCGCGCGTTAGCCGCCAAACAGCGCGCGCAAAAAGAAAACGAATACGACGACGAATACGCCGATTCCGACGACGAAACTGGTAAAACCAAAACCAAAACCAACCGAACGCGAAAAGTCACGCAAGGCGTCAAATCGGTCAAGAAACTCGAACGGGACGCGAGATTACAAGGCGTCACGGGGAAAAAAGCGCTGAACGCGTTTAAAGCCATGAATAATAGTAACAACAACAACCAAAAGAAGAAGAAGAAAGAGACGACCACCGACACCAAACGCTCCTCCTTCGGGAAAAGAGGTTTCGACGAGAAACCGATTAAACGTAAAGTAAACGCGAGCAAATCTAGGCACAAAAAACGACGGTAGTAGTTAAAAAATTCCGCGTTGCAATTGAATGTTGAAGTTCGGATCGTGACTCTAACGCACCCCCCGCGAGACTAACTTCCTATGCCGCGTGCCGATTCTCAGATTTTGATGTCATCACGGATTGAACGTATATACTAGGCTTGATGTTTCGTTTTTATTTCGTATTTTGTCTTTTTTTTTGTCTTCTCTGGATGTGTCTCGAACAAACGTGGTCCCTGTTATACATAACGGTATTAATTGAGCGCCACAGAAAGCACACGTATCTTCCTTCGATCGATCTGTCCGCATTTTTCCGCCACAAAGAAGGAAAGAGCGGCTGTGTTGCACCACCACCGAGAAAGAAAAGAAAAGACAGAGGCGAGACGAGGAGGAGGAGCACAACACGACAGAGCACAACACGTCACGCGCAGAAAACGCACACACAGAGAACAACAGAGACGGAGAGAGCGGGACGACGACAAAAGCGACGACGACGATGATGCCGACGACGTGCGCGTCGTGCGTCGTTGTTGTTTCTTCGCGTCGAAATCAAAACGGGAAATCGAAACGTCGGCCTTTTCCTCCCCAGAGATCAAATCTTTCGACGACGACGAATACAAACAACGCGCGTCGTTTACGTCGCAGCAGTCCTTTCAATAAAACGCACAACGCGCTCGCCGAGGACGATGAGAACAACGACAGATCTGCCGAGAACATTTTGGAGAAAATGCCGAAGAAGCTTGAACCTCCGCAGAGAGATACCGGCATACCGAGCGAATTGGACATCAACATCGACATAGATGAAGGTACGATATTTAGGGTTTTTGGCTTTTGTGTTGGGGGTGTCGTGAGGGAACAACACGTCAACTCTCTCTTTCTCTCTTTAAACTCTTTTAAACTCGCTTCGTTTCCGCGAAGAACAACACGGCATCTATATACCGAGACTGACCAAATCGCATCTTCTCTTCTTATATTACAGAACACACGAAAAAGATGAAAGGTATCGATCCGGAAACCGGGAACTCGTGGTTCCGGGAAAGCGGCGTCGATCGAGGCGAAGGCGGGTATCGGTGTCGATGGACGGTGAAAGGCGGGGCGGCGCCGGATAAGAGCTGGGAGTATAGGGAGACGCACTGGGAGAAAGCGGATTTGAGCGGGTACCGAGAGTTGGGCGCGGAGAAGAGCGGGTTCAACGAGAAAGGAGAGACGTGGTGGGAGACGTGGAGGGAGTTGTATAACACGTCGGAGAGTAGTAGTAGTAGTAGCGAGGAGAATAATAACGAGAATAATAATAATAGCAACGACGACGATCATCATCCGTTATCGGCTTCGTGTTGTCAGATGGTTGAACGCTCCGCCGATAAGTGGGCGCGACACGTGGACACGAATTCAGATTCCTCGCGAGAGTGGCAAGAGAAGTGGTGGGAACGGTTTAGCTCGGAAAACACGTGCGATCGAGGCGTGGAAAAGTCCGGACGAGAAAATAGACACGCGTGGTGGGAAAAATGGGGCGAACACTACGATCCAAACGGTATTTCCTTGCGATGGACGGATAAATGGGCCGAAAACGATAAAGGCGTTCGGTGGGGCGATAAGTGGGAAGAGCGCTTGAAATCAACCTCCGGAGACGGCGCGAAAAGTGGCGAAACGTGGCGAGAAGAACCGAACGGGGAGGTTTGGAGACGAACGTGGGGTGAAGAGGTATTCGAGAACGGCGAGGTGAGGAAATATGGCGAATCAACGACGGACGAGAAATGGGACGTGACGACGAGGACGGGCGAAAGCGCCAAAACGCCGTATTTCGACGGCGGGAAACCAGACACCTGGGAAGAGGCGCTGAGGAAAAGCGAAAAGTTATTGAACATTCAGTTAGACGATTCTTCGACGGACGAGAGCGATTACGAGTAGAAATAATAATGATGCTGCGCATATATATTTGTAATTATATAGTACTTTTTTATTAGAACGCCAACAACGCGCTTTTATATATTAAACAACAACAATTTTAGTAGCGATAACAATTTGACGATTATATGATGATGATTAAAACTCCATGTCGGCGGCGGCGTTGGCATTTTTGTTGCTCTCGTTCAACACGTTGTTGTTGTTCATCATCATCTTCTTCTTCTTCTCCTCCTCGTTGGCGACTTTCAATTTCGACCAGAAGCACCTTTCGAACGTTTCCAACGCTTTACCCATGGCGGTTTTCTTGACGGCGTTTTCATCCGCGCCAAATTTTTTGTACTCTTGCAACAACTCGTGCACTTTCGGCGCGTCCGAGGAAAACGG
>Ga0181554_1000541_pt1 | contig 37723 bp, 37 predicted proteins | sample 011ome_16_FD_145602 | JGI IMG/M metagenome (GOLD analysis project Ga0181554, IMG submission 145602) | Coastal salt marsh microbial communities from the Groves Creek Marsh, Skidaway Island, Georgia - 011503CT metaG (spades assembly) | ecosystem: Environmental > Aquatic > Marine > Intertidal zone... | reverse complement strand
GAAAATCATCCCCCACACAAATGGCCCCTGTTGCGACATCGGCTGCCTTTGCACTGAATGAACGGCTTAAGCGTTTGCGCGCGGCAGAAACGGATATGTCGGACAATGCGGACAGCGACGGCGAAACTGATATGGTCCGCCTGTTAAAGGCCGCCAAAGAACAAATGGACGAACCAGAAAGCCATCGCAAACGGAATGCATTGGAACATTTGCGTGCAGCCGTGGCGGCCACGCTGGCTGACAACAGCATTCTATCGCGTGACAAATCCAAACGCGAACGCGACGACACATCTGAGGATAACATCGCCCCGAAACGTCCCGCGAAATCAAAATCAGCAGCGACAGGGGTTCCCGTAACGCCACTGGTTTTGCAAATGGATCAACGGGTTGATATGGATAAATCGGGTTCCTCGACGCCCGAGGCAGACAGTGCCTGACCGGCACCAAAACCACCAATTAAACAGCCAATTACTGGCCATTTAGACAAAAAAATACCTATGGAACCAAGGTCCCATAGGTATTTTTATATAGTGCAGAATTAATCGCGCGCTTCGCGGATCAGGCGCAGGATATCTTGGGCTGCGTCTGGAATGTTGGTCCCTGGACCAAAGATCGCTTTGACGCCGGCATTTTTCAAGAAATCATAATCCTGCTGTGGGATCACGCCGCCACAAATCACGATAATATCGCCCGCATCGCGCTCTTTTAGAACCTCGATCAATTTGGGGGCTAGGGTTTTGTGACCTGCCGCTTGCGACGAAATACCAATCACATGCACATCGTTGTCGATGGCGTCTTGGGCGGCCTCTTCGGGCGTTTGGAACAATGGTCCCACGTCCACATCAAAACCGATATCGGCAAATGCAGTCGCAATAACTTTGGCCCCACGATCATGGCCGTCTTGGCCCATTTTGACCACCAACATACGAGGACGGCGCCCCTCCTCCTGGGCAAAGTCCTCAACCGATTTCTGGATCGCTGCGAACCCTTCATCGCCCTCGTATGCTGCCCCGTAAACGCCAGCCAGCGTTTTAACCTCGGCCCGATGACGGCCAAACACTTTTTCCATTGCCATTGAAATCTCTCCTACGGATGCGCGGGCGCGCGCGGCCGCGACTGCGGCGTCAAGCAGGTTGCCGCCCTCGGTCGCGCGACGTGTCAATTCCGCCAAGGCAGCATCACAGGCCGCCTGATCGCGGGTCGCGCGAATGTGTTCCAAACGCTTGACCTGAGATTCACGCACGGCCACGTTGTCCACGTCCAGAATGTCGATGTCCTCTTCTTGGGCCAAACGGTATTTATTGGTGCCCACGATGACTTGTGTGCCACGGTCAATATTGGCTTGACGCTGTGCGGCGGTTTCCTCAATCCGCAATTTGGGCATGCCGGATGCGACCGCTTTGGTCATGCCGCCCATTTCGTCGACCTCTTGGATCAATTCCCATGCAGCATCCGCCAAATCCGCAGTCAGTTTTTCAACGTAATATGACCCAGCCAGTGGATCGACCACATTGGTGACGCCTGTTTCCTCTTGCAAAATCAACTGGGTATTGCGGGCAATGCGTGCGGAAAATTCGGTGGGCAATGCAATCGCTTCGTCCAGTGCATTTGTGTGCAGCGATTGTGTGCCGCCCAGAACGGCTGACATCGCTTCATAGGCGGTGCGGATCACGTTGTTATAGGGGTCTTGTTCTTGCAGCGACACGCCCGAGGTTTGGCAATGTGTGCGCAGCATTTTTGAACGGGGGTCTTTGGCGCCCAGATCATCCATAATGCGATGCCACAGCAGACGCGCGGCGCGCAGTTTTGCCGCCTCCATGAAAAAATTCATGCCGATGGCAAAGAAAAACGACAAGCGGCCCGCGAATTTATCAATATCCATGCCGCGTTCCATGGCGGTTTTGACGTATTCTTTGCCGTCGGCCAAGGTATAGGCCAATTCCTGCACCAAATTCGCGCCCGCTTCTTGCATGTGATAGCCAGAAATCGAGATCGAGTTGAATTTTGGCATTTCATTCGATGTATATTCGATAATATCCGCAATGATCCGCATCGACGGTTCGGGCGGATAGATATAGGTGTTGCGCACCATGAATTCTTTTAGAATATCGTTTTGGATCGTACCTGACAGAACAGAACGATCATGGCCCTGCTCTTCGCCTGTGACGATGAAATTGGCCAAAATCGGGATCACCGCCCCGTTCATGGTCATCGATACGGATACTTTGTCCAGCGGAATGTCGTTGAACAGAATTTTCATATCTTCGACGCTATCGATGGCAACGCCGGCCTTGCCCACGTCACCCACGACGCGTTCATGGTCACTGTCGTATCCGCGGTGTGTGGCCAGATCGAACGCCACGGACACACCCTGCTGCCCTGCGGCCAGCGCCTTGCGATAAAACGCATTCGATTCCTCGGCTGTGGAAAATCCGGCATATTGACGGATGGTCCATGGGCGGCCGGCATACATGGTTGCCTTGACCCCACGGGTGAACGGTTCTTGGCCCGGGATCGTGTTCATATGGGGCAGATTGGCCGTATCCTCAGCCGTATAAAGGGGCTGCACGGGAATGCCCTCAAGTGTGTTCCAAGTCAGATCCTCAACAGGCCGACCGCGCAATTCCTTTTCCGCGATCGTGCGCCATGTGGCTTTGTCGTTTGTCATTTTCGTCTCCTATTTCGGATGACGCGCAAGGGCGCGTATGAATATTTTAATTTTACCCTAGGTCTGTGCGGGTCCCGTACCTATATGTATCTATAAGGGAACAACCTAAGGGACAGATATGTTACGTTTACTCCGCACGGCAGCATTGGCTGGCGGCGCCGCTGTTGCATTGACCACGATTGCACAAGCCGATGACGCCATTTTTATGATCCCCAGCCCTGAACAAACGCTGGAGGATTTTACCTGGGACAAACGTCCGATTGTTGTCTTTGCCGACTCTGACCTTGATCCCCGTTTTATCGAACAAATGGCCATTTTGCGTGATGCGCCAGAGGCATTGATCGAACGCGATGTGATTGTGTTGATTGACACCGATCCCGCGCAAAAGTCGGCCATTCGTAAAAAATTGCGGCCCCGTGGATTTTCATTCGTCTTGATTGGCAAAGATGGACAAACCAAGCTGCGCAAACCGTTGCCATGGAATATCCGCGAAATCAGCCGTGCGATCGACAAAATGCCGATACGCCAACGCGAAATCAAAGCGTCCAAAGCCCGCTGATCGCCCCCCCCACGAACAGGGGGGACCATCACAGTTATGAACGCCGGCTGGATCATCGGATTATTCGAATTCCATGATCACATCATCAACCGCCAAGCTGTCGCCCGCGGCGGCGTTGATTTTGGACACCACACCTTTGCGTTCTGCGCGCAGGATGTTTTCCATTTTCATCGCCTCAACGGTGCATAGGGCCTGACCCTCTTGGACCTCTTGGCCCACCTCTACGTTGACCTTGACGATCAGACCGGGCATTGGGCACAGCAACATTTTCGACGTGTCTGGCGGCAGTTTTTCGATCATGTACTGGGCCAATTCCGCCTGACGCGGGCTGCGCACATGAACCCTTAGGTCCGCGCCACGGCTGCGGATACGGAACCCGCCAGAAATTTTACCCACCTTCATCACCAAGGGGCTGTTATCCACAGACATTGTGGCCAACTGATCGCCCGGTGTCCAATCGCCTTCGATGCGAATGGATGTGCCATCAGCAAAGGTAACCGTTGAACCATCATGATCTGCCGCAATCGTGACGGCATAGGATTGCCCCTGCAGGCTGACCACCCAATCATCCCCCACACGGCGTTCGTGGTTGTCCATACGGCCCGAAATCTGGGTGCGCCGAATTTCAGCCACACGGTTCATCGCCGCACAAGACGCCGCAATGCGCCGCAGATCGGTTTCAGCCAATTCGACGCCATTGAACCCCTCGGGGTATTCTTCTGCTATGAACGCGGTGGTCATATCACCCGACACGAATTTGGGGTGATCCATCACCGCTGACAGGAACGGCAGGTTGTGACCGATGCCTTCGACTTCGAACCCGTCCAGCGCATTGCGCATATGTTCAATCGCATCCAAACGCGTTGGTCCCCAAGTACATAGCTTGGCGATCATCGGGTCGTAATACATGCTGATTTCGCCCCCTTCAAACACGCCGGTGTCGTTGCGCACAACATGGCTGTCAGATGCAATTTCCGCAGGTGGGCGATAGCGGGTCAAACGACCAATCGACGGCAAGAACCCGCGATAGGGATCTTCGGCGTATAGACGGTTTTCAATTGCCCAGCCGTTGATTTTCACGTCCTCTTGTTTGATCGACAGGGGTTCACCATTTGCGACGCGGATCATTTGTTCCACCAAATCAACACCGGTGATCAATTCCGTCACAGGGTGTTCCACCTGCAAACGCGTGTTCATTTCTAGGAAATAAAAATTGCGATCCCCATCCACGATGAATTCAACCGTACCGGCAGAGGCATATCCCACCGCCTTGGCCAAGGCGCAGGATTGTTCGCCCATCGCTTTGCGGGTTGCTTCGTCCAAGAACGGGCTTGGGGCCTCTTCTACCACCTTTTGGTTGCGGCGCTGGATCGAACATTCACGTTCGTTTAGATAAATGCAGTTACCATGTGCGTCGGCCAAAACCTGAATTTCGATGTGGCGCGGTTGGGTCACGAATTTTTCAATGAAAATACGGTCATCACCAAAGCTGCTTGCGGCTTCGTTTTTTGATGATTGGAACCCTTCGCGGGCCTCGTCATCGTTCCATGCGATCCGCATGCCTTTGCCGCCGCCGCCAGCAGATGCCTTGATCATCACAGGGTAGCCAATTTCGTTGGAAATCTTGACAGCTTCTTCGGCGTCTTCGATCAGGCCCATATAACCGGGTACGGTTGAAACATTGGCCTCTTGTGCGATTTTTTTCGACGTAATTTTATCGCCCATGCTTTCGATTGCGCCAACAGGTGGCCCGATAAAGGCAACGCCTGCGGCCTCTAGGGCCTCGGCGAATTTGCTGTTTTCGGACAAGAAGCCGTATCCCGGATGCACGGCCTGTGCGCCGGTTTTCTTGACAGCCTCCATGATTTTATCGATCACGATATAGGACTGGTTTGCCGGCGCTGGACCAATGTGAACGGCCTCATCTGCCATTTCAACATGCAACGCATTGCGGTCGGCGTCAGAATACACCGCGACCGTTTTAATGCCCATTTTACGGGCCGTTTTGATCACGCGGCAGGCAATTTCGCCACGGTTCGCAATCAGGATTTTATCGAACATTAATCTGTTCCTTTCTATTCATACACGTCAAAGGCATCAGGGAAATTGGCGTGGATCAAATCCATATCCAAAACCAAGAGCGCTTCGTAATCTTGGGGGTCGAAATTATCAGGGTCATGGGGTTTGACTTCGCGGCCAAACAACCAATTCAGGCGCCCTGCATCCAAATTGCCCCGTTCGAACGGTTCTGTTCCAAAATAGGCCGCCAATGCCGCAACAAAGGCAACATCCGCGCGCCGATCCGCAGGTTTGCGGTCACGATATCGTTCAAGCCGCTTTAATGGCGTGATCCCTTTGGGGTTGGGACGACGGATCACAAATTGATAATCCGTCCCCTGCATCCGCCCAGGAAATCCGCGGTGTTTGGTCATAGGAGGCAATGCCATAGTCTAACCCTGTCCCCGTCTTACAACGGAATATTGTCGTGCTTTTTCCACGGATTTGTTTGCTGTTTATTGCGCAGGCTGGCAAAGGCACGGCTGACGCGTTTGCGGGTGCTGCGCGGTTGGATAACCTCGTCAATAAAGCCACGTTCCGCCGCCACGAATGGGTTTGCAAAACGGTCTTCATAGTCCTGTGTATGCTGTGCAATTTTTGCCGCATCACCCAAATCAGCGCGGTGAATAATCTCGGTCGCGCCTTTGGCGCCCATCACCGCGATTTCCGCTGTGGGCCAGGCATAGTTGAAATCACCACGCAGGTGTTTGGATGACATCACGTCATAGGCCCCACCATAGGCTTTGCGCGTGATAACGGTCACTTTGGGCACAGTGGCTTCGCCATAGGCAAACAGCAATTTCGCACCATGCTTGATCACGCCACCATATTCCTGCGATGTGCCAGGCAAAAATCCGGGAACGTCAACCAAAGTCAGAATTGGAATTTCAAAGGCGTCACAGAACCGAACAAACCGCGCGGCTTTGCGTGAACTGTCGATATCCAAACACCCCGCCAAAACCATTGGCTGATTGGCCACGACGCCCACGGTCTGTCCCTCAAGCCGGACAAAGCCCGTGATAATGTTTTTTGCGAAATCTTCTTGGATTTCATAAAAATCGCCCTCATCCGCCAATTTCAGGATCAATTCCTTCATATCATAGGGGGTGTTGGCATTGTCGGGGATCAATGTGTCCAGCGATGTTTCAATCCGACCTGGTTCATCGAAAAACGGACGAACGGGTGCTTTTTCGCGGTTGTTTAGGGGCAAGAAATCGACCAGACGACGGACCTCGGCCAAGGCCTCAACATCGTTTTCGAATGCGCCGTCGGCCACGGATGATTTTTTCGTATGGGTGGATGCGCCGCCCAGTTCCTCGGCTGTGACGACTTCGTTTGTGACTGTTTTGACAACATCAGGCCCCGTGACAAACATATAAGAGCTGTCTTTGACCATGAAAATAAAGTCAGTCATAGCAGGGGAATATACCGCGCCACCCGCACATGGCCCCATGATGACCGAAATCTGCGGGATCACACCGGACGCCATAATGTTGCGCTGGAATACTTCTGCGTAGCCTGCAAGTGACGCGACACCCTCTTGGATACGCGCCCCGCCAGAATCATTGATGCCAATCACAGGCGCGCCATTTTGGATGGCCATATCCATGATTTTGCAGATTTTTTGCGCATGTGTTTCGGACAGCGATCCACCAAAAACTGTGAAATCTTGGGAAAACACATAGACCATGCGACCATTGATTGTGCCCCACCCCGTAACAACACCGTCACCGGCTGGGCGTTGTTTTTCCATACCGAAATCGGTGCAGCGATGCGCGACAAACATGTCAAATTCTTCGAAACTGCCGTCATCTAACAACAATTCAATGCGTTCACGTGCGGTTAATTTCCCCTTGGAGTGTTGCGCATCAATGCGTTTTTGACCGCCACCCAAACGGGCATCGGCGCGGCGCGCTTCCAATTCTTGCAAAATGTCTTTCATAACAGCCCTCTTCTCTGATTGCGGCATTGATACACCCAATGCTGCGTTTGCAAAAGAAAAATTCGGCAAATTTGCAAATTTATGAATAATTTATTTTGCAAATTTGCAAATTCTGCAAACTTATGCTTTGCCACTAGACAGGGGGTACTGCAAATCCTAGGTATCGTGCATGTCACATCACGCGCCTGCTGTTTTATTCAGCAAGACCACCCAACCAACTATGTTCACCCTCATCGTTTTGGCCAGTGTCAGCGCCATTGCGATGAATACGTTTTTGCCCAGCCTGCCCAATATGGCACAGCATTACAACACCAGCGCCGCGATCATGGGCTTGGCGGTGGGCACCTATCTTGGGGCCAGTGCAATTATCCAAATCATTGCCGGCCCATTGGCGGATTTATATGGTCGTCGGCCAATTATTCTATGGTCAATCGCGATTTTTACGCTGGCCTCGTTTGCTATTATTCACACAACCTCGCTGGGCGCATTTTTTGCCCTGCGAGCGGTACAGGCGATTGCGGCCTCTGCCATGATCCTGTCACGCGCCATTGTGCGCGATACCACGGATGCCGTGACCGCAGGTTCCAAAATTGCCTATGTCACAATGGGCATGTCCGTGGCCCCCATGCTGACCCCTGCCTTGGGCGGCTATATCGATACGTTTTTTGGATGGCAGGGTAATTTTTGGGCACTGGGATTCATTGGGATGTTTGTCTGGATTCTGGCCTATCTTGATCAAGGCGAAACCGCGGCCGCCTCAACGAACAACGTTTGGGGGCAGTTCAAACAATACCCCACCTTGCTGTCATCACGTCGTTTTTGGGGATATTGCTTGGCCTCGGCCTTTGGCTCGGGGGCGTTTTTTGCCTATTTGGGCGGCGCACCCTTTGTGGGCGGCGTCATATACGGCCTGCCACCCGAAGCATTGGGCATTTATTTTGGGGCACCCGCCTTGGGGTATTTCGCGGGCAATTTCCTATCGGGCCGTTACTCGGTTCGGGTCGGATCAGATAAAATGGTCGTCGTTGGCTTGATCATCACGCTATCAGGGTTGGTCATGTCAATTGCAGTCGATGCAGCACATCTGGACAGCGCGCTGACGTTTTTCGGTTTCATGACCTTTGTTGGCTTGGGCAATGGAATGACCATCCCAAATGCAACGGCAGGCATGTTGTCCGTACGCCCTGATTTGGCCGGCACCGCATCAGGATTGGGCAGTTCGGTCATGATTGGCGGCGGCGCTGCCCTATCGGCGCTGGCGGGCATTATGCTGCGCCCAGACAACGGGGCGCTGGTGCTGAATACAATCATGGCCACATCGGTCGCGATCGGGCTGATCTGTATTTTATATGTCATGCGGCGCAACAGAATCCTAAATACACCCTAGACCCGCGCCACAAAACTTTGCAAAGTCTGCAAAACACTTTGCAAAGGGGGCAAACCCATGGCGATCAAAAAACTATACGCTGGTGCCAAACTGCGCGACATGCGCCAACGGCTGACCCTAACACAGAAAGCATTTGCAGAAAAATTGGGCGTATCGCTGCCCTATTTGAACCAGATGGAAAACAACAATCGCCCCCTGTCCAGTTCGGTTATTTTGGCATTGGCACAGGAATTTGGATTTGACGTCACCGAATTGTCGTCAACTGACAGCGAACGTTTGATCAGCGATCTGAAAGAGGCCTTGGCCGATCCCGTTTTTGGTGACATCCCGCCCGCGTCAGATCTTAGGTTATCCGCATCAAATGCACCTGGCTTTGTGCACGCATTTTTGGAACTGCACCGCGCCTATCGCCAAACCCAAGAACGTCTGGCATCGCTGGACGAAGCACTGGGCCGCGATGATGCGCGTTTGGCCCCCAGCCCCTGGGAAGAGGTGCGCGATTTTTTCCATTACTGCGACAATTACATAGATGCCGTGGACCGCGCCGCAGAACGATTTGCCCAAGGCCGAGAAGGCCCAAATTGGGTCAAAACCAAAGTCGAAACCACCCTGCGCGCCCAAGGCTATCGTGTGTTATACCGCGATGACAAAGTGTTACGCCACTTTGATGCGGATACCAAAACGCTGTATTTATCAAACCGTGCATCAGCACAGACCATCGCGTTTCAATTGACGTTGCAATTCGCGCTGTTGTCACAGGAAAAATTGCTGGACGCCACATTGGATTTTGCAAAATTCCAATCAACACAAGCGCGATCCATCGCAAAAATCGGCTTGGCCAATTATTTTGCAGGCGCGGCCTTGATGCCCTATCGCGAATTTCTGACTGCGGCCCGCGAACAACGCCACGATTTGGAACGCCTTGCCAATCATTTTGGCACATCCATCGAACAGGTGGCCCATCGCTTGTCCACATTGCAGCGCCCGAACGAAAAAGGCATTCCTTTTTTCTTTGTGCGGGTGGATCAGGCGGGCACAATCACCAAACGCCATTCCGCAACACGGTTGCAATTTGCCCGTTTTGGCGGCGCCTGTCCGTTGTGGAACGTGCATCGCGCATTTGAAACACCAGGGCAGTTTTTGCGCCAGCTGGCGGAAACACCCGACGGGGTACGCTATATTTCACTGGCTACAGATATCACCAAACCGGGTGGATCCTATGATGCACCCGTTCGGCGGTTCGCCATTGCGCTGGGATGCGAGGTCAAGCACGCCAAAGATTTAGTCTATGCCGATACGCTGGATTTGAACAATCCCGATGCGTTTGAACCCATAGGGATTTCGTGCCGATTGTGTGAACGCCGCACCTGTCATCAACGCTCGGTTCCACCATTGGAACGTCAGCTGACCGTTGATGTGAACCGGCGTGATTTATTACCCTATTCCGTGAATTAGGGCGGGCGGGAATTATGGACGCGTCGCGTAGCCCAAAATCGCGTTCAATTGCTGTGCGATTTGTTTCGCGTGGCGTTCTGCCAGCAAATCGCGCACTGGCGAACGCTGCATTTGGATCAGTTTTCCGTCAAAGATACGCTTGGTCTGAACAACACGCTGCAACGAATTATACCCCTGCGGTTCGCTGTGACCGTGGGACCGAATGCGTGACGCTAACGATATGATGTTTTGGCTCGACATGTCTAAACGCTACACGATGCCGCCCAGTAAAAACAGGTCAATTCAGGGCATTAGCCCGTAAAACCCAATTCCTATCCTATCGTTGTGCGGTTTTCCAATTTGGATGAATCCACGGAATATCATTGGCCCGTGGCAGCGGATCGCGACCCAAAATATGATCAGATGCTTTTTCGCCAACCATAATGGATGGGCCGTTCAGATTGCCATTGGTGATGCGTGGGAAAATGCTGCTGTCGGCCACGCGCAGTCCATCGACACCGATCACCCGACAGGTTGGATCAACAACGGCCATCGGATCATCGGCGCGCCCCATTTTACAGGTCCCACAGGGGTGATAGGCGCTTTCGACATGGTCGCGAATAAAATCATTCAGCGCATCATCACTTTGCACGGCCTCACCTGGTTGAATTTCGTGTTTTACAAAGGGCTTAAAGGCATCTTGCGCAAAAATTTCGCGCGTCAGGCGGATGCATTTTCTGAAGTCCGCCCAGTCTTTTTCATGCGACATATAGTTGAACAAAATCTTGGGATCTGCGGCCGGATCTGAGGATCGCAGCGTGACTGATCCACGCGATGGGCTGCGCATGGGGCCGACGTGGGCTTGGAACCCGTGACCTTCGGCGGCGGCGCGGCCATCATAGCGCACGGCGATGGGCAGAAAATGATATTGAATATCGGGATATTCAACGCCGGCATCCGAACGGATGAATGCGGCACTTTCGAATTGGTTGGATGCGCCGGGGCCGGTTTTATTGATCAGCCACTGCAATCCAACCCAAGCTTTGCCAAACAGATTCCAGTATTTGAACAGTGACACCGGCTGGCTGGCGGCCATTTGAATGTATAATTCCAGATGGTCTTGCAGATTCTGCCCCACGCCGGGGCGATCGGCAACGACATCGATTCCATGGTCACGCAAATGCGCCGCAGGGCCAATGCCGGACAGCATCAACAATTTGGGCGAATTGATCGCGGATGCAGCAACGATGACCTCTTGGGTTGCGTGCAGTTGCAGGGATTGACCGCGATGCTGATATATCACCCCCGTGGCGCGCCCATCGGTGATGGTGATTTTTTGGGCCAAGCCGCGCACCAGTTGGCAGTTGCCAGTTTTAAGGGCTGGGTTCAGATAGGCCTTGGCCGATGACCACCGTTGGCCTTTATAGGTTGTCTGCTCCATCGGGCTAAAGCCCTCTTGCTGTTGCCCGTTGTAATCGGCTGTCACGGGATAGCCCGCCTGCGCACCTGCCTGGACAAAGGCATGGACCAAAGGGTTTTCGCGTGTCCCGCGGGTCACATGCAATGGGCCATTGGTGCCGCGCCAATCGGGATCGCCGCCATGGCCGCGCGGATCCCAGCATTCTTGGCGTTTATAATAGGGCAAAACATCGGCATAGGCCCACCCATCGGCCCCCATTTCGGCCCAAGTGTCAAAATCACGCGCATGACCGCGCACATAGACCATGCCATTGATACTGGATGATCCTCCAATCACTTTGCCCCGCGGACAGGCCAACCGGCGCCCGCCCAAATGCGGTTCGGGGTCTGACCAATATCCCCAGTCATAGCGCGACATGTTCATCGGATAACTTAACGCCCCAGGCATTTGGATCAGCGGGCCGGCATCGCTGCCGCCATATTCCAACACGATCACAGATTTGCCAGCCTCGCTTAGACGATAGGCCATAGCACATCCGGCACTGCCTGCACCGATGATTACATAGTCCGCTTGCATGCGCTCTCCTCTTGGCTTTGGCCCAATCGGGCGACGGGGTGGGTGGGTGGGCGGCGTTCGATTGGGCCAAACACCGCCCACCGTCGTTGCATTCAGATCACGAAATACCCATCACAGCTGCACGATGTTTCATGATAATATAGACCACACATCCGACATATAGCCCGATGACAACTGTGCCCACCCATTCGATTTGCAGCCACTGTGACTGGAACAAAACGGTTAACACAGACAGCACCACGATATTGGCAATCAGATAGGTCATTTTACCCAAACGCTCGACCGTCAGGTTTAGGTTGTCGGTATACAGGCGGATCAGACTGTCGAATGAATTGATCACAAATACGATCCCCACAACAACCATCGCCCAGTTCATCAATCCTTCGGTCGCGATACCTGCGGTGAAATAATGGTACAAAACCCCAAACCACAGCGCCAATGGGATCGATGGGATAACCAGCAACGCCAGCAGGAATTGCCATGTTGTCAAACCACCCACAAACCGCGATGTGAACTGACCAATCATGATCGACCAAGCAAACCACCAGAACAGGAAAAATTCGTGATAATCCGTCATCGGTGTCACAAATTCATGGATATTTGCGAAATACCCCCCAATGTTTGAAACCGAGGCGGTGAAATCACCAATTCCCATGCCGGCCAAAATCCAGGCCAAGGCGATTAATCCGAAAAACATCACCGTGGACGCAACTGACAAAACCTTAACAAACTTTAAATCCGTCGATGAATAGGCCGCCGCCGCAATCACCAAAATCGTCAGCACATAGAACGCAGGGATAACCGTTTCACCATCACCCACCATAGGAATGTAATAGGGCAGATAGATCAGAAACAATGCCCCAGTAAAGGCACAGGTGCCAATGATCACAATGTTATTGATCCATTTCACAACTGGGATTTCGAAAAATTTGACCTTTGGTTCAATGACGCAGAAATAAAATCCGGTCAGGAAATAAAACGCCCAAATCAAAAACCCCCAATACCCAAATTCAATGGCCAGCGGGTTTGTCACACCATAGGCGGGTTCACTGGCAACATCAGCATATAATGGGAAATCCCATGCCAGTGGGAACATCACCAATCCCACATCCAATCCGGATGTAAACAAAATCGATATAAACACAAACAGCGACACAGGGTTTGTCCCCTCAAGCTGCAGGTTCCACCATTTTATGGTGACGAATATGACCAGAGCAAAGGCCATAAGCACACCAAAAGTTATAATTGACGTCATAATTTCCTCCCGTTTTTATTTGGCTTATGACGCGAAAGTATCACAGGATTTTCCAAAAATCGAGAAAATTAAATCGTGGTTTAGTTTTTCGAATTACGGATTAGTTATTGATCCAACTATAAAGTTCCCTAAATATATAGTCATGAAACGAAAATTAATCCGCGATATTCGCCACGATGAATTCATCCAAGCTACATTGAAAGCCACCTATGCCAAAGGCTTTCACGCTGTCACCATGTCCGAAATTGCACGACAGGTTGGCGCAACTGCTGCCAGTATCAATTATTATTTCGGATCCAAAGAACAGCTAATGGTGGCCACCATGCGCCATTTGCTAATCATGCTCTCGCAGGCCCATCGCACACGCTTGGCCACTGCCCAAACACCCAAAGATCGCCTGCGCGCCTTAATCGAGGCGAATTTTGACGAAGCATTATTTACGCCTGAACACTGCAGTTTCTGGGTACAGTTTTGGGCTGCTGCCCCCTACTCAGACAGTTTGGCGCGGTTGCAACGCATCAACCAAGCACGCGTTGCCAGCCATTTTCGCCACGAATTAAAACAACTGGCGCCAGCGCATATTCGGCGGGCGATTGAACGGATGTTGCAATCCTATATGGATGGGGTCTGGCTGAATGTGGCGCAAAACGAACGCCCCATCACAGCCACCCACGCCCGTCAAGAAAGCCGCGCCTTGCTGGATCTGGTGCTCTCACAGGCTCATTCACCACGCGGATAACGCTGGCTTTCCTCAAGCACGTTCAAATCCATATGGTTGCGCATATACCGCTCTGACGCTTTCTGCAGGGGCTGATAATCCCACGGGTAATAGCCGCCCTGCCGCAATGCCTCATAGACGACCCAGCGTTTGGCCTGAGATTGGCGCACATCTGCGTCAAACCGGTCCAAATCCCATCGCGCATCTGCCTGTGCCCGAAAATCAGCCAAAACATCTGCATATTCAGGATCACCTGCCAAATTTTCCAATTCGTTTGGATCGCGGGTCACATGGAACAACTGTTCAGGATCCAGCGCGCAGCGGGTATATTTCCAATCCCCCTGACGCAGGCAGACCATTGGCGCATAGGATCCTTCGGCCGCGTATTCCATGGCCACGGGTGTTTCGCGCGCCACGCCCTGCCCCAATGGCACCAAACTTTGCCCTGTGGTCCATGGCATCACATCCGCCATCGACACCCCCGCCAAATCGCACAGCGTGGGGCACACATCGATATTTGACACCGGATCGCTGACCAGACCAGCCGCCATTTGCGGGGCCGCAATCATCATGGGCACACGTGCCGAGCCTTCGAAAAATGACATTTTGAACCACAGTCCCCGTTCGCCCAGCATATCGCCGTGGTCGGATACGAACAGAATTATCGCCTCTTGGCGTGTGCTGTCCAACACTTCCAGCAATTCGCCCACCTTATCATCCAGATAGCTGATGTTGGCAAAGTAGGCGCGGCGCGAGCGTTGAACCATATCGTCGGTCAAATCATAACTGCGCCAATCATTTGCATCGAAAATGCGTTTTGAATGGGTGTCTTGGTCCTCATACGGGATTGGCCCGACGCTTGGCATCAGATGGTCGCAATCTTGGTATAGATCCCAATATTTTTTCCGCGCCACATAGGGATCATGCGGGTGGGTAAAACTGACGGTCATGCACCAGGGGCGATCATCCCCACCACGGGCCAGATCATATAATTTGCGCGTCGCGTGATAGGCCACTTCGTCGTCGTATTCCATTTGGTTGGTGATTTCGGCAACCCCTGCCCCCGTCACAGACCCCATATTGTGATACCACCAATCAATGCGTTCGCCTGGTTTGCGATAATCCGGCGTCCAGCCGAAATCAGCGGGATAAATATCGGTTGTTAAGCGGTCTTCGAACCCATGCAGCTGATCGGGACCCACAAAATGCATTTTACCCGACAAACAGGTATAATACCCTGCGCGGCGCAAATGATGGGCATAGGTCGGGATCGATGACGCAAATTCTGCCGCATTATCATAGACCCCATTTTGCGATGGCAACTGCCCCGACATAAAAGCCGCACGCCCCGGCGCGCACAGCGGGCTGGCAGTATAGGCATTGGCAAATCGCGTCGAACGCGCCGCCAATTTTTTCAAATGCGGTGCATGCAAAAAATCAGCGGGACCATCGGGAAACAGCGTTCCGTTTAACTGATCCACCATTATGATTAGAATGTTTGGCTGCTGTGTCATCTTGGTCCCCTGTTCGCCATTTTGCACAAGCAGTAGCAGGCAAATTCACAGGGGACAAAGAAAAATTATTCGTCGGACTGATCCGCGTCAGGGTCAGCCTGCCCTACGCCCTTGAACACAAACTTGAACGGCAGCACCCACACAAAGCCCAGCGCGACATAGATCGCGAATTCCACCCAAATCGGCGGACGATCAAACCACGACACGATGTTGACCGCCGCCACAATATACAGCGGCAAGCCAACCAGCAAAATGATCAACGACCATCTGCGACGGGATTTATAACTCAGTGCCATTAGTCTTGGAATGGGTCCGTTACCAAAATTGTGTCTTCGCGTTCGGGTGAGGTTGAAAGTAGCGCAACTGGGCATTCAATCAACTCTTCGACGCGGCGCACGTATTTGATGGCGTTTGCTGGCAAATCTGCCCAGCTGCGCGCGCCTTCGGTGCTTTCGCTCCAGCCTGGCATTTCTTCATAGATGGGTTTGCAGCGGGCTTGTTCATCGGCAGCCGTTGGCAGATAATCCATGCGTTTGCCGTCCAATTCATAACCCACGCAAATTTTCAGGGTTTCAAACCCATCCAGAACGTCCAGTTTTGTCAATGAAATGCCTGTGACCCCTGATGTGGCACAGGTCTGGCGCACCAAACAGGCATCAAACCAACCACAGCGGCGTTTGCGGCCGGTTGTGGTGCCGAATTCATGGCCGCGGGTCCCCAAGCGATCACCATCGTCATCGAACAATTCGGTTGGGAATGGACCTTCGCCCACGCGGGTGGTGTATGCTTTGACAATGCCCAAAACAAAATCGATGCCATTTGGGCCAATTCCTGTGCCTGTAGCGGCCTGACCTGCGATGACGTTCGATGACGTTACAAACGGATATGTGCCAAAATCCACGTCCAACAACGCGCCCTGGGCGCCTTCGAACAGGATGCGTTTGCCGGCTTTGCGTTTTTCGTTCAAAACTTTCCACACGGGGGCTGCGTATTTCAGAACCTCGGGTGCGATCTCTTGCAATTGTTTGACCAGATCATCGCGGTCTATTTCGACCATGCCCAAACCACGGCGCAGTGGGTTATGGTGTGCCAGCATGCGATCCACACGGGTTTGCAATGTCGCCAAATCCGCCAAATCGGCCACGCGAATGACACGGCGGCCCACTTTATCTTCATAGGCGGGGCCAATGCCGCGGCCTGTGGTGCCGATTTTAGCAACAGAATTTTGTTCTTCGCGGGCGCGGTCCAATTCGCCGTGAACGGGCAAAATCAATGGCGTGTTTTCCGCAATCATCAATGTTTCAGGGGAAATTTCGACATCCTGCGCGCGCAGTGTCTCGATTTCTTTGATCAAATGCCATGGGTCCAAAACAACGCCGTTGCCAATTACAGACAGCTTTCCACCGCGCACAACACCAGATGGTAGAACGTGCAATTTATACACCTTGCCATCGATTACCAATGTGTGACCTGCATTGTGGCCCCCTTGGAAACGGGCAACAACGTCCGCGCGTTCGCTGAGCCAATCGACGATTTTGCCTTTGCCTTCATCGCCCCACTGAGCGCCGACAACAACCACGTTTGCCATATCTGGACCTTTCTAAGATGCAATCAAACCCGCGTCGATATAGCGGGGGTTTACAACAAATGGAACCATGAATCTGGGATATGTGACACAATGATCAAAAAAACCACATATGACAGATTTGTGCCGGTTCACAATTCACCCTTGCCCCCAAGCGAAATCTTGCATATCTAGCAGCCGATAATTTCGAAAACCGCGGGGCCCTATGGAAAACGTCGTACTTACCATTCACCTGATCTTGGCATTGTCCTTGGTTGGCATCGTATTGTTGCAACGATCCGAAGGCGGCGGTTTGGGAATGGGCAGCGGCGGCGATGCAATGTCCGGCCGCGCCGCAGCAACCGCGCTGACAAAAATGACATGGATTTTGGCGATTGGTTTCATCATCACGTCATTGTCACTGACAGTGATTGCTGCTGAAAAATCAGCAGGTTCGTCAATCTTTGACCGTTTGGGCGTCAGCGAACCGGCATCCAGCACAGCGCCTGAGTTGCCGAATGTAGATGATCTGCTACCGCCAACACTTGGCGACACTGCACCATTGGTGCCGAGCGCAGACTAACCACAATCTATTGATGTGTGAAAAAAGATCGCAACATTATGTTGCGGTCTTATTGCAAAAATTTTGCGAATCCTTTATGACTTAAATCCCGTGATACTGCGAAAATTTTTCGCGGTGGGATCGTTTTTTTGGGATTTGCCCAGCCAATTCACGGGAGCGCCTAATACATGGCTAGATACATTTTCATCACAGGTGGTGTCGTTTCATCCTTGGGTAAAGGATTGGCCTCGGCCGCGTTGGGCGCATTGTTGCAAGCCCGCGGTTATAGCGTGCGCCTGCGAAAATTGGACCCCTATCTAAACGTTGATCCCGGTACAATGTCGCCGTTTGAACATGGCGAAGTTTTTGTAACCGACGATGGTGCAGAAACCGATTTGGATTTGGGCCATTACGAACGGTTCACCGGTGTTGCAGCACGCACCACTGATTCTGTTTCCTCTGGTCGTATTTATTCCACCGTTTTGGAAAAAGAGCGCCGCGGCGATTATTTGGGCAAAACGATTCAGGTGATCCCCCATGTCACAAACGAAATTAAAGATTTCCTAAGTATCGGCGAAGACGAAGTTGATTTCATGTTGTGTGAAATTGGCGGCACCGTCGGCGACATCGAAGGATTGCCATTTTTCGAAGCGATCCGCCAATTTTCCCAAGATAAGCCACGCGGCCAGTGCATTTTCATGCATTTGACCCTGCTGCCCTTTGTCAAAGCCTCGGGCGAATTGAAAACAAAACCGACCCAGCACAGCGTCAAGGAACTGCGGTCCATCGGTATCGCACCTGATATTCTGGTCTGTCGCTCAGAAGGGGACATCCCCGCGAAAGAGCGTGAAAAACTTGCGTTGTTCTGTAACGTGCGCCCCGACAGCGTCATTGCAGCCAAAGATTTGAAATCCATCTATGAGGCCCCCTTGGCCTATCACCGCGAAGGATTGGATCAGGCTGTGCTAGACGCCTTTGGCATTGCACCGGCGCCCAAACCTGACTTGTCACGTTGGGAAGATGTGGCAGATCGCATTTACAACCCAGAAGGCGAAGTGAATGTTGCCATTGTTGGCAAATACACCCAGCTTGAGGATGCCTATAAATCCATCGCTGAAGCATTGACACATGGCGGCATGGCCAACCGCGTTAAGGTCAATGTTAAATGGGTCGACGCAGAAGTGTTCGACGAATCAGACCCAACCGCGCATCTGCATGGTTTTGATGCCATCTTGGTCCCAGGCGGTTTTGGCGAACGCGGAACCGAGGGCAAAATCAAGGCGGCCCAATTCGCCCGCGAACACAAAGTGCCCTATCTGGGCATCTGTTTGGGCATGCAAATGGCCGTGATCGAGGCGGCGCGCAATGTCGCTGGTCTGGAAACCGCAGGATCCGAAGAATTCGACCACGAAGCCGGCAAAAAACGCTTTGAGCCCGTGGTATACCATTTGAAAGAATGGGTCCAAGGCAATCAAACTGTTGAACGCTCTGTTGGTGACGACAAAGGCGGCACCATGCGTTTGGGCGCCTATTCTGCGACCCTTGATGCGGATTCGCGCGTGGCAAAGGTTTACGGCACCTGCGATATCGAAGAACGCCACCGCCACCGGTACGAAGTCGCCGTGAAATACCGCGAGCAATTGGAACAGGCTGGCCTGAAATTTACGGGCATGTCCCCAGATGGCCGTTTGCCAGAAATTGTTGAATGGGCAGATCATCCTTGGTTCATTGGGGTTCAGTTCCATCCAGAACTGAAATCAAAACCCTTTGACCCGCATCCCCTGTTCAAAGATTTCGTCCGCGCCGCAAAAGAGGAATCGCGCCTGGTCTGACCTGCGCGATCCCAGACATGCTGTCGTATCAACACATCTATCACGCAGGCAATCTGGCCGATGTCCACAAACATGCGGCATTGTCTTGGATCCTAGAGTATCTGACGCGAAAAGATAAACCCGTCAGCTATATCGAAACGCATGCGGGCCGCGCGTTATACGATTTGTCGGATGATGCCGCTGTCAAAACCGGCGAAGCCGTCCAAGGGATTGCCAAGGCGTTGGATCAGAAATGGTTTGACCCGCAACACCCATACATGCGCGCGTTGAACAAAGCACGCAGCATCCACGGGCCCACGGCCTATCCTGGGTCGCCCATGTTGGCCAAGTTGCTGTTGCGCGCAACCGACACTGTTCATCTGGCCGAATTGCACCCACAGGAAAAACACGCGCTTGAATTGGCCATAATGGGGGCCAATATTTACCAGCAAGATGGATTTGCCATGGCACAATCCATCACCCCGCCCACACCGCGCCGTGGGTTAATGGTGATTGATCCGTCATATGAAATAAAAACTGATTATGTGATGATCCCAACCTTTATCAGTAACATCGCTAAAAAATGGAATGTCGGCATAATTTTTTTATGGTACCCAATCTTGGCAGATCGGCCCCATGACGCGATGATCGATCCACTGATTGAACAATTCCCTGACGCAATGGACCATCGTGTGACATTCCCCCCCGCCCGCGAAGGGCATCGTATGATAGGGTCTGGGTTATTTTGCCTTAACCCACCCTATGGGTTGTCAGACTGCCTGGATCATTTAGACAGCAAATTCAGGCAGTTAACGTAACGCACCTGCGCGACGTGTTAATCAAATTTCACATATTGATTATTGAATATGTTTGTGGTAGACATCTGACAACAAAGGATGACGACCATGTTTGGATTATTCAAATCAAAAAACGCGCCCACTGTCGCTGACATACTGGCCGATGCGGCCCAAGGGCAGACAACCCTAATTGATGTACGTGACATCACCGAAGTTAAGGCGTCTGGTAAAATTAAGGGCGCAAAACATATTCCATTGATGCAGCTTGCAAACATCGCTGATCGACGGTTTCCAGATTTCGATCAGGATTTAACTGCGGACCGTCCGATTGCAATTTATTGCGCATCAGGCGCACGCAGCCATATGGCCACGCGCGTATTGAAAAAGCTGGGATTTACAACTGTCCAAAACATCGGTGGTTTTGACAAGGTTGTTGCACATGGTGGTCAGGTCGAACGCATTTGATCTGCTTGGCGTGCCATGCGCACCCCTTGTTTTTGGGCCATAAATCGCTAATGTCCCTAGAAAAAAGGATCCAACATGGCCAAAGCATATTGGGTGGCGCATGTCACCGTCGACGACCCTGCGCAGTACGAACAATACAAGGCGGCAAATGCCATCGCCTTTGCCAAATATGGCGCAAAATTTATTGTCCGCGGCGGCGCACAAACCATTCAAGAAGGCAGCATGCGTGATCGCACTGTTGTGATTGAATTCCCCGATTTGGAAACAGCACAAGCCTGCTACCATAGCCCCGAATACCAACATGCCTTGTCACTGCGTCGTGATATATCGGTGGGTGATTTGGTAATTGTCGAAGGATACGATGCCTAATGTTTGGAAATTTTTTAAAATCACTTCTGGCCTCGGATCCAGCGCCCCTGCCCCAAGACCAAGCAAAAATCGCTATGGCAGCGCTGTTGGTGCGGGTCGCAAAATCCGATGGAAATTTTGATGATCAAGAACAGGCCCAAATCGACCGGGTTCTAGCCCAACGCTATGGCCTGGATCCAGCGGCGACGGCGGCCCTGCGCCATGACGGCGAAACCCTAGAGCAAGAAGCCCCAGACACGGTCCGCTTTACCCGCGCATTGAAAGAGGCGGTCGCCTATGATGACCGCCAAGCCATCGTTCAATCAATGTGGTCTGTGGCCCTAGCGGATGACCAGCGTGACGCGACCGAAGATGCCCTGATCCGTATGGTTTCAAGCTTGCTTGGGGTCAGCGATGTGGACAGCGCCAAAGCCCGGCACGCCGCGCAATCCAAATGATCGCCGGATTTCCAATGTATGATCGACCAGAATTGCGGGCAGCGCATGCCGCATTCTGGGATCAGATCAGATCCGAACTGGGATATGGTCCCCAGGAACTAAGCACACCAACCGATTTGCCAGCATTCTGGCGCGCGCCTGATTTGGTCTTGGGCCAAACCTGTGGGCTGCCATTCCGGTCCTACCTTTGGCCCGATGTAAACTATGTTTGTACACCCGACTATGGCTTGCCCGATTGTCCAAAGGGGTACTATAACAGCGTGATTTTGGTGCGTAACACCGGACCACTGCACGAAATATCCGATCTGTCGCGCCGCACCTTTGCCTATAACGAAGCGTTATCACAATCCGGCTGGGCGGGGCCGATCACATACTTGAATATGCTAGGCATCCACCTTGGCGCAGGGCGCATGACAGGGGCCCATTTGAATTCCATCACTGCGGTGATTGATGGAACAGCAGATGTATGCGCCGTTGATGCACAGACCTATCGCCTGTTTCAGCGCTATGACCCTAGGGCAGACTTGGTCCGCGAAATTGGACGCACCACCCCCACGCCCGCTTTGCCGATGATCTGTTCGCTGCACTATGACCCAACGCCAATTGCGGCCGCATTGCGCAACGGTTTGAACAAACTGACATCACAGCATCGCCAAGATCTGGGGATTGAACGATATGTCATGCTGGACGTGGCAACATACCGTTACGTCAACACGCCCCCCAGCCCAGATGAAGTGTTTGATAAAAATTAACTTTTTCGCAGAGCTTGGAAATTTATCTGGTTTACGCATTGCAAAATGGGCCAATTTCCGTCCTATTATTAAAACAAAAGTAAGACTTCAGGGAATCACGTGTCACATCAAACTTCGGTCATAAACATCAAGGACCTGCACAAATCCTATGGCGCATTGGATGTGCTAAAGGGCGTTTCGATCCAAGCCAACAAAGGTGACGTTGTGTCCTTGATCGGATCATCTGGATCGGGAAAGTCGACATTGCTGCGGTGCTGTAATTTGCTTGAGGATAGCCAACAAGGCACGATTGAATTCAACGGCGAACCCGTTTTATGGAAAGGCCAAGGCCACAATCGCGTGCCTGCTGATCGGGCACAAGTGCTGCGGATACGCACGAATTTATCAATGGTGTTCCAGCAGTTTAACCTATGGGCGCATATGACCATTTTGGAAAACGTGATGGAGGCCCCTATCACCGTGCTAAAACGCCCACGCGACGAAGTTGAACAGGCGGCACGGATGTATCTGGACAAGGTTGGCATTGGCGATAAATGTGATGCCTTTCCCGCACAGCTGTCGGGTGGTCAACAACAGCGCGCCGCCATCGCCCGCGGCCTGTGTATGGAACCTGAGGCATTGCTGTTTGATGAACCCACATCCGCATTGGATCCCGAACTGGAACAAGAGGTTGTGCGCGTGATCAAAGACCTAGCCGCCGAAGGCCGCACCATGATCATCGTGACCCACGATATGAAAATGGCTGCAGATGTCTCTAGCGAAGTGATTTTCTTGCACCAAGGCTTGATAGAAGAGCAAGGTGCGCCAAATGAATTGTTTGGGAATCCGAAATCGGAGCGCCTAAGACAATTTCTAAGTTCGACACAACATTGACGGATCGAACGATAACATTCCTAACAACAAGGGGAAAAACAATGAAAAACCTAGTACTAACGACAGCAGCGATTGCGCTGAGTGCCGGAATGGCATTTGCTGGCAGCCATTCGGTTGTTCGCATGGGCACCGAGGGCGCCTACCCTCCCTATAACTACATCGACGACAACGGCGAAGTGGCCGGTTTCGAACGTGAATTGGGCGACGAGCTGTGCGCGCGCGCTGAATTGACATGCGAATGGGTCACAAATGATTGGGACAGCATCATTCCAAACCTTGTATCAGGCAACTACGATACAATCATCGCCGGCATGTCCATCACAGACGAGCGTAAAGAAAAAATCGACTTTACCACAAACTACACACAGCCAGACCCCTCTGCTTATCTAGCGATGTCTGCTGATGTAGACGTTGCAAACGGTGTGATCGCAGCACAAGCCAGCACCATTCAAGCCAGCTATATCGCAGAAACAGGCGCGACATTGCTAGAGTTTGCAACCCCAGAAGAAACAGTCGCAGCCGTTCGCAATGGCGAAGCTGATGCCGTATTGGCTGACAAAGCCTATTTGGGTCCAATCGCGGATGAAAGCGGTGATTTGGTCTTGCTAGAACAAACTGTTTTGATCGGTGGCGGCGTCGGAATGGGCGTGCGTAAATCGGATTCAGAATTGCGTGATAAATTCACCGCAGCCATTGAATCAATGAAAGCAGACGGTTCATTGAATGCATTGATCGCCAAATACGAAATCGGCGAACCATTCTAAGACACACAAAGGCAGGGCACATGCCCTGCCTTTTCCTCCAACGATATTGAGGTGTCCTATTTTTAGTTTCTGCGCAGATCCTGATACACTTGGCCAGCTTCAGTGGTTTTTATGTTATTTCACAACATCAAAACATGCCGGCATGTATATTGCGGTGGGTACAGTTTTGTTGTTACTGGCGGTAACGGGCCCCGTTGCGCTATCGTTCGGCTTTGCCGGCGCAGTTGCTGCACGGTCCTCTTTCTTTCCACTCTCAATATTTGGTCGCGGCTACATCGCCATTGTTCGCGGCGTTCCCGACATTGCGTTTTTTCTGTTTTTTATCATTGCATTAGATCAATTTCTGGAATGGATCAGGCACAGTATTAAATGTCCAGACTGGACCGACCCCATTCGACAAGGAAACGATTTCGTTGTGTGCCAGGCTGCAAAACTGCCGCTGGGCACCGCCCCGCAGTGGGTGCATGAAACCTATGGCTTTGCCTTGGCCGTCTTTACGTTTTCCATCGTTTTTGGCGCCTTTGCTGCCAATGTATTATTCGGTGCGATGCAGGCTGTGCCGCATGCGCAAACCGAAACAGCTGCGGCCTATGGGATGACCCAACGCCAGACATTTTGGCGAATTGTTGTGCCGCAAATGTGGGTTTATGCCCTGCCCGGCTTGGGGAATTTATGGATGGTCTTGATCAAAGCCACGCCATTATTGTTTCTGCTTGGGATCGAGGACATCGTATATTGGGCCCGCGAATTGGGCGGCACAAAAACGGCGCGATTTACCAGCTATCCGCACGGTGACTGGCGTATGTGGTATTTCTTGGCCCTTTTGGTATTCTACCTCGCCTTTACCAAGGTATCCGAAGTGTTTTTGGATCGCATGATGAGACGCCTCACACATGGTCAGGCCACCGCCGGTGGTGAAGCGCAACGAAAGGCCATGACATGAGCTGTTGGGACATCATTGCAGATTACGGATTGCGATCAGTCGGAATTGGTGAACGATTGCTGCCGCGATCAGATTTCACGCTTTGCCATCAATTCACCCTTATTGGGTCTGGGATGATCTGGAACATTTATTTTGGGGTCGTGGCCATGCTGACTGGCTTTGTTCTGGCGATCAGTTTGGCCGTTGGCAAAGCGTCCCATATCAAACCCGTTCGAAAAATTGCCGAATGGACGATTTTCATTTTCCGCGGATCACCACTGTTTATCCAGTTCTTTTTTGCGTATTTTCTGTTCTTGTCGCTTAAACAAAGCTTTCCAGTGTTTAGCCCGCTGACATCTGCCTGGGCAGGTGCATTGGTGGTGCTGTTCCTAAACACCGCAGCCTATAGCGGTGAAATATTTTATGGTGCTTTGCAATCTATCCCCAAAGGCGACATTGAGGCAGCAGATGCCTATGGATTGACAGGTCTGATGCGGTTTCGGCGCATAACATTTCCAACCATGCTGCGTTTGGCATGGCCTGCATACACAAACGAAGCGATTTTTTTGTTTCACGCGACAACCCTTGTGTTTTTCTCGGGGTTTCCGGCCATCGGTCAACAGGGTGATGCGCTATATTATGCAACATATTTTGCCGATAAAACCTATAACCCGTTTATTCCCTATCCAATTCTAGCGGGATATTTTATCTTGCTGACATTGGTGGTTATTGGCATTTTCGGCACCATAAACAAATATCTAAACCGCCACTTGCCCAGACAACAAATGTCTAAATTGCGGTTGAAAATGAATCTTATCCGTTAAACTGAACACCGAAAATCCTAGGCAAATCCGTGTTTTCGGGTATAGGTTATGTCAGCAACAAACACAGTGTGGTTCATGAAAATTGGAATTTTAATGGCAGGTCACGCGCCTGAACAAATCAAAGAGAAAACCGGCGATTATGATGCAATGTTTCGTCGCATATTGGCGGACCAGGATTTTTCCTTTGACGTGTATGATGTTGAAAATATGGAATTCCCCAAATCAGCGCGCGATGCGGATGGATGGCTGATCAGTGGGTCAAAACATGGCGCCTATGATCCCTTGCCATGGATCCCAAAGCTAGAATCCTTGATCCAAGATATCTATGCCATAAAACGCCCGCTTGTCGGGGTCTGTTTTGGACATCAGATCATTGCGCAGGCCTTGGGCGGTCAGGTAACCAAGTATAGCGGCGGCTGGGCAACCGGCACAACAGTTTATCAATTCAAGGGCCGCGAAGTAAAATTAAATGCATGGCACCAAGACCAAGTCGTCGCCCTGCCCCCCGGTGCATCGGTTTTGGGTGGGAACGATTTTTGTAAAAATGCAATGCTTAGCTATGGCGATCACGTTTTTACCGTTCAGCCCCATCCTGAATTCGATACAGGTGTGATCAACGGATTGTTAGAGTTTCGCGCAAAGGGCAATGTCCCCGATGACCAAATTGCACGAACTGCGCAGACATTATCCGACACTGACTGGACAATCATCGCCGCCGAAATGGCCCGCGTATTTCAAAGCGAAAAGGACGCGGCATGACACCGTTAGAAGAATTGGTAGCAACATTACCCCAAGCAGCACAATCCTACCTAGAGGGGCGCAAACTGGACGAAGTCGAATGCGTGATCGCCGACCTGCCCGGCATTGCGCGCGGCAAGGCAGTGCCAGCTGCAAAATATACACGTCAGGATTCATTCCATCTGCCGGATTCTATTTTTTATCAAACGATTACCGGCGAATGGGGCGAAGCGGCTGGTGCAGAGGGATTTATCGAACGCGATATGATTTTGCGCCCCGATATTTCAACTGCGACCGCGGCACCGTGGACAGGGGATTGGACATTGCAGGTGATCCATGACGCCTATGACCGCAAAGGCGTGGCAGTCCCCTTTGCCCCGCGCAATGTGTTAAAACGCGTGGTGGATTTGTACAACAAAGAGGGTTGGAACCCTGTTGTAGCCCCAGAAATGGAATTTTATCTGGTTGCACGCAACATTGATCCCGCCAAACCGATCAGCGCCATGATGGGCCGCTCGGGCCGCCCCGCCGCGGCGCGTCAGGCCTACTCGATGACGGCGGTGGATGAATTTGGTCCCGTCATCGACGACATCTATGATTTCGCCGAAGCACAGGGTTTCGAAATTGATGGGATCACCCAAGAAGGCGGCGCAGGGCAGTTGGAAATTAACCTGCGCCATGGCCATCCTGTAAAATTAGCGGATGAGGTTTTTTATTTCAAACGCCTGATCCGCGAAGCGGCCCTGCGCCACGATTGCTTTGCCACCTTTATGGCCAAACCGATTGAGGACGAACCGGGCAGTGCGATGCACATTCACCATTCCATTTTGGATTTGGAAACGGGTAACAATGCGTTTTCCGGTCCACAGGGTGGCGAAACAGACATGTTTTTCCACTTTATCGGGGGATTGCAGAAATATTTACCGGCCGCCATCGCGATTATGGCCCCATATGTCAATTCTTATCGGCGGTATGTCAAAAATCATGCCGCACCGGTCAATTTGGAATGGGCGCGTGACAATCGTACCACCGGTATTCGCGTCCCATTATCCAGCCCATCCGCGCGGCGGGTGGAAAACCGTTTAGCCGGAATGGATAGCAACCCGTATTTGTGTATCGCGGCATCGTTGGCCTGTGGATATTTGGGGATAAAAAACGAAATTTGGCCCGACAAACAGTTCAAAGGCGACGCCTATGAAGGCGAGACCGAGATCCCCCGCGTGATGGGCGACGCATTGGACCTGTTCGAAGAGGCCACGGAACTGCATGAAATCTTGGGCCCTGAATTTGCCCGCGTGTATTCCATCGTTAAACGGTCAGAATACGAAGAGTTCCTGCAAGTGATCAGCCCATGGGAACGGGAACATTTGCTGTTAAACGTCTAATAACCGCACCCTTGGGTGCGGTTCCAATCGCATAACGCGGGGCTTATTTGCCCATTTTGCTTAGTTTGGACTGTAATTCCGCCAGCTGTGCCTTGATATCCGACAGATCATCACCCTCTGCGGCTGGTTCGTCTTGGGCCACGGGGCCACCCGTGGGCCACTGCCCCAAACCAGAGGTCAAGGCTTTCATAAATGCCTCTTGCTGCGCTTGCATCGCCTCGAACCCGGGCATGGATGACATGGGATTCATCGTGCCTAGCATCTTGGATTGTCCTTCGCGTAGCATATCAAATGACATCGCCAAAAATTGTGGAACAACAGAGGAAGCTTGGGTTGTATAGCTGCGTACCAAATCGTTTAGCACGTTGACCGGTAACACATTTTCACCACGGCTTTCGTGTTCGGCAATAATTTGCAACAAATACTGACGGGTCAGATCATCGCCTGATTTCAGATCGATGATCTGAACATCGCGACCGTCACGAATAAAGCCTGCAATATCCTCAAGTGTCACATAATCACTGGTTTCAGTGTTATATAACCGACGGCTTGCATAGCGTTTAATCAACAAAGGTTTGGTTGTTTCCGTCACGGGTAATCCCTCCAGAATCTGCGGCGCTGCGGAAAACCTTACGCGGTTGCAGAAAAAAAAGAAAGGGCAAGCACAGGCTCGCCCTTAATTAAGCTTTCGGGAGGAGAAAACTTGGAAGCTTATTTCGCAGCTTTTTTAGTAGCAGCCGCAACATCTGCTGTTGCTTTTTTCACTGCAGCTGACGCTTCTTCTGACAATTCTTTGCCAGCAGACATCATCAATTCAACTGTGTCTGTTTGAACTTTCTTAGCGATTTCTGCAAACGCGGCCATGTTTTCCGCAGTTACTTCTGCTTGTGCAGATGCGAAATCTGTCATCGCTTTTGCGTAATCGGCTGGTTCTGTTTTCGCTTTGGAAACATCTGTCAATTTTGTCAGTGTGTCTTTGGTCCACTTTGTTGAAAGCTCAGCTGATTTTTCAGCTGCTTTCAGTGCAACACCAGCAAATTTTTCGTTCATTTCTGCTGTGTTTTTGAACATGTTTTCATACGCAGATGTATCGACAGGAAACGAACCCATCATGTCTTTAAACATTTTTGTCATATCTTGTGCAGTCGCCATTGGAAAAATCCTTGTTTTATATGGTCACTTATTCTGCAATCAATCTATATGCTGCACCGCAGAAAATCAAGTATTTTTTGCCGCAACGCAGCATATTTTATTTTTTGAAATAAATTCAGACACTTGACTTGCGTAAAACATAGGTTCCAGGGGCATCACACAATGCTGGATACTGACGATCCCCAGGGATGCGGGCGGGAATCTGTTTGCCAGAACGTGGTTTGACCCACTCTTGCCAACGGGGCCACCAACTGCCGGAATGGAATTCCGCATTCTCAGCCCAAGTCTTGGGATCTGTTTTCAAATCTGAATTTGTATAATGCCCATATTTCTTTTTGCTGGGTGGGTTCACGATGCCAGCAATATGCCCTGACTGTGACATGATGAACGTTTTGGATCGGCTCTTCATTTGCTGAACGCCACGATAGCAATCTTTCCATGCGGCAATGTGATCGGTTTCACAGGTGACCGCACAAATAGGGACATCAACATCGCCCAGCGACAATGTTTCGCCCATCAGTTCAAAGGTTCCCTGCGCAAATTGGTTGGCCTGACATAACCCGCGCAAATATTGTTTGGCCATTTTACCAGGCAAACTGGACCCGTCACCATTCCAATACAATAAATCAAAGGCAGGCGGGGCTTCGCCCATCATATAGCTTTTGATTGCGGGGCCATAAACCAGATCATTCGACCGTAAAAAGCTGAAAGTCCGCGCCATGATAAAGCTTTCTAAGATACCTTTGGCATCAATTTCAGCATCAATCGCATCGATAAAATCATCTTGTAGAAAGGGCGTAAATTCACCCTGATCCGAAAAATCGGTCAAGGCCGTAAACAATGTGGCCGACTTAATGGATGTATCGCCACGTTTTTTCATCAATGACAACGTCAGTGAAAGCGTTGTACCCGCAATACAATATCCGATGGTATTTACCTGATCTTGGTCACAGATTTTCTTGGCGATATCCACTGCGGTCAGATACCCATCCTGAATGTAATCCTCTAGGCCCACATCAGCATAGTCATGATCTGGGTTAACCCAAGAAACAACGAACAGAGTGTAACCTTGGTCAACAATCCAGCGGATCAGGCTGTTTTCCTGCCTTAAATCCAAAATATAAAATTTGTTGATCCATGGTGGAAACATAACAATCGGCGTTTCGTGAACCGTTTTCGTCGTCGGCGTGTATTGGATTAACTCCATCATCCGGTTGCGATAGACCACCTTACCAGGCGCGGTCGCAATATTTTCGCCCACCTCGAATGCGGTTTCATCAACCAAACGTACGACCAATTCACCATCGTTTGCCTCAAGGTCACTGATCAGATTTTGCAACCCGTCGATCAATGACTGGCCTTGTGTTTCTGCGGCCCGTTCCAACGCATCCGGATTGGACGCCAGAAAATTTGTGGGCGACATCATATCGATAATCTGCTGCGTAAAAAACGATAAGCGTTTGTGTTCAACAGGGTCTAGGTCATCCAGATCAGCCACCGCTTGGCGCATGATTTCGGCATTTTGCAGGTACTGTTGTTTCAAAAAACTGAAATATGGGTTCGTATCCCACATCGCATTGCGAAACCGACGGTCCCCTTGGGACGATGTTTGCGCCGGTTGTGATGTTCCATTGGCAAAGGCCTGCTGTACCTCAAGGAAGTGATTAAACGACTTGCCCCAATATTCGACCTGTTGTTCCATCAATTTGACGGGGTTATCCATCATTTGCTGCCAATATTTGGCCGTTGCTTTCGCCATCAATTCTGGGCTGGGACCATTTAGCGCAGGATTAACCTTTTTTTTGTTTTGAATAACGGTGACAAACCTCTGTGTCAGCTCCTCTAAACGGGCCATATTTTGCTGCAACACCTCGCTTTGGGCGAGGTCGGGTGTGTCTTTAGTTGTCATTTTAATAAAATCCAAGTAACTTTCTGCCATGCAGCATAACAACGCTGTGATAAAACGCAAACATTCTTGTCGTTAATTATGGGATAAACCCCAGTAGGAGTTCGAAATGCATAATATGGCCAGCTACGATTTGATGGAGACTATGCGCAACACAAACCAATTTATGGGCGCAGCTGTCAAGGCTTGGGCTTCCTACCCGATGTTTTCTGCCGTCCCAAACCCAGCCATTGATTGGCTTGCCGCTTGGGGCGAAGTGACCGAACGTGCCTTTGAACGTATGGTTGTCAAACCAGATTGGGGCATCCATTCGATCACCTGCGCAGATGGGCGCGACCATTTGGTGACCATAGACAAAGTCATCGAACGCCCCTTTGGCGATTTAATTCGGTTTAACGTGCAAAACCGCGCAGAGTCAAAGCGCAAGGTTTTGGTCGTCGCGCCCATGTCTGGTCACTATGCAACGCTGCTGCGTTCAACCGTCAAAAGTTTGATCATCGACTGCGAAGTTTATGTGACAGATTGGCACAATGCGCGTGATATTCCCGTCTCTGCCGGCAAATTCGATGTCGAAGATTATACCATGTACCTGGTTGATTTTATGAAGGAAATGGGCCCAGATACGCATGTGATTGCCGTCTGTCAGCCCGCACCTTTGACATTGGCTGCGACGGCTTATTTGGCCCAAGAGGATCCAGATGCGCAACCGCGTTCAATGACATTAATTGGTGGTCCAATCGATCCAGATGCTGCGGCCACGGATGTAACCGATTTTGGGCGCCGTGTAACGATGGGACAGCTGGAACAGGCGATGATCCAGCGCGTCGGGTATAAATATGCCGGCGTCGGCCGCAAGGTATATCCAGGGCTACTGCAACTGTCGTCATTTATGTCCATGAATGCTGACCGCCATGGCAAAGCATTCCGTGATCAGATCATGCGCGTTGCCCAAAACCAAGCCTCAGACCATGATCCGCACAACCGTTTTTATGATGAATATCTGGCCGTTATGGATATGACTGCTGAATTTTACCTATCAACAGTTGAACGCGTATTCAAAAATCGTGAAATCGCGCGGAATGTGTTTACAGTTCATGGAACCCGTGTCGATATTGGCAAAATTACCGATGTCGCCGTTAAAACCGTAGAAGGTGCCAAAGACGATATTTCCGCACCAGGGCAATGTGTTGCGGCACTGGCCCTATGTACAGGATTGCCCGATTCGAAAAAGGCATCCCACGTCGAACCCGATGCGGGACACTATGGCATTTTCGCAGGCAAAAGCTGGCGCAATAATATTCGCCCATTGGTATTGGATTTCATCGACGCCAATGCGGCACGCCCCCGCAAATCACGGGCCAAGGCAGCAAAATAAACCGCTAGCCATCACTTGCGTCAAAGGCCATGTCCATCATACGCTGGGTGCCTTTGGAAAATTCTAAGGGGGTTGGGTAATCAGCCCCCGTTAGAATCGTGTTTCGAAAATTTTCAATCTGATTTTTATAATGATTGTCGGACGGAAACCGTTTGGTCACAACCTCCATATCATTTCGGTGCAAGATAACCTGCGCCTGATCATAAACAGATGGATTAAAAGGCGCGGTAAGACGTATAAACCCCTGATCGCCCTGAAATGTCATTTCTTGGCGCGCAGCCAGTCGCATGGATGTCACCGAGCTGAATTTAAACCCCTCAAATTGCGCGGTTACATGGGCCCAGACGTCAACATTATTTTCCATGACCAAATCGCTATGCAGAATTTCCAACGGTTCCTGCCCCGTTACAAAGCGCGTTGAGCCCATAGTATAGACACCAATATCCGGCAAACTGCCCCCACCATAGTCGGGATTATTGCGAATATTGCCAGGATCACCGACATTGTTGTAGGAAAACACACCATCCACTTGCATCAGTGTACCAATCGCGCCTTGGGCCAGTAATTCGCGTGCATAAATCCACTGCGGATGATGTGTGATCATAAATGCCTCGGCGATCAGCAGGCCGGTTTGATCGCGCAGTGCGATCAGATCATCGACCTGGTCTGCCCGTAAGGCGATCGGTTTTTCACACAAAACATGTTTTCCAGCTTGCGCCGCACGTTTGGACCATTCGACATGCATATGGTTTGGCAAAGGTATATAAACAGCGTCTATATTGGGATCCGCCAATAATTTTTCATAGCTGTCGTAAATTTTGATACCGGGGACAATGGCCTGAAATGGATCAGCCTTGGCTGCGGTTGCTGTGGCAAGCGCGACGCACTGATTATGCGCGGCGGAATGTATGGCCGGCGCCATATGAACGCGCGCAAATTTTGATGCCCCCAAAATACCCCAACGTAATACCTGTGTCATGCCCGACCTCCTGATTTTTGTAAAAGGTCGGGCAATTTATCAAGCAACGCAAGAGAAATTAAGCAGGCTCAGACAATAATCCCTGTTCGGTTGCCAATTCACGCATCTTGAGCTGTAATTTTTCAAACGCGCGAACTTCGATCTGGCGAATACGTTCGCGGCTGACTTCGTATTGTACGCTCAGATCCTCAAGTGTGGTGACATCATCGCTGAGACGCCGCTGGGTCAAAATATCACGTTCGCGTTCATTTAGTGTGGCCATCGCTTGCAGCAACAACGCACGACGCGTTTCCAGTTCGTCACGCTCTTCTAAATCTTGCGCTTGGTTTGCATCTTCATCTTCAAGCCAGTCTTGCCACTGCATGGTGCCTTCGCCATCGCTGGACACAACTGCGTTTAATGATGCATCGCCGCCCGACATACGACGGTTCATTGACACAACCTCGGCCTCGGTCACACCCAAGTCAGTGGCAATTTGTTTCACTTTGTCAGGATGCAGGTCGCCCTCTTCTAGCGCGCCGATCCGCGATTTTGCTTTGCGCAGGTTAAAGAACAGCTTTTTCTGCGCACTTGTTGTGCCCATTTTGACCAAAGACCAGCTGCGCAGGATATATTCTTGAATGCTGGCGCGGATCCACCACATGGCATAGGTTGCTAAACGAAATCCCTTTTCCGGATCAAAGCGTTTGACCGCCTGCATCAATCCCACATTTGCTTCGGAAATCACCTCGGCTTGTGGCAACCCGTAACCGCGATAGCCCATAGCAATTTTAGCGGCCAGTCGCAGGTGCGACGTGACCATTTTATGCGCCGCTTTGGTGTCTTGCTCTTCGACCCAGCGCTTGGCCAACATGTATTCTTCTTGCGGATCCAGCATCGGAAATTTGCGAATTTCCTGCAGATACCGGCTTAGGCCCCCTTCTGGGGATGGTGCGGGTAAGTTTGCATAATTGCTCATTTCTGATCCTTAATGTTTACGTTGTTAACATTCAGTTAGGAATTGCGACATCAGCTTTCAAGGCACTGGCGCAAATTGTCGCCGAAAAATTAAATTTTTATTAACGAAAGATAATCACGGCGCATGGCACCTGTACAGCAGCAAAATCGTAACCGTCACAGATTTGACAAAAGCGTGATCATATCTGTCGGCAAATCAGCCTCAAATCGCATCATTTCGCCGCTGACAGGGTGTTCAAACCCCAAAACTGCCGCATGCAGTGCTTGGCGATCAAAGTCCTGAATTGCCTGGACCGCATTAGGTGTCAACGATTTATGCGATATTTTGCGACGCCCACCATAGACAGGATCGCCCACCAAACCGTGGCCGGTATGCGCCATATGAACCCGAATTTGATGCGTGCGACCCGTTTCCAGCCAGCATTCGACCAATGACACCACGGGCGGCGTGCCAAAACGGTCCACGATCCGCACGCGCGTGACCGCATGCCGCCCGCCATCAAACAACACCGCCTGCCGCTGGCGATCCGTTTTATGCCGTGCCAGATGGGTCGTAATTTTCATAATATTGCCAGGTTCAAAATTGACCCCACGCACCCCACGCACACGCGGATCATTTGCATCAGGCACCCCAAAACACAGCGCACGATAATACCGTTCCACGCTATGGCGTTCAAATTGTTGGGCCAATCCATGATGGGCCCGATCATTTTTGGCCACGACCAACAGGCCACTGGTGTCTTTGTCAATGCGATGCACGATCCCTGGTCGTTTTTCACCGCCAATACCCGACAAGCTGTCAGCGCAGTGGTGCAACAACGCGTTGACCAATGTATCCCGCGGTGACCCTGGCGCAGGATGGACAACCATGCCAGCGGGTTTATTGACAACAATCAGATCATCATCTTCGTAAATGACATCCAACGGAATATCCTGTGCGACGGTTTCCACATCTGTCGCATCGGGGACATTGATCGTCACGGTTTGGCCGGCTTGCGGCTTTGCCTTGGTATCTGTTAGCGTTTGACCATCTATGGCGATTGCCCCCTTGGCCATCAGCTGAACCATTTGAGAACGCGAAATATCAGCATCCTCTGGTACATCGCGCGAAAGCGCTTTATCAAGTCGCTTAGGCGGATCAGGCTGAATTAGGAAAGTGATTATGGACAACGATACATCCACCCCAGTGCAAGAGTTTGAATTGCCCCCAAGCCTGCGGTTTTTGCGTCAGCTGGTGACTGTGCTGACCGGGGTTATGATTGTGGGTGTTGTAATGATCATTGCGCTGCTTGTCATCCGATTAAATGCAGACCCTGCGCCCGCCCTGCCCGCGTCAATCACATTGCCGGACGGATCAACGCCAGTTGCATTCACGCAAACTGCGAACTGGTACGCAGTCGTGACGGCAGATGACAAAATCCTAATCTATGCGCTGGATGGTCAATTGCGCGACACGATTACCGTATCGCAGGCTGACTAGCGTGCCGTGATGCCCACGGGCACGTTAGTACGTAAATCAATTATCGCATAGCAGATGCTTCTTCGCCAATAAACCCGCCACCCACGGCTTCACTGTCTGTATGGCCATGGAATGCGCCGATCACAGCCTTGTCTGATTGCAGATTCTGCATAAATTCGCCTTTGACCTCTAGCGGTACATTTTTGTATTGCCCTGTGCCTGAAAGTTGCGATCCCTCAAATTTGGTGTCTAAAGACAAATTAGCACCGGAACCACTAAGCGTGTTGTTGTCAATATCCAAGGACAACGTAAGCAGACCCGAAGCGGTTTTACTGGAGCCCGTCAAATAGTAGGTTGATTTGTTGATATCATATGAATGTGCCAATCTGTACCGCGTGACGAAGGACATGTTCTGATTTGGAACGTAATTCGTCGCCGTGTTCACCGGCGACGATGACGCAACAGTATATCCCCCGAACGCTTTGATCTTTTGGCCATCAATGCCGGAAACACCAGAAATCATCCCAATTCCTTCCAATTCATAGTCTGCCTCTACGTCTTGGTCCAGTTTCGCCTTGGTCGTGGTCGCCCCCAAATACGGGTCCAGTTCCATAAATGCGCTGCCAGATGCGGGCATTTCGCAACCTGCCACCAAAACGCCCAGTCCGCATAGCCCAACCATCGCCTTAAATTTAAGCATTTCCCCTATCCTATCGATATTGTTGTTTAATACACCGCACTGCAATCATAGCGCGAACGATATCAATGTAAAATAAAAAAGGCCGCGAAAACCGCGGCCTTGATCATAGATATCCAATGATTGGGTTAGTCAAGCAGCTGCGAAAATTCGCGCCATTCGCCTTTGGACATGCCCGAGTTTTCTTGGCTCACATCTTCGCCTTTGATCATCCGACGTACGCAATCCAGGGCCGTTTTCGACAGGGTTGCACCGCCCATGCGATAATCTTCGAATGCGGCATAGGCAAAGGGCACCCAATCGGCCACAATTTTGCAGATTTCATCCGCATACACGCGAATTTCGTATTGCGCATGCGCATCAGCCCGCAAGCGCAGGAAATGCAACAGATTGTGCAAATCCACTTTCCAATACCACTGGGTATAGATGTTGGTGGGCAAATTCATCCGCGCCAATTCGCGGGCCAAGCCCTGTTGGCCGTCTTGGGAAATCAGCGATTGATAATTGTCATAGGCGCGTGCGCTGTCAGCCTTAAGTATTTCCAAAACACGGGCCGCTTCGTCACCAGTTAAGATATCACCACGGCCCTGGTTATTGACCACCGATTGCGCGGCCACATGTTCAGGCGCAGGAATGTAAAATTCACGGTCCAAAATCGAATAACGTGCAGAATATTCGTTCACGTTGGCGGTGCGGTGGCGGATCCACTGGCGTGCAACAAAAACGGGCAACTTGACGTGCAGTTTGATTTCACACATCTCAAACGGTGTCGAATGCCAATGACGCATCAGGTAACGGATCAAGCCTTCATCGTTTTGGACGGATTTCGTGCCCTTGCCATAACTGACCCGTGCGGCCTGACATATTGCGGCATCGTCGCCCATATAGTCAATGACCCGAACAAAACCATGATCCAACACAGGATAGGCCGTATATAAATGACGCTCCATCCCTTCGCTAACGGCGCGCAAGGTCTGAGATGACTGGCTGCGGATCTGATCAATTTCAGCCTGTTGTTCGGGGGTCAGCGTCATGGCGAATCCTTTTATGGGTCAGTTTTCGAAACTATATCGCGTGTCGTTCCAAGTTGAAACTGGGTTATAAGGCCACACAATTTTAGTCGCCAAAAATATCATTGGCCTTTCATTCAACCCTATTGTATTGTTTGCATTGAGGAATAGTGCGGTGTTGAGATATTTGGCATTGATCAAAGCGAGAACGGGACTGTCGAAGGGTATTTTGCCGGAGAAATTCCAACTGAAGGTGTGGGCGTTTTTCGCTTGACGGGGCAAGGTTATGTTGAAACGGGCGGATTTTTCGCCTATCGTGACTAAATGAGACGGAAAAATTATGCGTTATCTACATACAATGGTGCGCGTCTTGGATTTGGACAAATCCATCGCG